>Ga0075423_10000128_pt1 | contig 48431 bp, 43 predicted proteins | sample SoiMethybrSBSTD2_FD_80114 | JGI IMG/M metagenome (GOLD analysis project Ga0075423, IMG submission 80114) | Bulk soil microbial communities from a Populus tree surrounding site in Tennessee, USA - Soil MetaG P. TD hybrid SBSTD2 | ecosystem: Environmental > Terrestrial > Soil > Tree plantation... | reverse complement strand
GTCGCAATGGAGTTCTCGGGGGCCGTGCGTTTCTATACGGACTTCTTGCCTGTGCGCTGGGATCAGATCTCAGCCGAAGATTTCGCCCTGGTGCGGGCGCGGGCCGCCGAGAAGGGCTATCGCGTGTTCGCGATCCTCTTCCCGGACGAAGTTCCTCGCGCCCAGCCCAACGTTCCCGGTGACTGGGTCTTTCTCGAGAACGTCCGGCACGCGAGCCTCTGGGAGCTCCATCCGCCCTAGGACCGTCGCCAACCGGCCCCGGACGGCACCGGTCTTGCTTCGAGGGTGGCTGTTGAGAGCGCTGGGGATCGCTCCGTGCCGATGACACTGGGGGTCAGCAGCGCGCCGATGCGGTGGCTCGCGGCGCTAATGCTCCTCGCTTCTCCGTGCTTCGCACAGACCGAGACGCCGTCGGAGTTCGAGGGAACGCTGTTTCGAGGAATATCGCTCGGAGCCGTGACGCCGACCGTCGAGTTACAGCCGATCCCTCTTGCCGAGCGGCTCCGACCCCACTTCTTTTCGCAGAACTCATCTCCTGAGTCCGCGCCCCCGGTCGCGAGTCCGCCCAAGCGGTTCTGGACCGCCGCCGGCGAGATGGTGCTGCTGGAGGTCCTACCGTGGGCCTACAACCGCTATATCGCCGACGAGCCGTTCGCGCGGATCTCGTGGCACACGGTCAGCGAGAACTTCAAGGCGGGCTTCGGATTCGACAGCGACAACTTCAACATCAATCAGTCGCAGCATCCGTACCACGGCAGCCTCTTCTTCGAGGCCGGCCGCTCCAACGGCTACGACTACTGGGAATCCGGCCTCTTCACACTCGCGGGCAGTTTCATCTGGGAGTGCTGCATGGAAAACACGCAGCCGGCCTGGAACGACCTGGTCAACACCACGCTCGGCGGGATGACGCGGGGCGAGGTCTCGCATCGCCTCGCCACGGTCATCCTGGACAACACTGCCAGCGGGTCCGACCGGTTCTGGCGCGAGCTCGGCGCCGCGGTCATCAATCCCGTGGGAGCTTTGAGTCGTCTCGTGCACGGCGACATGACGCGCGACTTCCCGAATCCCGAGGAACGGTACCCGGACGGGTTCGCCGTGAGCACCGAGGTCGGCTACCGGAGGGTCGACCTTCCCGCCGGGACGCTCGATCAGGCGCTCGTTTCCCTCTCGGCCCGCTACGGCGATCCGTTCGCAGGCGACATCGTCAAGCCTTTCGACTCGTTCTGGGCGGGACTGGACCTGACTTTCCCCAAGGGCTCGACGATCTCCCGTCTCGAGGAACGCGGGATCCTCAAGGGCTGGGAGCTGACCGACAACACGGCCACGGTGCGGCACATCTTCGGCTTTTCGCAGGAGTACGAGTACATCAACAACGCCTCGCAGGTCTTCGGGGCCCAGCTCCTGGGCGCCGGCCTGCTCTCGCGCTACAAGCTGAGCGAGTCTCTCTTCCTCGTCAGCGACACCGACGTGCTCGCCGCGCCGCTCGCCGGCATCCAGACCACCAACTTCGAGAGCCCGCAGACTGGACGCAACTACGATTACGGACCCGGAGGAGGGCTGCGCGCCGCGGTGCGATTCTTCGGAGGCGGGCAGGAGTACATGGCCGTGGGCTACGGAGTGCTCTGGGAGCACACGGTCAACGGCGTCTCCGAGAACAACACGCTCCAGTTCTTCCGGGCCAACGGTCACGTGCCGATCACCGACGTGTTCGGCGTCGGCGGCGGCTGGTGGTGGTACAGCCGGCAGACCACATACACGCGCTTCGCCGAGGTCCGGAGGACGCAGTCGGAGTGGCGTCTGTTCCTGAGCGTGAGCTTCGGACGATCGGGCTTGCGTATGCCGAAGGTCTAGGCGAACGACGCCGCCGAACGTCTAGCCCGGGTGCGTCGGAAGCGTGCCGGCGGGCTCCGGAGCGGCCGGGGCGTGCAGCTTGTAGAGCGCGTTGCGGCGCTCACCGCAGGTCGCACACGTGCCGATGGGATGGTCCGAGCGCAATCCGTCGCGGATCCGCCGCAGCGGCTCGCCGGCGGCGATGTCGGAGAGCGTGTTCGCCGGGTAGAAGCCGATCGGGTTCTCCTCCCAATAGATACACGGATTGACCGCGCCGTTGGGACGCACGACGTAGTTGCGGTCCGGATAGGCGCACCCGTAGAGGCGCTGGTTGCGGCGGTAGCGCCAGTACTCCGGGCGGTCGAGCCCGGCCCGGAGACGGAACGCCTCGCGCCGGATCCGGCCGACGAGGCCCCTGGGCAGGTCCTCCGGCGGCTCGTAATCGGGGTAGGAGGAGATTCGCAGCCCCAGGTGCACGGCCTCGCGCGCTGCGGAGGCGAGCTCCGCGTTCAACTCGCGAGGCTCGATGTCGGAGAGCATCTCGGGTCCGACGTCGACGCCGACCGTCGGCGAGACGTACCGGACGTCGATCTCGCGCGCCCCGTGGGCCGCGGCGAAGGCCGGCAGATCCTGCAGCTCGCGGCGGTTGGACTTCATCCACGTGAAGATGATCCGCAGGTGCGGGGTCTTCGACTTCGCCTCGCGCTTGACGCGCGCCAGCGTGTCGAGGCAGGAAATCAGGCGGTCCCACTTCGCCGGGACGCGGATCTTCTCGTAGACCTCTTTCGTGACGCCGTCGATCGAGGCCGCCACCGTCGTCACGTGCCCGTCGATCAGGGCTTTCGCGGTGGGCTCGGTCAGCGCCAGCAGGTTCGACGGGAACCACAGGTCCGGCACGCCGTAGCGCCCGGCGATCGCGACGAGCTCCTTGAACTTCGGGTGGATCATGGGTTCGGCGGCGCAGCCGAGGGCCACCCGCCAGGCCTTCGGAAAGAGATCCGCGGCGATCTTCTCGAAGACGTCGACGGGCATGTTTCCGTCCGAGGACAGCTGCGTGTCGAACGGGGGGAACACGAGCCGGTCCGTGTTCGCGAAGTAGCACATCACGCACTTCAGGTTGCAGCGCGACGTGAGGTCCATGATGACGTTCAGAGGCCGGTCCACGGCCGGATTATGTCATTCCGTCTCGCCGCTCGCCGACGAAGACGGTGAAGATCGCGGGCGCCACACCCGTGGCCGCGAGATCGGCTTCGGCCGCGCAGAGGACTTCCAGAAGCCGTTCGTCCTCGCCCGCACGAAATCGGATCGCGAATCCGCTCAGAAGCGGATGGAGAAGACCGCCGCCTCCGGAGAGCTCGACGCGCCTCGCGAAAGCCCGGCGAGCGAGCGGCAGAATCTCCTCGCTGCGCGCGGCCTCGGCGGGGAGCTCACGCGCGAGCCTCGCCGCGTCCACGCGCTCGCGGACCCACGCGATCCGACCGGACTCGGGATCGCGCCGGAGATGCTCGGGCAGGAGCCGAAAGTAGCGGTCCACCATCTGCCACGTTTGCTCGCCGTGTTGAAACCGCGCGGGTCCCGTGTAGTCCGAGAAGACGACGCGGCCGCGAGGCGAAAGTTGAGCCGTGATGCGGGCGTACAGATCCTCGAGACCGACCACGTGGTGCAGGAGTCCTTCCGCCAGGACCGCGTCCCATGGCCCGGCCGGGATCCCGTCGCGCTCCGGGTCGAGCACCGCGTAAGAGATGGTCGGAAGGTGAAGTCTCTCGGCCTGCAGCCGCGCGCGCGCGACGGCGTCCGGATCCGCGTCAACGGAAAGAATCCTCTCTATCCCGCTGTGACGCGCCAGCGCGCGCTCGAGATAGCCGGGGCCGCAATTCAAGACGAGGACGTTGCGCAGGGTCGCACCCAGGTGATGCAGCCGCACGTGGGAGAGCCAGTCCTGGTCCGGGTTGCCCGTCGCCGTGCGGTTCAAGTGGCGCTGCAGCGCCGCGGACGGCACCCAGAACGGCAAGCCGGGATCGGCAACGGTCACGCGACCCTCCGAAGGCGCCGGCGGCGAACCACGGCGGCGGTCAGGACGACGAGCGTGGAGGTCGAGATCCAGACTCCCGCGCGAAAGCCCGGCGGCGAATAGCGCAGGTGAACGCTGGTCTTTCCGGGCGGCAGCCGGAGCGCGAGAAAAGGTCCGTTGGCCCGGAAGACCGGAAGGGACAGGCCTCTTCCGTGTTCCGCCGACCAGCCTCCATCCTGGACGATCGAGAGCACGACCCAGGCGTCGGGGCCCTCGGCGACGTCCGCGTCGAAGGAGACGCCGTTGGTCGTCTCGCGGTACGCCGTGATGGCCGCGTCGCCGCCCGGAGCGTCACCCGCGCGCTCGCTCAGGACCCAGGCCGTTGCCCGGAAATCCCGGTTCGCTGCGATCTCGGCGAACGCCGGACCGAAGGCGGCGTTCGCGTCGGTGAGCGGCTCCTTCACGGCTCCGGAGGCGACCAGCCGTACTCGCTCCGGCACGAAAGCCCGCGGAAGGACCGCGGCATTCTCGTACACGTCGCCGTCCTCTCCGGAGTAGGTCCGCCTCCACCGCCCGCCGGGTGGAGCTCCGCCTTTCTGGACGACGAACGCGCGCACATTGAGGAAATCGAGCGAGGGGGACTGCGGGTTGCCCAGCCGTTTGAAGTAGTCGCCGGGAGGAAAGCCCGCGGTCGCGTCGAGGAACGCGACGTAGTCACGGCGCTCCATGGCGTCGTGGGTTCGGATGTCTTCGACGCCGACGAAGACGTTCGTGTTGGGGAAGAGCGCCGTCCCGGCCGCGGCGGTCCGGAAAGGCCGCGGGAGGCCGCGCAGGTGGCGAACGAGCGGCGTTTCGGGGTAGAGGAGGTCGCGCGGAAAACTCTGGTAATGGCTGCGCCACTGGTTGAGAAGGTCGCCGGCGCACAAGACCGCGAGTCCGATCGCGTACGCCTCGCGGCGCGGTCCCGCGACGAGGGAAAGGCCGGCCGTGGCGACCGTCAGGCCGACCGCGATCACAACCTGCCGTCTCTGATAGCCCAGCGCGTCGGGCGACGTCCACTCCGGTCGGAGGTGCAGAAACCACAGGATGGCGGCGGCCGCCAGCGCGAGCGGCGCGGCCACGGAAGCCCACGCCGCCCGAGGGTCCCGGGCTCTGTCCTTCGCGTAACGATCGACCTCCAGTGCGGCCAGAGTCGGGCCCGCAAGGGCGATCCAGGAGTAGAAGCGCAGCGGGAAGACGTGGCGCACGGCCGGAATCGCCCCGAAGATCTCGGCAAACGGCCAGAGGGCTACGGCGACGCCCAAGCCGCAAACGAGAAGTGCGACCAGCGCCCAGGACGCCCGCGAGCGCGGCGAGCCTGGCCGGAGGAAGAGCAGAGCGGCCGCCCAGGCGGGGAGGCCGAAGTAACCGAGCGCCATTTCGGGAAAGGCTCCGGTCACTCCGAGCAGCTGCGGCGTGTGAATCAGGTCGCCGACGGATCTCGGAAAGAACGCCGTCGCGATCCCGCGCCAGCGGGCGCCATGCGGCGCGAGCGAGAACACGTCGCTCCAGTGCGGGAGCTCCGCCAGCACCATGCGGTTAGACGCACGGATGGCCATGGCCGTCGGCACCAGGAGGAAAGCCGTCAGGCCGGCCGCCGCCAGCCCCGCGCCGAGAAAGGATCGCGCGACGACTCCCACGTCGGGCATGTCGCGCAGTGCCCAGCGCATGAGGATGAAGAGCGCCGCGAAGAGAACGCCGAGGGCCAGGGTCTCGGGATGTCCGGCGAGCGCCGCGCCGGCCAGGACCACGATCAAGGCCGCGACCGCGCGCGTGCGTCGCGTCGCGTCGCGGGTCCGCTCGATGAGGAACAGCATCCAGGGCCAGAGACAGAAGACCGCCGTGGACGGGAAAAGAATCCACTGGGAGAAGCTCATCGAGAGGGCGAATGCGATCGCCGCGAGCAGCGACGCGGCTCGCGACGCCGAGAGCTCGCGCGTCCAGAGCCACATCCCCGTCATGGCCAGCAGGAGCTTGAGAGACGCAGCCAGAAGAAACGCTTCGGGAATCGGCCAGATCAGCGTCAGCAGAGTGAACGGTGAGAAGGCGGCCGACTGGGCGTTTCCCGCGAGCGGCATCCCGGCTCCGTTCCAGCGGTTGCGCAGAGGCAACGAGCCTTCGGCGAACGCGAGGCGCACGGCCTCGTTCCAGGGCAGGATCTGGTTGATCACGTCGTTCAGGTAGGGGTTGCGCGGAAGCCATTTGCCGAGGTGGAGCCACGGGACGGTCAGCGTCACGTGCTCGAGAGGGAGGATCGTCCGTCCCGGACGGAACCCGCCCGCGAGGGGAAGCAGCGAAAGAAGGGCGAAGACGCCCAGTGCGGCGCGCGGAATGGGTCGGGAGAGATACGTCGCGATGGCGGCCGTGATGGCCGCGCCCGCCGCGAAGAAGGCGATCAGCGCGATCGAGACGGCCATACGCGCGGGAGACTACTACGGCACCCGCAACCAGAACTCGACGCCGTCTTCGACCAGGAACGGCCGGAAGTGCTCGCGGAGATATCGATCCACATGTGGAGCGCGGACGGCGTTCGGGATGCCGTCGACGGGTGCGTACGAGCCGATGATGAGCGCGGCGCGGACGTGAGGATTGCGGTCGATCGCATCGACCACCTCCCGCTGCGCCTCCTCGGACTCGTAGAACGCCGGCTCGTAGTACCGGATCGGGCAGGGACGTTCGAAGAGGAAGTACAGACCGGGAGCGTTGCCGAAGTCGAGCCAGGTGTCCCCGTCTCGAAACCCGGCGCGGCGCATCATCTCCGCGGTCTTGCGGACCAGCGTCCGGTCGTCCAGCCGGAAGAAGGCGCCGCGAGCGCGCCGAGGCTCGTCGAGCGGCCCACTTCGGTCCGGCGGCGAGGGCGGCGACTGGATCGCGAGGGTCGCGAACGTGAACAAGTCCACCGGGCGATGTGCCACGAGGACGGCGGCGAGAGCGCCGGACGCCGCCAGAGCGCGCAGCGGACGTTCGGCTCCGGGAGCCCAGAGCCAGCGCGCCAACAGGACCAGCGCGGCGGGAATCAGGTAGGACGTGTACCCGACGTGGCGGCGCTCCGCGACGGACAACATCGAGGCGACGATCCACGCCAGCACGGGAAGGGCGGCGCGTGCGCGGTCGGAGATCCGGCCTCCCGATGGCAGCTCTGCTCCGAGGAGGATGACGCTCAGCGCGATCAAGCCGTAGAAGAACGGCATCGGGACGGCCGGCGTCTCGTCGAGCGCCCCGGGGACGACCGGAAGAGACGGGAACCCCTGCGCGTAAGCGGGAAGCAGAGACGGGAGATAGACGAACGTCGTGCGGGCGAACCCACGGAGGAGTCCGAAGGCCCCGAGCGCGACGGCCGCCGCCGCGGCGGCGGCGCACGCGCCCCCGACGGCAGCCAGCGCCGAGCGTCGCCGATCGCCGCGCGAGATCAGGAGGGCCGTGAGCGCTGCCGCCGCGGAGTAGGTCGCGAAATCCACGGTGAAGAAGAACGTGACCACGATCGCGGCCCCGCAGGCGAGCCAGGCCCCGGTTCTTCCGGTCCGCGAAGCGTAGAGAGCCAGCGCGAGCGTGAAGGCGGACGCGATCAGCCGTGGGAATGAGAACTGTGGAAAGACCGCGAACGAGAGCGCTTCCATACAGAAAGCCGTCGCGGGGTTGGCGGTCGCCGCGAGGCCGATCGCGTAGAAGCTGGGCCAGAAGAACACTCCGAGCAGCTTGCTCGCGCGCGCGAAGCCGCGGTAGTCGTCCCCGAGCGCCTTCATCCCCGCGGCGTGGAAGAGGCCGTCGCTGAGGAGCCCATGCCCGGGAACGACGTCGCGGTAGGGAAGCTCGCCCCGCAGGTATTCCGACGCGGGGAGAAGCGCATGGCCGTCCTCGAAGATGTCGGCGACCGTCGGCGCTCCGAGGACGGCGCCCGCGGCGAACGCCATGATGCTTCCGGGCAGAAGAACGCCAGCCGTCAGAGCCCGCCGAAACCGGGCGGATCCGGATCGGCGCCGCCCGAGCGCACATGTCAGGACCGGCAACGCGATCGCGGCAACGGCGGCTTCCCGGGAAAACGGGATGGGCCGCTGTCCGGTCAGCGGGAGAAAGAGGACCGGGCTCGCTGCGCCGAGGGAAAGGATTCCCCGGCCCGGATCCATGCGATCCAGAAGAAATCCGAGCGCGGCCGAGACGGCGAAGACGGACAGGAAAGGCAGAAGTGGCCGTTCGGCGCCCGGGAACAGCGCGCACACAAAGACCCAGAGTGTCAGGGCGTGCGCGCACACGACGGCGAGTCGGGAGAGAGGCGACTGTTCCCAGTGGCGCGGGGCAATCCCCACGTCCGTCGGCGCCGGGGCGGCGCGGTCTCCGCGACGGCGGCGCTCCCACCACACCGCCGCGGCGCCTCCCAGAATCGGCAGAGCGACGAGGAGAACGAAGATGGTGATTTGCCGCCGGACGTCGAGGCCGTGCTGCGCGGCGTATCCGGGCAGCGGGTTCGCGGGGGGACGGACGGGAATCGCGCTTCCGAGCACCCAGGCGGCGGCGAAACCGACGATGGAGCCTTCGTAACCGGCGAGCCGGACCGTGCGATCCCGCGGCAGGTCGCTCGGGGAAACTTCCGTCGCCGCCGATCGCATCTCGAGCATTCTACGGAGCGAGGCGCCGGGCTGTCGCCACGCTGCTAGCATCGGCGACGTGCGCGACGTTCCCTTCACTCGCTCGCTGCCGGGCCGGCTGTGGCGCCGCCGCTCGACGATGCGGGCGGACTGGGAGAAACGCGCGCGAGAGAACGCGCCCTTTTACATCTGCACGACCGCCGCCGAGACGCCGGAGGCGTTCGCGGCGTCGGGAGAAAAGGATCTCGCCGAGCAGGTTCTCGACGGGCTGCAGGTCTCGCCGCGCTGGAGCGTTCTCGAAATCGGGTGCGGCATCGGTCGGCTCTTGCGGCCTCTCTCGACCCGCGTCGAGAGCGCGGTCGGAGTCGACCTGTCGGAGGAGATGATCCGCCGGGGCCGCGAATACTGCGCCGGCCGGCCCAACGTCACGCTGCACCGCACCGACGGGGGGCTTTCGTTCCTGCCCGATCGCGCGTTCGACTTCGTCTTCTCGCACATCGTGTTCCAGCATCTGCCTCGAAAAAGCTACGCCGAGCGCTACCTGCACGAGGCGCACCGCGTGCTCAGGCCGGGCGGGATCCTGCGCGTTCAGGTCGACGGCCGGACCCGTCCGTTCGTCCGCCGCTGGGTCGCCGATTCCTGGTCGGGCGTGGTGTTTTCGAAGCGCGAGCTCCAGCGGCGACTGGAACGCTGCGGATTCCGCGTCACGGAGCTGCGCGGCGAGGGGACGCAATACCTCCGCGCGACGGCGATGCGGGACGCCTGACCGCCTTACCGCGCGCCGACGTCCCTAAAGTACTCGTCCAGCAGGTCCTTGGGGATCCCCTCCGGATTGGCGGAAGTCCCCGAGGCATCGGCGATGAGGACGTGGGGCAGCTCCGGCGTGTCGGCCCAGGTCTCGTGGCGCTCGAGGCCGGCGAGCTCCGGCCGGTCGCTCTGGCCGTAGCGGCAGAAGGTGACATCCGCGAATCCGGCGCCGCGCAGCGCGGCATCCAGAGTCGCCCGGTTGTAGAGAAACTGGTGGCCCCAGCCGTGGAAGGCGCGGTTGACGCGGATGCAATCCTCGCGCGCGGCGGCATCCTCGAGATCGGGCCCGTGGTAGTGCGTGAGGACGACCCAGTCGAGGTTGGGTGTGGAGAGGCGCAGGGCTCCGTCAGGACGGAGCACGCGGCGGCACTCCTTCAGGAACTCGAGTCCGTCGGCCAGGGCCAGGTGCTCGAGGAAGTGCTCCGCGTAGATCGAGGTCACGTCGGCGAACGGCAGGCCCTGACGGACGTCGAGCACCTGGTCCACGCCCGGCAGTCCCTGGTTGTCGATGTTGATCCAGCCCGGAATCGACTGCGCGCCGCACCCGATGTGGAGCCGCGTCGGGCGGAGCGAGGCCGCGGCCGGAGCGCCGCGATCCCTTCGAAAGAGACGCATCGCGCGCCGGTGTACCACAGTCGCGCGGTCGCGTCGAGGCGCGGAGTCGCGGTGAATGCCGTGTTAGGATCGTGAAAATTCTTAGGAGGACCCATGCGACGGCTCCTGCTCGCGCACTTCGTCGCGCTCCCGTTCTTCATTTCCGCCCATCTCCTCGCGCAGACCACCGGCGACATCAGCGGGCGCGTTCTCGACGAGCAAGGCGGTCCCTTGCCGGGAGTCACGGTGGAGGGTCGCAGCCCCTCATTTCAGGGCGTGCGGACCGCGGTGACCGACGCCTCGGGAACGTATCGGCTGATCCTCCTGCCGCCCGGGACTTACAAGGTCACGGCAGCGCTGCAGGGTTTCGCGAGGTCCGAGTCGACCATCACGGTCGCGCTGGGGAAGACGTCGACGGGCGACTTCAATCTGCGGCCCTCCGCGACGGCCGAGGTCGTGGTGACGGGCTCGGCGCCCCTCGTGGACCAGGAGTCCACGACGATCGGCACCAACATCGACTACCGGCAGATCCGTTCGTTGCCGACCGGGCGCAACTACACCTCGATCGTCCAGATTTCTCCCGGCGTCTCGACCCAGACCGCCAACACGGCCGCCTTCGCGAACACGATCGTCGTCAACGGTTCGACCGGACTCGAGAACGGGTTCGTGATCGACGGCGTCGTGACCAGCGGTGTGGAGTACGGCGCCCAGGGCAAGGAGCTCAACTACGAGTTCATCCAGGAGGTCGAGGTCAAGACCGGCGGCTACCAGGCCGAGTTCGGGCGGTCGACCGGCGGCATCATCAACGTCATCACCAAGTCGGGTGGCAACGAGTTCCACGGGGAGGCGTTCGCCTATTACGACAACGGCTCGCTGCAGGCGGCCAACAAGCATCCCGAGGACTCCCAACTCTTCTCGTTCATTTCGGGCTACAACCGCCTGGACTACGGTTTCGACCTCGGCGGCTATGTCCTGAAGGACCATCTCTGGTTCTTCGGCGCGTACGATCGCGTCCAGAACACCACCAAGCAGACGTTGACCTCGGGGCCCAACGCGGGGCTGCCCGCCAACACCGACAGCGTGCGCAACCTGGGCTCGGCCAAGGGGACCTGGATGATCACACCGTCGCAAACGGCGGTCTTCAGTTACTTCCAGGATCCGCGCGACGACACCGGAGCGATCAACGACGGCGCCCATCCGGTCAACGGCCCCTACACCAGCTTCATCGGCGTGCAGGGCCTGGGTGGCAGCGACTACTCCCTCCGCTACACGGGCCTGCTCGGCTCGAGCTGGGTCTTCGCGGCGCAGGGCGCGCTGCACCATGAGAAGAACAACGTCGATCCGGGTCTTCCCGGAGGCAACGACATCCAGTACGTCAACACGATCACCAACGAGCAGGAAGGCGGCTTTGGCCTCATCCAGGACAAGACGTTCAAGCGCTGGTTTGGCGGCGCTTCCGTGACGAAGTACGTCGGTTTCAACGAGATCAAGGGCGGCTTCGAGTACATGAACGACCAGGCCGACGTCATCAAGAGGATGTCGGGCGACCCGTCGCAGAACCAGGCGCAGCAGGTCACGATCTACCCCAATCCGCAGGACCCGTCGCGTCCGGTGTACTCCCACTTCTACTGGACGATCCCGACGGCGAGCCTGCCCGACAACGTTCCCACCGCGCAGCTGAACGCCACGCCGTTTCACCGGACGTATTCGCTCTATCTGCAGGACACACTGACGCCGCTGCCCAACCTCACGATCAGCCTCGGCGTCCGCTGGGACAACCAGCAAATCTTCTCGGGAGACGGCACGCGGCAGATCAACATCAACGACAGCTGGGCTCCGCGGATCGGCTTCACCTGGGATCCCACCAAAGACGCCCGGACCAAGGTGTTCGGATCGTTCGGCTACTTCTACGAGCAGATCCCGATGGACCTCGTGATCCGGTCCTACAGCTCGGAGCGGCAGCCCACGATCTACAACTTCGATCCGGTCTCGATCGTGCCCGACGTCGCAGCGGCTACCATCATCGGCGACGAGGGTGCCATCGCTGGTGGAGGCGGGAAGATCTTCGGCGGCTTCAACGACCTGACCGACAACGGCCTCGGAGGGCAGTATCTGCGGGAAGGAATCTTCGGCATCGAGCGGGAGATCGTCCCGAGCTTCGCGGTGCGCGCTCGCTTCGTGTACCGGGACCTGCCGAGAGTGGTGGAGGATTACCTCTGCTCGAACGCCGGCGACTACTGCGTCGGCAACCCGACCGAAGACCGGATGGCGAACCTCTTCTCCCTCGACTACAACACGCAGTTCCCGGCGCCGCTGCAAAAGCGCATCTACCGAGGCTTCCAGCTCGACGCGACCAAGCAGTTCTCGAACAACTGGACGGTTCTGGCGTCCTGGGTCTACTCGACGCTGAAGGGCAACTACGACGGGCTCTTCGCCCCGTACACGCAGCCGCGCGGGACGGCTGACCCCAACATCTCGGCGCTCTACGACTACTACGACTTCTTCACCAAGGGCCCGGTCGTCAACGGCGTGGCGCAGCCCTTCACGGCGAACGGCTACCTCTCCAACGACCGGCGCAACGTGCTGAAGCTCTCGGGCGTGTACGTGACGCCGTTCAATCTCTCGGTCGGCCTCGTGACGTATTACCAGACCGGCATTCCGATCTCGCGGATCGGGTTCTCCGACGCGTACACGCGGCCGGAATTCTTCCTGGATACGCGCGGCTCGGAGGGGAGGGTGCAATCCACTTACGATGCGGACGTGCATCTGGGCTATCCGCTCCAGCTGGGACCGGTCATACTGACGTTCCTGACCGACTTCTTCAACATCTTCAACACGCAGCGCATCATCGCCGTGGACCAGCGCTACAACCTGTCGGAGTTCTCGGATCCCAACTACATCTGCGGCAGTCAGCCCGGGAGCGCCGACGAGGGCAAGTGCAATCCGACATACGGTCAGGCGATCGCGCGCACGCTGCCCTTCTCTGTGCGGTTCGGGGCGAAGCTGGGATTTTGAGCCTCCTGTCATCCCGAGCGCAGCGAGGGTTCTCTTTTCGAAGCCGGCCGCGGCATGAAAGGGTTCCCTCGGGCCTCCGGCCCTCGGGATGACAATCGACTGAAAAGCTCGGACTAGCGCGAAGCCGAAGAGAGCGCGGCGCCGAAAAACTCGCCGAGCGCGGTGGCGACGGCGCCGGGCCTCTCCATCGGCGTCAGGTGGCCGGCGCCCGGAACGGTCACGAGCTTCGCCCCGGGAATCGCCGAGGCCATCGCCTGGGAGTCGGCGGGCGGCGTCAGGGCGTCGGCCTCGCCTACCAGGACGAGCGTCGGAACGGCGATCCCGGGCAGGGCGTCGCGGGAGTCCGGCCGGTCGCGCATCGCCTTCAGATCCGCCTCGACCGTGGCCGGCTTCTGGCGCGAGATGATGCGCCGCAGACGCTCGACCAGATCGCGGTTGGACAGCGAGTCGGGCGAGAGAAGTTTCGGCACCATCGCCTCCGCGATCGGCGCCACGCCGCCGGAGCGAACCGTCGCGATCGCCTCGTCGCGCTTGCCCCGCCCGGCTTCATCGTCCGCGGTGGCCCGGGTGTCGACGAGAGCCAGCGCCTTCAAGTTTGAGGGCCGTCGTTTCGCCAGCGCGAGCGCCGCGTAGCCTCCCATCGAGAAGGCCGCGAGCCCCGCGCCCTCGGGAATGCGCTCGAAGATCGCGGCCAGGAAGTCGGCGTATCCGTCGATCGTGCCGGCGGACTCCGCCGGCGTCTCGCCGCGGCCCGGAAGGTCCGGCTTCAACACCCGGAAGCGCGAAGACAGTGCGCGGGCGACGCCGGACCACATGGCGCCGTCGAGCGGGTACCCGTGGACGAGCACGACCGTGGGGCCTTCACCCATCTCCCGGACTCGGGCCGGTGACCCGTTCCAGTCGATCTCCACGGCAACATTCTATGGCTCGACCTGGGACCTGGGACCTGGGACTCGTTCTAGGCCGCGCCCAGCCGGCCTTCCTGCTCGACGAGGGCGGCCAGGATGTCGACGACATCCTTGTCCCACCAGCCCCGGCGCACGCCGTCGCGAAGGATCTCGAAGGCGGTCTCGGTCGAGAGCGCACCGCGGTAGGCGCGGTCGGTCGTGAGAGCGTCGAAGATGTCCGCGACCGTCACGATCCGCACCGGAAGAGGGATCGCAGAGCCCGAAAGCCCCTGGGGATAGCCGGACCCGTCGAGGCGCTCGTGGTGGAGCTGCACGATGGGAAGCGTGCGGCGCATCGTGCGCATGGGGGAGAGCAGCTCGTGCCCGACCGTGGGGTGCTCCTCCACGATCTCGCGCTCCGCCGGGCTCAGCGCGCCGGGTTTCAGGAGCACGGAGTCGGGGATCACGATCTTGCCCAGGTCATGAAACAGCGCGCCGCGGCGCATCTCGAGGCGGGCGTCCACCTCCACTCCCATCCGGATCGCGAGGCGGTCGGCGTACTCCGCAACGCGCCCGCTGTGGCCGGCGGTGTATGGATCGCGGGCGTCGATCGTCTTGGCGAGCATGAGGATGACCTTCTCGGCGTGCTCGTGCTCGTCCGCGAAACGCTTCAGGAGTACCAGGGCCCGCACCCGCGGCAGGAGCTCCTCGGGGGAAAACGGCTTCGTCAGGAAGTCGGTGACGCCGACGGACTGGGCGCGGAGCCTCTCGGCCGTCGATGCGGCTCCCGTGATCATGACGACGGGCAGGAGGCGCGTCGCCGGCTCCGATCGCACGGCTTCCAGGACCTCGTGGCCGCTCTTGTCGGGCAGGTTCAGGTCCAGGAGGACGAGATCCGGAGGTTCCTCCCGGATGCGGGCCAGGGCATCCTCGGCCGACGACAATTCTTCGATGGAATAACCCGCAGCGGAGAGAACGCGGCGCAGAAGGCCGCGCACCTGCTCGTCGTCGTCGACGATCAGGATGCGCGCGGCTGCACTTTCACTGAGTGTCGCCAAGGTGAGGGTTCCGCTGGGACGAAGTGTAGCAGGTTCAGCCGAAGCCGCCGGCGCGCGCGATCTTGCGCGCCAGGGTCGGGATCGCGGCGGCGCGAAAAACCGAGCTCGTGACCCACCGCGTCCGCGCGGAGCCGTCGCTCCTCCGGGCCTCGCGCGTTTCCGCGCGGTACACGCGGATGTCGAGACGCCGATTCACGATCGTGTGCCGCGCGATACCCGCCGCATCCCCGGGCGCGAGGCGCAACCCAAGGCGTGCCGCAGTCCGCGCGAGACGCTCGCGCGCGGCGCGGGCGGTGCCACCGTCCGCCGACGGGAAGCTCCAGAGGCCCGAGAGAAGCGAGCCGCGTTCGCGGACGAGAAAAGCGCGGCCTCCGCGGACCGCCACGGCCGCGGCGAAGTGCACGCGCCGGGCTTTCGGTTTTCGTCGGCGCTCGGGAAGCCGCTCGGCCAGACCTCGCCGTCGCGCCTCGCAGAAACGCGCGAGGGGGCACGCCGGGCAGTCCGGAGCCCGGGCCGTGCAGATCTGCTGACCCAGATCCATCAGCGCCGCGGTGGCATCGCCGGGACGCTTCCGCGGGAGAAGCGCGGCCGCGCGGCCCCGGACTTCTTCGGCGTGCGCGCGCGTCCCCGAGAGGCCCTCGATCGCGAAGAGACGGGAGATGACTCGAGTCACGTTCGCGTCGGCCGCCGGGATCCGCGCTCCGTACGCCAGCGATGCCACGGCGGCCGCCATGTACTCGCCGAAGCCGGGAAGCTCCCTCAGCGCCTTCGGATCGCCGGGAATCCGCCCGCCGTGAACGGCGAGGATCATCCGGGCCGCGGCGCGGAGGTTGCGCGCCCGGGCGTAGTAACCCAGCCCGGACCACTCCGCGAGCACCCGTTCTTCGCTCGCGCGCGCCAGGGACTTGACGTTCGGGAAACGCCGGAGAAACGCCTCGTACCGCCCCCGCACCGCTCCGACGGTCGTCTGCTGGAGCATGACCTCGGAGACCCAGATCCGGTAGGGATCGCGGGTTCCGCGCCAGGGGAGCCGGCGCTTCTCACGGCGAAACCAGGAAAGCAGCGCGCGGGAGAGGGGTGCGCTCGAGGAGATCCCGCCGCGGGATCCTACGAGCTCGTGACGTCCGTGCGCGGCGCGATCCAGCCGGGCTCCTTCATCAGGTCCCGAATGAAGACCTTCTCGGTCTCGTTCGGCAGGACCTCGGCGACGTGATTCGCGTAGTCTTCGGCCGACAGCTGCTCGCCGGTGACGGAGTACGTACTGCCGACGAACTCTCCGATCGACCGGTGGAATTTCATGTCGGGCGCCACGAGAGGCCGCTCGCCGGGCGGAAGGAGCCGGTTGATCGACTCGAGAAGCTTGTCGACTTCCTGCTTGTAGAGGTCGCGGGAAAGCTCGTTCAAGTGGGCCTTGTCCGGATCGGCCGTCTGCTTCGCCTCGTCGTACCGGCCCTTCAGGCCCCACACGTAGAACCACTCCGCGGACGAGGAGGAGTCCTTGCCGAAGAGGTCGTAGGCCGTCGAGAGCCACTTGTTGACGTACTTCTGGAGCAGCGCGGTCGGGACGCGTCCGCCCTTGGCGATCCGCTGCAGCCCCATGTGGCCCGTGCCGAGGTGGAAGCCCTCTTCTTTCAGCATGGGTCCCATCGAGCGCGCCAGCGGGGCGAAGCCCGACGTCGAGAGCATGTTGAGCTGAAACTTGCCGTCGCGGTCCACGAACTCCGTGTAGGTGAAGAAGTCCACCCAGTCGTCCACGTCCACATTGAAGGAGCCCAGCAGGCGGTTGTTCTGCCACGAGCGGCGCTCGAGGAGCTTGCGGGCCTCGATCTTGCCGGTCTCGCCGAAGTGCGAGACGAGCAGGTGGCACATCTGCCAGCCGTGGCGCATCTCCTCGACCATGATCCGGCAGACGCTGTCGGTGTCGTAGTCGGACGGCGAGGTCACCAGGAGGTTGCGCTGCTGCTCGACGGACGCGAACTCCGTGTCGCCCTGGTACACGATGAGGTTGAGCAGCGCGTCGCGGATCGGCTGGTGCGGGATCTGGGTGACCCGCTCCCATTTGCGGGCGCCCCGGAAATCCCCGTACTCGATCTCGTCGGTCCGGATGTCTCCGTACTTGGCCTCGAACTGGTAGTCGGAATACTTCGGCAGCTGCAAACCGATGTCCTTCTGCCACGCGCGGAAGGCGTCGATCCAGTCGTCGAAGGTCGCTATCTTCTTCATGTCTCTCCCGAACCCCGTATCATATCCGTTTATGCCGCTCGAAATTGACTGGGAGGGGCTCGTCGTCGCATTCGAGAACCGCTCCCAGAAGATCACGCATTTTTTCGACCGGCAGACCGGAGACGTCGTGCAGGTCCTCGTGACGGACGCCGCGCGGCACTCCGCGCTCTCCGCGGATCCTCGCTACGCCGCCCTGCCGAAGGACCAGGGCGAACGTTCCCGAGGGGACCTCGGCGCGTTCGCCGAGCACTGCGAGGACGCCGACTGCCGGAGCGATCTGCGCAAGGCGCTCGAATCGCCCGATCCGCCTGCGGAGTTTCGCGAAGCGCTCCGCCGCCATCCCAAGGAGGAGGCGCACTTTTTCCAGTTCAAGGAAAAGCGGGCCCGGGATCGCGCGGTCGAATGGGTCCGCTCCCACGGGATCGCTCAATAGGCGGCAGCCTCAGGATTCCGAATCTCTCGGGAACGTGGAAGTCGGGCGGGTCGGCGAGGGTCGGCGACCAGGCCGAGAACTCGTCGCGGTCGCCGCGGTCGACACGATAGAAGTTGGCGCGCCAGACCTGCGGCGGAGACTGTCCGTGGCACATCGGCGCCAGCGGAATCGTCAGCCGCGCGGACCAGAGACCCGGATGCCGCGACACCTTCGCGGAGAGGCCGTCGCACGTCCACCCCGTGTCGACCCGCATCGTGGCGCGGCGCAGGTCCGGCGACTCGACGCGCGCATCGAACAGCGCGCCGAGGGGATTGACCTCGAACTCGTAGTACACGTAGGCCGGATCCTCGGGGGAGAGGAAGACCTCGCAGACGTCTTCGGTCCAGAGGGGCGCGTCGCGCTCGGTCAACGTCGCTACGACTCCGTCGTCGCGCGCGTCGAAGCGCACGCAGAGCGCGCCGCCGCGCACGCCCGCGCGCACGGACGTGGACAGGCCAGGCCGGCCGCCCGTGGCCACGTCGCTCAGGCGAATCGGCGCCAGCGCCACGAGCCGGTCGGTCGGCGAAAGGAGCGGAACCTCCAGAGCGGGAACGGCCGCCATGCGCCGCGATTCTCTGTCATCCCGAGGAGCGGAGCGACGAGGGATCCCGCGCTCGATGATCCGGGGATCCCTCGCTGCGCTCGGGACGACGCTTCGGGGCCGCTCACGCGGCTCGAAGCGTCACATCAGCTTCCACGCCCGATATAGGTTGAAGCCGATGTAGATGTTGCTGGCCTTCTGGTTCGGGTGGATTCCCGGAGTGTACTGGTCGACGGTCACGTAGCGCTGGTTTCCGGCGAAGAACGCGAAGCGATGCCGCAGGAGAGACTTTTCGACCGATACGGTCCAGCCGGTGCCCGCCGCATCGTAGCGCGAGAAGCGCGGGTAAACCTCTCCGTGCACCGTGATCGAGTGTGTGATCGCGATTGAGGCCCCGAAGGGCACGTTCCATACCGGATCGTAGAGGCCCTTGCACTGAATCAAGCCGGTGTCTCCAATCGGCCGGCAGCTCGAGTCGTGGAGCGGCGGATTCGGGAAGCCGGGCTGCGTGGCGCTGTAGGTCTGGGTTCCTCCGTTGGTTCGCTGGAGGAAAGTCGGAACCGCCGTCAGCCGCACGTACTTTCCGAACGTGTACGACAGGATCGCCTGCGTGAAGAAGCTCGATTGCGGATTCCTGGCGGCGACATCGGTGCGCCAGTCCTCTCCGACGCGGAGCGACGCGGCGAAGCCCGCGCACTTGGGGAACTCGTATTCGGCCCCGACTTCGTAGATATCCATGCTCGTCTGAAGGGAGGACCGGAAGACGCCGAGTTGCAGATTCTTCACCGGCGTGAACCAGAGGCCGAAGCCCCACTCGTTGCCTTCGTCGAGCGTGAAGAAGTTGTTGATGTCGCCGTCCTGGATCGGCGTCGTGAACCGGTGCGTGACCATGAACTCGAGCGTCCCCTTGGGCGCCACCTCGACCGAAGGCAGGACGACGAGGCGATTGGACTCGATGGGCCGAAAGACGACCTGTTCCTTTTCCTTCCTTTCGGCGTCGGGCGCCTCCGCCGGGGCCGGCGTCGGTGTCGGCTCCGGAGGCGGCGTCTCCTGGGCTGTCGCCGCGCGGGCGGCGGCGAGCGTGATCCAACCTGCCGCGGCGAACGCGGCCGCATTCTTCCTCATCCTTCCTCCTTCTCTGCCAGCCCCCGCCCGGGCCGAGCCTAGACGCCGCGAGAGCGCCTCGGCACGGTACTCACGTGATCTTCAGGTTTCCCTCGGCGTCCAGAGCCTCGCGCACCTTGCGGGACAGCACGTCGGGTGCGAACGGCTTGGACAGGAACGCCGTCCCCGGGTCGAGGATGCCCTGTTGCGTCATGGCCGCGTCGGTGTAGCCGGACATGTAGAGGACCTTGAGTCCCGGCTGCGCGTCGGAGAGCACTCGCGCCAGCTCGCGCCCGTTCATGCCCGGCAGGATGACGTCGGTTAAGAGGAGATCGAGTTTGCCCGAGGCGCTCTTCGCTGCGGCGATTGCTTCCGCGGGGCCGGCACAGGCGAGCACGGAGTAGCCCTGCATCCGGAGGAGCTTCTCGACTAAGCGCCGGACCTCGGGCTCGTCCTCGACGAGGAGCACGGTCTCGCTTCCAGCCCGCGGCGCGGGAGGCGGCGCCGGCGCCGGCACGTCGAGGGGATCTTCCGAGCGGGGAAGATAGATTTTGAACGTCGTCCCGATCCCCGGCTCGCTGTAGACCCAGATGGACCCTCCGCTCTGTTTGACGATCCCGTAGGTCGTCGAGAGGCCCAGGCCGGTTCCCTTGCCCCGCTCCTTGGTCGTGAAGAACGGTTCGAAGAGCCGGGACTGGAGCTCCGCGTCCATGCCCACGCCGGTGTCCGAGACCGCGACCATGACATGCGGGCCGGGCTGCACGCTCTCGTAGTTGCGGGCGAACTGTACGTCGATAGAGACGTTGGCGGTCTCGATCGTCAGCCGGCCGCCGCGGGGCATCGCGTCGCGCGCGTTGACGACGAGGTTTAGGATGGCCTGTTCGATCTGGCCCGGGTCCGCCCGCGTGCGCCACAGCTCGGACTCGAGGGCCGTCGTCAGCTCCACGTCCTCGCCGATGACCCGGCGCAGCATCTTCTCCATATTGGCGATCACGGCGTTTAAGTCGAGGACCTTGGGTTCGAGGACCTGGCGCCGGCTGAACGCCAGGAGCTGGTGCGTCAACCCCGCCGCGCGCTGGCCGGCCTTGCGAATCTCCTCGGCGAACTCGCGGCGCGCGTCTCCCTCCGGCAGCTCCGTGAGAAGGAGCTCGCTGTAGCCGGTCACGGCAGTCAAGAGGTTGTTGAAGTCGTGCGAGATGCCGCCGGCCAGCCGGCCGACCGCCTCCATCTTCTGGGACTGGAGCAGCTGCTCTTCGAGCCTCCGGCGTTCGCTGATGTCGAACACCGTGCCGAGGAGCGTCTCCTCGCCGTCCTCGTCGCGCATCAGTGACACGTTCTCGATCACCCAGATCAGGCTGCCGTCCTTGCGCCGCGCCTTGTTCTCGTAGTTGATCAGGCTGCCTTCCCGGCGGACGCGTGCGAGGTACTGCTCGCGGTCGCGGGGCGACGCGTGGAACTCCCACGCGGGCTGCGCCATGGCCTCGGCCGGAGACGCGTATCCCATCATCGTGGCGAAGGCGCGGTTGCACTCCAGAATCTTGCCGCTGGCCGTGGAACGGTAGACGCCCGAGAGGTTGCGCTCGAAGAGCAGCCGATAGAGCTCCTCGGACTCGCGCAGGCCCGCCTCCATGCGCTTGCGTCCGGTGATGTCCCGGAAGATCGCCTGGTGGCCCGGCTGGCCCTCGAAGTCCACGGGCGTCACGCGAACCTCGACGTCGAAGGTCGAGCCGTCGGACCGCAGCCCGACGGCTTCGTACATCTCGGGCGCGGGCCGCGACCGCGTGCGCTCATCGTGGATCTCCTGGACCTGCTCGCGAGAGCCCGGGGCGAAGAAGATGGCCATGGGCACTCCGAGCAGCGGCCGCGCGTAACCGAACATCTCGACGCATGCGGGGTTGGCGTAGACGACCTTGCCGTCGATGCCCACCGAGATTGCCTCCTGCGTCTGCTCGAGGAGCTTGCTGTAGCGCTGGTCGCGTTCGGAGAGCTGAACGCGCCTCAGGTGCAGGGCTCGCTTCCAAGCGATCGACGCCGCGGCCGTCGCGGCCACGGCGGCGCCGAGGAGCGCCACGGCCCAGGAGAGAGCGGGGCTGAGTGCGGCCAGCGCGGAGAGGGCGCTCTGAGTCATGCGGCCGAGGTCACGCCCGCATCAGGCCCGCTCCCCAGTGCAGGCCCGCGCCCAGGGCGGTGAAGGCCACGAGACTTCCGGGGCGGACCTTGCCTGCCGCTTTCGCCTCGTGGAAAACCAGCGGGAGGGTGGCGGCCGTCGTGTTGCCGTAGCGCTGGATGTTGTTGTGGACCCTCTCGTCGGGCAGATTCAGATGTTTCTGGACCGCTTCGTTGATTCGCAGGTTGGCCTGGTGCATCAGCAGCAGCGACAGGTCGTCCAACCCGCGGCCTTCGCGCTCCAGGATCTCGCGCACGATCGCGGGCATCGCGGTCGTGGCCAGCCGGAAGACCGCCCGTCCTTCCACGACGGGGACGGTGCGATTGTCCTCGAACATCTCGGGTGAGAAGTAGGGGAAGCTCGCCGACCCTCCGCCCGGAACGTAGAGCTTGTCCCACTCCCGGCCGTCCGTGCGCATGAGGAAGCCCTGGAATCCGCGGCCGTCGCCGGAGTCGTTGGCTTCGAGAACGAAGGCGCCGCCGCCATCGCCGAAGATGACAGCCCGGTCACGCTGCGCGGTGCCCCAGGCCCGTGCACGCTCGGAGACCGGACCGTCGGATTCGCCGAAGAGGACGGCCCACTCCGCGTCGCTCCAGGGGAACAGGGAGGCGTGGCATTCGGCCCCGACGAGCAGGACGCGCCGGGCCCCTCCCGACCGGATGAACGCGTCGGCGACCTGCAGGCCCGAGAGGAATCCGGCGCACTGCATCCGGATGTCGATCGCGTGCGTCGACTCGAGCCCCAGAGCCGCGGCGAGAAGCCCCCCGTTGCCGGGAAAGTAGTGATCCGGCGTCATCGTCGCGAAGACGATCAGATCGATGTCGCGAGGCTCCAGGCCGGCGTCGGAGAGGGCTCGCCGCGCGGCCTCGACGCCGAGCACCGACGAGGACTGCCCGCGGCGGGCGAAGTGGCGCTCTTCGATGCCGGTGCGCTGGCGGATCCACTCGTCGGTCGTGTCCATGAGCCGCGAAAGGCGCTCGTTGGTCACCACGCCGTCCGGCACGAACATGCCGGATCCGCGGACCACGGTTGTGGGGAGAGGCACGAAATGGATTTTAGACCTGAGACCGGAGGCTGGGGACGTGAGACTCGGTTTTGACTAACGTAAGGGGAAAAGATCCACGTCCCCGGTCTGTCCGTCGACTTCGGCGGTCCATGCGTAGACCTTCATACCGGCGGGGACGTCGACGCGAATCCGGCCTCCGTCCTGATTGGGCACGCCCAGCGCCGCGAAGACGGAGTCGAGTCGTCCGGACTCCTGCGCGCCGAGAGTCACGGAAATCGGTCCCACCTGCGAGCCGTCGGATTTGAAACCCGTGACGGAGATCGCGCCTTCGGCGCCGGCGTTGTAGAGAAGGAGGTTCGTCCGTCGCTCGGAGGTCTGCGGCAGACCGATGGCGATCGCCGAGCCGTTCTGGATGCCCGACGAGGCCGGGATCGCGGCGGCGAAGCCTCCGTAGTCTCCGGCGTCGACGCGCGAGGCGACGCGCACGGCGGCCGCGATCGGGGCGCTCGAGGACAGGAGGACCGCACCCTGGCCCGACGTGATCCCGAAGAGGGTGGGCAGAAAGTCCGTCAGTGCCTGGCTCGTCCCGGCGACCAGGGTCACGCTCTGGCTCTGCGTGGGTGCGGAGCCGGCGATCGGGGAATACGTGATGGTCACCTGGGCCGAGCCGGTGCCGGGGTTGGAAAGATAGAGATCCGACACGTAGCTTCGTCCTCCGACGCCGACCACCGCGCCGGCGATGGGAATGACGAAATCGGTGCCGGCCCCCACGGGAACCGACGTCGCCACGTCGATCGTGCCGGTGTCGAGCACGTTGACGTAGGGTTGCAGGGCTCCGCTCGAGACCGAGACCCGTACGACGTCGCCGGGCTCGGGATCGACGCCGAAGGCCGAGGCGGCGGGGTTGTACTCCTCGCGATCGTTCATCACGATGTTGAAGGCTCGTGTTCCCCGGACGGTGCCGTCCGGCGCCACCAGCGTCAGCGTGCCCGCCGCGCCGCCCGGCGAATAAAAACCGAGAACGGAAACCTCGGTGTCCCGTGCCCCCGTGAAGAGCGTCGTCGCAGAACCCTGTCCGGGGCTTTGGGCTGTGTTCGCGCCCGCGAACGCGTATCCGAAAGTCGCGCCGCCCGGCACGATCCGGAGCGAGCGCGCCGAAACCTCGAGATCGTCCGCCGTCCCGGTCAGGGTCCGCACGCGCACCGACCCGTTGGCGACTACGGCGGCCGTTCCAATGTTGCCGAAGGCGTCCGTGACGACCTGCGTGTCGCCGGGCTGGACGTTGAACGCGTAGCGGGAGGAAAAAGCCCCCGGCGAGTACATGTACAGGGCTTCGCCCACGATCGCGGTCGAGCCCTTGTTGGAAAGAGTCAGGTCGATGCGGATGCGGCTGTCCGCCGGTCCCGCCGAGGACGTCGAGACGGGCACCGTCCGGTCGGCGGGGACCCCGATCGTCTGCAGGTTCAGGTTGGCGAGCTTGCCGTCCTGTCCGGTCCAGACGCTGCCGCCGACGACGGTGATGCCGAAGGCGTGTGTCGGAGGGAACTGGGTGACGAGGATCCCGGGATAGGACACGTTGCTCGAGATCGAGAGGCCGTCGGCGGCCATCGCCGCGACCGTGCTCGTGAACGTGGACCGGATCGCCGTGCTGCTTTTCGTCGTCACGTTGAACGCGCTCGGGACAGCCCCGACGGCGGCCGTGTTTGCAGTCAACAGTTGCGCGACGGGCCCGCCGATCGAGGGATCCAGGACGTTGATCGCCGGATTGGTCTGGCCCGAGGACACGTAGATCTTGCCCTGGTAGAAATCGAAGTGGATCGGGTTTGATATGCCGAGGTACGAGTACAGAATGTTGGTGACCGGGTCGAAACGGTCGATCCGTCCCGCCGAAAGCTGGCTGATCCAGAGCGTCCCTTTGTCGTCGAACTGGATCTGCGTCGGGTTTAGGGCTATGGACGGGTTGAAGAACACCCAGTAGGTCTCCGTGTCCGAGTCCGGCTCGTAGCGCACGATCCGGTTGTTTCCGAAATCCGCCAGCCAGAGAGCTCCGTCGGGCGCCACGGCCATGTCGGAGTAGGCCCGGGTCAAGGTCGAGCGATGGTTGACGACTGCTCCCGTCGTGAGGTCGGCCGACTGGAGCGTGCCGCCGCTCATCGGAAACCAGTACTTGCCGTCCGGAGCCTGATACCAGCTGCCCGGGATCGAGCCCGGGATGACCCATTCTTCCAACGCGTCCGTCGTGGTGTTGAGCTTGGCCAGCGTGCACGTCCCGGCCGGGGCGAGGCTCTGTCCGGTCTCCAGGATCCAGATGCTGACTCCGTCCGCGTCGAACCGGAAATCGACCGGGTTGGCGCCGCGGTCGGCGGTGGAGCGCAGCTGCCAGTAGGTGATGTTCGAGCCCCGCAGGACTCCGATGCGGTCGGTCGCGGCTTCGACGAACCAGACCCCTCCGGTGTCGTCGACCCGGACATGCTCTCCGGAGACCCGTGCCCCATCCTGGGTCGTATAGGTCGTCCCGCCGGCGACGGTGGTGGGAGCGACCGGGGTCGGGGTTACCGCCGGGGTCGGCGTGGGGGTGGGTGTCGGTGTCGGGGTCTGCGCAGCGGCGGCCGAGGCCAGCGCCACGAAGAGGACCGGGAACAGGAGAACCTGGCGCTTCATGCCGTCGGCGGATGATAACCCACGGAATTGCGGCGGCATTTCGCAAAAGATTCCGGGGTTATGCTGAGCGGGAGTCCGTCATGGCCTCTCCTTCTCCGGTCGCCGCTTCGCTCGCGCGACGCACCACCGCCGCCGCTCCCGAGCTCGTCGAGACGCTCCCCGACGGAAGGCTGCGCTGTCTCTCCTGCGGACATCGGTGTCCTCTTCCCGAGGGCCGCGAAGGCGTGTGCCGCGTGCGCTACCGGAAAGATGGGGTGCTGCGGGTCCCGCGCGGTTACGTCGGCGCCCTCCAGTGCGATCCGATCGAGAAGAAGCCGTACTTCCACGCGCTTCCCGGATCCGACGCCCTCTCCTTCGGCATGCTGGGTTGCGACCTCCACTGCGCGTATTGCCAGAACTGGTTCACGTCGCAGTCGATCCGCGATCCCGAAGCCGTCGGAACGCCGCGGGACGTGGAGGCCGCCGAGCTCGTCGCGGTCGCCCGGGAGTGCGGCGCACCCACCATCGTCTCCACCTACAACGAGCCGCTGATCACGTCGGAGTGGGCCGTGGAGGTCTTTCGAGCCGCCAAGGCGGACGGGCTCTACACGGGCTACGTGTCCAACGGAAACGGCACGCCGCAGGTGCTCGACTACATCCGTCCCTGGATCGACTTCTACAAGGTGGACTTGAAGTCGATGGACGACAAGCACTATCGGCAACTGGGCGGCGTTCTGCAGAACGTCCTCGAAACCATCGCCGGGATCCACGAGCGCGGGATCTGGCTCGAGGTGCTGACCCTCGTCATTCCCGAGTTCAACGACTCCGACGAGGAGCTGCGGAAGGCGGCGCGGTTCGTCTCCTCGATCTCTCGGGACATCCCGTGGCACGTCACCGCCTTTCACCCGGACTACAAGATGACGGACCGCGGCGCCACACCGGTCGAGACGCTGCTCAAAGCCTGCGAGATCGGCACGGCCGAGGGCCTGCGCTACGTCTACGCGGGAAACATCCCCGGGCGGGTCGGCCAGTGGGAGAACACGCGCTGCCCGAGCTGCGGCAAGACGGTCATCGAGCGATATGGCTTCCGTGTGCGGCGCAACAGGCTCGTCGCGGGAGCATGCCCCGACTGCGGCACCGCGATTCCGGGGCGCTGGAACGAACGTGTCCAGGGGACGACCAGAACCCACGGGATCCCGCTCCCGGTGGTGTAGATCGGAGTAAACCGGTCTCCGGCTGCCCTCGTCTGACCTCCAAGGGGAGGCGACGATGGGCATCACCTGGAACCGCGACGCGGCCGCGCACCTGCTGCGGCGGGCCGGATTCGGCGGCACTCCGAAGGAGGTCGACGGGCTCGCCGCGCTTTCCCTCGAGCAGGCCGTCGCGTCTCTGGTCGACTACGACGCGATCTCGCTCGACGCCTACGAGACCGCTCTCGCGGCGCGAGGATACGACCTGACCCGCCTCTCCGGTCTCCAGCGCTGGTTCCTGGATCGGATGGCGTTCTCGCCGCGTCCGCTCGAAGAGAAGATGACCTACTTCTGGAACCTCCACTGGACCTCGGGACTCTCGAAGGTCAAGGGCGAGACTCTGATCCTCAACCAGAACAAGACCGAGCGCGCGCTCGCGATGGGGAAGTTCGACGACCTCGTCGTCGCGCTCTCCCAGGATCCCGCGATGCTCGTCTGGCTGGACAACGCCACCAACCGCGTCGGGCGGCCCAATGAGAACTACGCCCGCGAGCTGATGGAGCTCTTCACGCTGGGCATCGACCAGTACACCCAGACCGACGTTACCGAAGTCGCCCGCGCGCTGACGGGCTGGACGGTGACGGGCTACAACCGCGCCACGAACTACGACGCCGCGACCTTCGTCGTCCGCGCCGATTACCACGACGGGGGATCCAAGACCATCCTGGGAAAGACCGGGAACTTCGACGGGTACGGCGCGATCGACGTCATCCTCGGCCACATCGATTCCGCAGGCTCGGTCTCCGGGCGGTTCCTCGGCGGCAAGTTGTGGACCTTCTTCGCCGGAACGTATGCGCCCCCGTATGTCGTGGACGAGCTGCAGAGCGTCTACACCGCGTCGGGCCACTCGATCCGCGAGGTCGTCCGCGCGATCCTCCTCCACGCCGAGTTCTACGCGGCGCACGCCCGCAAGGCCTGGGTCCGCAGCCCCGTCGAGTACGCCGCGGCTTCCGTCCGGATGCTCGAAGGCCAGAGCGACTTCTCGGCGGCCGCCAACGCGCTGGCCGGCATGGGGCAGGTCCTCTTCAATCCGTCCGACGCCAAGGGCTGGGAATGGGGCGAGAGCTGGCTGAACACGGGCTCGCTCTTCGCGCGCGTCTCGCTGGCGAACACGCTCTGCACCAATCGCGGCGCGAAGGGAACGACCTTCGATCCGGCGGCGCTCCTCGCAGGCGAGGATGCGTCGAAGGCCGAGGACGTCGTGGACCTCTTCGCCGCTCGCCTGAACGTCGGCGACGTGTCTTCGGAGGCGCGCGCGGCGTGGATCGAATACATGAACGCCAACGACGATGGCACACCGGGGCGGTGGACCAACACGCCCGACAACGTGGACAAGAAGGTGCGCGGTCTCGCGCACGTCCTGCTGACGAGCCCGTCCTTTCAGCTGGCATGACACGGAGGAGCTCATGACCATTTCGCGCCGCGATTTCCTGATCCGCTCCGCCGGTGTGGCGACCGTGTCGGCGATGGTGCCCCGGTGGGCCGTGGGCGCGGCGCGGCGATTCGAGGAGTCGGTCGTTGCGGCGAACCCGAACCGGACTCTCGTCGTCCTGGAGCTGATGGGGGGCAACGACGGCCTGAACACCGTCGTCCCGTATGCCGACGCTCTCTATCCGCAATTGCGGTCGCGAATCGGGATCCCGGTCGGCAGCGTTCTTCCGCTCGACGGCCGCCTGGGCTTGAACCCGGTGATGACGGGGATGAAGTCGCTGTGGGATGCCGGGCGCGTCGCCATCGTGACGAACGTCGGTTATCCCAACTCGAGCCTGTCGCACTTCGCGGCGCGCGACGTCTGGCACACGGCGGATCCGCTCCTTGCGCAGAGGCGGGGGTGGCTCGGCCGGTGGGCCGACGCCGTGCTCTCGGAGACGCAGAACCCGCTCTCCTGCACCGCGATATCGCAGAGCCTGCCGCGCACGCTGCTTTCCGACAGCGTGGGGGTCCCGACATTCCTGACGCTCGCGGCCTACCAGTACCAGACCGACGGCGCCCATCCGGAGGATTCCGGCAACCAGGTGAACGCCTTCCTCGCCTCCAGCGGTGAGGAGTACGAGATCGAGAGCACGCCCGCGGCGATTTCGGGCGTGGGGCAGGACGCGATCGCGTCTTCGGCGATCCTGCAGACCGTCGGCACGGGCTATGTGGCGATGGGGGCCTATCCCGACAACGCGCTCGGCGCAGGTCTCCAGCTGATCGCCCAGATCATCAACGCCAACGTGGGTGCCCGCATCCTCTACGTGACTTATGGCGGCTTCGACAATCACGCCGGCGAAGACGCGGACCACGACCCGCTCTTGACCGACGTCTCGGGCTCGATCAAGGCGTTCTTCGACGACCTCGACGGCCACGGAAAGTCCAAGGACGTGCTGCTGATGACTTGGTCGGAGTTCGGACGGCGCGCCCAGGACAACGGGTCCAACGGCACCGACCACGGTACCGCCGCGCCGCACTTCGTCGTCGGCAACGCCGTCGCCCCCGGGATTCACGGCGATCCGCCGGACCTCGCGCACCTCGACGCGAACGGCAATCTGCAAATCCAGAACGACTTCCGCTCCTATTACGGAACGGTCCTCACCGACTGGCTCGGCGCCGACGCCGCCTCAATCCTCGGCGCGGGTTGGCCGAATCTGGGATTCCTGAACCGTAGCTACGCCTAGCGGATATCGGCGTCATCCCGAGCGGAGCGAGGGATCCCGAACTCGATGAGCCGAGGTAGTAAACAAGTTCGGGATCCCTCGGCGCTGCGCGCCTCGGGATGACGTGCGAAAGAAGCACCCTCTGATAGCCTCCGCGGCGTGATCGCGGGACGGGCCAGGGCCGAAGGAACCAAACGCTTCGCGGACCGCTCGGGCGCCGCGCCCGGCCATTTCCGGGAGGCGATGGGGCTGTGGCTCTCGTCGCTGGGGCTCGGCACGTATCTCGGCGACGAAGACGCGGCGACGGACGCCGGCTATGAAGCGGCGGTCGCGTCGGCGCTTGCGGCGGGTATCAACGTCTTCGACACCGCCATCAACTATCGCGGGCAGCGGAGCGAGCGAGCGATCGGCCGGGCGCTCGCGAAGGCGTTTGCCGAAGGCCGGGCTCGCCGCGACGAGGTCTTCGTCTCGACCAAGGGAGGCTATTTCCCGCAGGACGCCGAAGATTCCCGCCCCGGCCGCCGCTACGTCGAGGAGTCCTTCCTGGCATCGGGACTCGCTCCCGCGAAGGAGATCGCGCAGGGCTGCCACTGCATCGCGCCGGGCTACCTGCGCGATCAGATCGCGCGCAGCCGCGCCAATCTCGGGCTCGAGACCGTGGACCTCTACTATCTTCACAACGTCGAGACGCAGCTGACCCAGGTGGATCGCGGCGTGTTCGCCGAGAGACTGGCGCGCGCGATCGAGACGCTCGAGGAGGAAGCATCGGCGGGTCGCATCGCCGCGTGGGGACTCGCGACCTGGGACGGACTCCGGGTGCCGTCCGAGCATCCGGAGCACGTGTCGATCGCGGCCGTCCGCGAGGCTGCCGAGAAAGCGGCCGGCCCGGGGCACCACTTTCGCGCCGTGCAGCTTCCGTTCAACCTCGCGATGGCCCAGGCCGCCGTCTATCGCTCGCAGGCGACGAAAAGCGGACGCCAGCCGGCTCTGATCGCGGCGCGCGACGAGGGTGTTGCGGCGTTCGGCTCGGCCTCGATCCTCCAGGGACGTCTGGGTCTGGCCGAGCTGCCCGAGGAAATCGTCGAGGCCTTTCCCGGCCTGGCCACTTCGGCCCAGCGCGCCTTGCAGTTCTCCAGATCGGCCGACGGGATGATGGTCGCGCTGGTGGGGGTGTCCAGTCCCGAACACGCCGCCGAAAACTTCGAGCTCGCCCGGCACTCCCCGGCGCCTCCGGACCGGGTCCTGAGCCTGTTCCATTGAGGACGCCGGCGGTAAGGCCTTTGGCCCCCTGGGCTTGAGGGGGACTGTGGCGGCGAGGCGGGGCCGGTCGCTTTTCTCTTTTTTTCGTCGTAGAATGACGCTCGTTCCCGCCCGGACCTTGAGTCAGCGCGGCGGGTGGTTTGGGAGTTCATGTCCGAAGACCCCTTGACCCCGGAAAGCATTTCGTCCGTCTCCGTTCAGACTGAGGACCCTTCGCGCCAGGAGGGGTCGAGCGACGGCCAGCCCCGGCCCCATCGCCGGCGTCGCCGGCGCCGTCGCCGCGGAGGGCGCGGCGGCGTTCCCGGCGGCGGCGGAGGAAACGGGTCTCCCGAGCGCGCCGAGGATCTCAGTGCCACCGGGCCCGAACGGCCGACGGAAGGAGTTCTCTACATTCCGCCGAAGGAGACCGCCCCGGGCGTGCTCGTCTCGGCCAAGGCCAACTATCTGCCGTCGTCGCGCGACCCATTGGTTCCGCGCGAGCTGATCAACCGCGAAGGCCTCGAAGCCGGGGCGTTCGTCGCGGGTCTCGCCGCCGACGGAAACCGGCCGGTCTTGAAGAAGGTCACCTCGGTCGAGGGAATGGACCCGGGAGCTTTCCGCCAGCGTCCCGCCTTCAGCGAGCTGATCTCGATCGACCCCAACTCGATCCTTCAGCTCGAGACCGAGCCGGACGAGATGTGCGGGCGCGTCGTGGACCTGCTGGCTCCGATCGGCCGGGGGCAGCGGTGCCTGATCGTCGCGCCGCCCAAGGCCGGAAAGACGACCTTGTTGAAGCGCATGGCGCACGCGGTCGAGGAGAACGACCCCGACGTACACGTGATCGTGCTCCTGATCGACGAACGTCCCGAGGAAATCACGGACTTCCGCCGCAGCGTCACGCGCGGCGAGGTCATCGCCTCCTCGGCAGACCTCTCCGCCGAGAATCACATCGCGGTGGCCGAGATCGTGGCGGAGCGCGCGCGCCGGCTGATCGAGTGCGACAAGCACGTCATCATCTTCCTCGACTCGATCACGCGCATGGCGCGGGCCTACAACACGATGCAGAAGGGTGGCGGCAAGATCCTCTCCGGCGGCATCGACGCCCGGACGATGGAGAAGCCACGGCGGTTCTTCGGCGGCGCCCGCAACGCCGAGGGCGGCGGGTCGCTCACGATCGTCGCGACGGCCCTGGTGGACACCGGGTCGCGTATGGACGAGATCATCTTCCAGGAGTTCAAGGGCACCGGCAACACGGAGATCCTGCTCGACCGGGATCTCTTCAACCGCCGGATCTTCCCGTGCATCAACATTCCGCAGTCGGGCACGCGCAAGGAAGAGAAGCTCTACGATCCGGTGGACCTGCCCAAGATCGTCAAGCTGCGCCGGGCCCTCGCCGCCGTCGACAAGATCCAGGCGATGGAGCTCGTCCTCGGCCGCCTGTCGAAGTTCCGGACCAACAAAGAGTTCCTGAAGTCGTTCTAGGAGCCCCGGGACCGGCTCGAAGAGTGCCGTCATCCTGAGGAGCGAAGCGACGAAGGATCCCGGACTTGACCAGGGCTCGGCCCTTCGATCGCGGGATGAACGCCGCGCTTCGCGCGACGTTGCCTACTGCTGAGGGTCTGCCTTCGGTGGTCGGCTGTCTCGCTGCGCTCGGGATGACTGGCTCACCGGCCCGCGTCGCGAACCGGTGTAGGATTTCTCTCAAACAACGGGGGAAAACCATGCGCCGCTTAACCCGGAAGATCGGGCTTTTCGGTGGTCCCGGCGCCCTGATGCCCGCGATGGGTGTCAAGAAGCCGCCGCAGACACCGGACAAACCCGACGAAAAGTCCGCCTCAGAGACACCTTCCGTCGAGCCCCTGAAGAAATCCTGGTTCGCGCGGATGTTCGGATCCGAGACGGACGAGAAGAAGTAAAACGGCGCCTCAGCGGCGGCGGCTCTTCCTTTTCGTGCGACCGTAGTCGGGTTCCGCGGTCGTGGCGGCGGCCTTAGGCTTGGGAGCCTCTCGCGTTTCGGGTCGATGCCGGAACCCCGCCGACGGCCGCGGGGCCTGGGCGATGCGGCCCGAGCGGAACAGCTCCTCAGGCGGCCACTCGACCGGGATCTTGCGGCCGATGCGCTCTTCGATCGCGTCCAGCGAAAAGACGTAGTCGTCGCAGGCGAAAGAAACCGCCGTACCTTCGGCTCCGGCGCGCCCGGTGCGGCCGATCCGGTGGACGTAGTCCTCGGAGTCCTGCGGAAGGTCGTAGTTGATGACGTGGGAGACGCCCTCGATGTGGAGTCCCCGGGAGGCCACGTCGGTCGCGACGAGCACGGCGAGCCGGCCTTCCTTGAAGTCCTGGAGCATCTTCAGCCGCCGATCCTGGGGAACGTTGCCGGCCAGAGCCCGGGTGGGGTAGCCGTTGGCCGAGAGGCCGCGCACGAGGTCGGCGGCCGTCGTGCGGCGGTTGACGAAGATCAGGACGCGGCTGCCGCCTTCCTTCTCGAGCAATCCGAGAAGCAGGCGGAACTTCTCGCGGCCGGACACGTGGTACAGGACCTCGGTGATGCCATGGGCACCGACGCGCTCGGGCTCGACCTCGACTTTCTCGGCGTTGTTGGTGTGTTCGTAGGCCAGCTCCATCACGCGCATCGAGAGCGTGGCCGAGAAGAGCAAGGTCTGGCGGCGGTGATACGGAGGACAGCGGCGCAGGATCCGACGCAGGTCCCGGATGAAGCCCATGTCGAACATCCGGTCGGCCTCGTCGATGATGAGGATCTCGACGTCCCGGAAGCTGACGGCGCCCTGCTGCTCGTAGTCGAGCAGCCGTCCCGGCGTGCCGACCAGAAGGTCGGGCACGGTCTTCACCTGCTCGCGCTGGAGGCGATAGTCCATGCCTCCGAAAACCGCCAGCGTGGTCAAGCCCGTGTGGCGCCCGAGGACCTCGGCGTCGGCCCGGATTTGGGCGACGAGCTCCCGGGTCGGGGCGATGATGAGCGCGCGCGGACCGCGCGGGCGGTGGGACGGCTTCTTCTGAAGCAACCGCGTGAAGATCGTGATCAGGAACGCCGCGGTCTTGCCGGTTCCAGTCTGGGCCTGGCCCGCCAGGTCGCGGCCGGCCAGAGCGATCGGCAGGGCCTTCTCCTGGATGGGCGGGGCAAAGACGAAGCCCGCGTCGGCGAGGCCCCAGCGGACGTCGTCCGGAAGGGGGTAGTCCGAAAGGAGCGTCTGGGTGAGATGGCGTTCCGAGGGGACCTGAGTCATCGACCAGACGAGATACTACCCCAATCCGCTCTAGCGGATGCGCTTACCCCTGACGCCGATCAGGGGCAGCCCGGTCGCCGCCGCGAGAGCCTCCCCGATCGTGCGCTTCTCCGCCGGGCCGGCCCCTCCGGCGATCGGATAGAGCTTGCCGCCGCCTTCGGCCGCCAGACGCCGTACGGTCCAGGTCCACCACGGAGGAAGAGGCCGAAGCGTTTCCCGCCAGCAGGTCAGCTCGTCGCGGCGTATCCGAGCCACCCGGGTCCTTTCGAAGGCCGTTGTCTTGACCACCACCTCGCGTGCGTCCACCTCGATCGACTCCTCGCCGAACGCCAGCGCCGCAAGTCCCAGAAAGGCAAGGGGTGTGGAGACGAGGAGCGCGAGGGTCAGTGCGATTAAGAGCGGAAGAGGTAGATCCGAAAAGTCCGAGCGTTTCAGTCCCGACTCCCATGCCTCGAACAGTCGCGAGCAGCCGAGCAGGGCCGCCACGGCGACGGCCGCTCCGATTCCCACTATCCTCAGGCGCCAGCCGCGGGCCCTCACGAGTGGGGAGATTTCGACGACGACGCCCCCCGGCCGGGGCTGGATCGAGACGCGGCGCTCCGGTCGCCTGGACAACGTTCCCGATTGTATGATCCGGGCTCCGGCGGAGCCGGTCAAAAGCCTGACAGGAGGAAGGTGTCGTGGCGAAGAAAGCGAAGAAGGCAAAAAAGAGCGTGAAGGCGGCGAAGAAGAAGAAAACGGCGCGTGCGCCGAAGAAGTCGTCCCGCAAGACCGCCCGCCGCGCTGCCGCGCCGAAGAAAACCGCGAAGAAGGCGGCGCCGGGCAAGAAGGCGGCAGCGAAAAAAGCTCCCGCGTCACGTAAGGCTCGCCCCTCGCGGGCCGAGGTGGTTCCGGCGGCGGAGCCGACGCCGCCGATCGGCGAGGCTTACGGCGAAGAGGCCTGGCGCGAGGAAGAGGAGATCGCCGTCGGTGAGCTCGAGGCCGACGCCGGCGAACTCGAGGAGCTCGAGGACGAGCTCGGAGCGCCCGAGGTCGGAGAAACAGAAGAAGACGGGGAGTGGTGATTCTGTAGTAGCATGGCGGGAGCGAGCTCCCATTGCCGGGCTTTTGCTCGGCTGGCGCGGAAGAAGGCCCCGAGGATTCGGGGCCTTCGTATTTCTGGCGACTACTTCCGGATCGGCGTCGGACGGCGATTCTTATCGAGGTTGACGTAGGTCACTTCGGCCTCGGTGACCTTGACGCGTTTGCCCAGGCCTTCTCCGGGCTGCGAGAACACTTCGACGGAGATCGTGATGGAGGTGCGGCCCTTCTTGACCAGGCGCGTGTAGAACGACACCAGATCGCCGACGTAGACCGGCTCGTGGAAGACGACCTCGCGCATGGCCACGGTTACGATGAAATCGGCGCCGTTGCGCTTGGCCTCGACGGCGCCCGCCTGGTCGATGTAGGAAAGGATCACGCCGCCGAAGATCGTGCCGTAGGCGTTGGTGTCCTTCGGCATCATGATGACGCGGATCGAGGGCTCGCGCGTCTCCGGCGGTGCCTTCGCCTTCGGAGGCGCCATGTTCAGTCAGGTCTCGCCGACGTCGGGATCCTCGGCGGGTGGAAGTCCGCCGAGACGCGCTGGACGAGGCCGTCGGTCAGGTTGACGACCATCGTGCCGTCGGAGAAGTAGTAGGTCCAGATCTCGCGGCGCGAATCCTTCCCCTCGGTGCCCACGAGCATCGACGGCTTCCCGATCGCCGCGATGAGCGCCTCGGCCTTCATTCCGTTCTCGGTTTTCTTGCGCGCGTCGGCGAGGTTTCCGGGCACGATCTTCGCCTCGACTCCCGCGATCTGTTCCGACTCTCGGTACAGGCGCTTCTCCCACCACTTCGGGAGCCAGAGAACTGCGGCCAGAAGGATCGGAATGAAGGCGAGAAGCACGGTCAGGGTCCGACTCCGGCGCTCTCTCTCGATCAACGCGTCCACTCCTTTTCGTTCACGACGGTCTCTGCTCCGGGGCCAGCGCAAGCGCGACGGATCGGGAAAGCGTTCCGGCGTGCCGCGCCAGCGCCGCAGCCTGTGGAGATTCCGGAGCGCCGGAGGCGCGCTGCGCGACCTCCGAGAGGGCCGCGCGAGCGCCCGAGGCCTCCGTGGCGCGCTCCGCGCCGTCGTCGGCCGAGAGGGCTCCGGCAACTCGCGCCGGAACCGCGACGGCGGCCTTGCGCAGGAGCATTGCGCCTTCGGGATCCCTCGGCCGCAGGGCCTCGGCCACGCCGTACGCCTCGTGCGCCAGGGCCATCGCCTCCGCCCAGAGCGGATGGCTCTTGTAGTCCGGGCGTTGGGGCATTGGGATCATTGTAAGCGGTTGCCGCGCTTCGCTCTCCGCGGGTTAGAATCCCGGCCCTTATGAAGCACAAGGTCACGGTCGTCGGCGCCGGCAACGTCGGCGCCACCGCCGCCCAGCGCATCGTCGAGAAGGAGCTGGCCGACGTCGCTCTGATCGACATCATCCAGGGAGTGCCTCAGGGTAAGGCCCTCGACATCATGGAGTCGGCGCCGGTCGAGAAGTTCGACGCGCGGATGACCGGTTCCAACGCCTACGACGTCTCGGCGGGCTCGGACGTCGTGGTCATCACGGCCGGAGTTCCGAGAAAGCCTGGCATGAGCCGCGACGATCTCGTGGCGACCAACGAGGGCATCGTCGCCGACGTCGTGCGCAAGGTCCTGCCGGAGTCGCCCGATGCGATCCTGATCGTTGTCTCCAACCCCCTCGACGCCATGTGCGAGGTGGCGCGGCGCGTCTCGAAGCTGCCGCGAGAGCGGGTCTTCGGCATGGCGGGCGTCCTGGACTCGGCGCGCATGCGCTGGTTCATCGCCGAGGCCCTCGGTGTGTCGGTCGAGAACACGCACGCGTTCGTCCTCGGCGGCCACGGCGACACGATGGTCCCGCTGCCGCGCTACTCGACGGTCGCCGGAATCCCGCTGCCGGTGCTCCTGTCGAAGGAGAAGATCGATGCGATCGTCCAGCGCACCCGCGAGGGCGGCGCGGAGATCGTCAACCTGCTGAAGACGTCGGCCTGGTACGCGCCGGCGTCGGCCGTCGTGGAAATGGTGGACGCGGTGCTGCGCGACAAGAAGAAGATCCTTCCGTGCGCGGCCTACCTCCAGGGCGAGTACCGCATGAAGGACGTCTACCTCGGCGTGCCCGTCAAGCTCGGCGCTCGCGGCGCGGAGCAGATCGTGGAGATCGAGCTGACCGCGGAGGAATCCGCGGCTCTCGAGAAGTCGGCCGGAGCAGTCCGCGAGCTCTTCAAGATCCTCAAGGTCTAACAGGGCAGCCGTGGAGCGCCCGCCCTGGAGCCGGACCCGCCGCCTCCACTCGATCTCGGGCGTGGTCCCGATCGGGGCGTTCCTGGTGCTCCACCTCTGGACCAACGCCGCGGCCAGCGGAGGCGCCGACGCTTACAACGCGGCCGCCCGCCGGCTCCAGGAGCTTCCTTTCCTCGTGGTGCTCGAAATCCTCTTCATCGGACTGCCGATCTTCTTCCACGGCATCTACGGCTTCTACATCACGGCGACCGAGAGCCCGGCGGCCGCTGGTCGCACACCCGTCCGGCGCGCGCTGGCGGTCTTCCAGCGCGTCACGGGAATCGGTGCATTCGTGTTCATCCTCTTTCACCTCTGGACCTCGCGGCTGGTCCAGCTCCACGACCACGAAGCCCTGGATCTTTTTCGGCTGATGCAGGCGGCGCTCGCGAGCCCCTGGATCCGCGCGGGCTACGCGGCCGGGATCCTCGCCGCGACGGCGCACTTCTCGGCCGGACTCTGGACGTTCTGCGAAACGTGGGGATTTCTCCCGGGCCGGCGCGCGCGGGTGGCCTTGGCCGTGGCGGCCGCCGGAATCTTCTGCCTCTTAAGCGGCCTGGGGCTGAAGTCCCTGTCGGCATTCCGGCTCCCGCTATAATCCGCCGCCTCCGATGAAGGTCCACGAATACCAGGCCAAGCAGATCCTGGCGCGCTTCGGCGTCGCCGTGCCCCGCGGGGAGGTCACCGACAGCCCCGCTGCGGCCCGCGAGATCGCCAAACGTCTCGGCGGACGGGCGGTGGTGAAGGCCCAGATCCACGCCGGCGGCCGCGGCAAGGGCGGAGGCGTGAAACTCGCGAAGGATCCCGAGGAGGCGTTCGAGCTCGCCAAGCGCATCCTGGGCATGACGTTGGTGACACCGCAGACGGGGCCCCAGGGCCGTGTCGTGCAGAAGGTCCTGGTCGAGGAAGCGCTCGACATCGACCGCGAGCTGTACTTGAGCCTGACGCTCGACCGGTCGAAGGCGATGCCCGTCGTCATGGCCTCGAAGGCCGGCGGCATGGAGATCGAGGAAGTCGCCGCGAAGGACCCGTCAGCGATCGTGCGCGAATGGGTGGATGCCGACAGCGGAATGTTCCCGTTCCAGGCCCGCAAGGTCGCGTTCGGGCTGGGGCTCTCGGGAGACAGCTTCAAGAAGGGCACCGCGCTGATCCAGGCCCTCTTCGAGGCCTACACGAAGACCGACGCGAGCCTGGCGGAGATCAATCCGCTGCTCGTCACGAAGCAGGGCGACGTGCTGGCCCTCGACGCGAAGATGACGTTCGACGACAACGCGCTCTTCCGTCATCCGGACATCAAGGAGATGCGCGACCTCTCTGAAGAGGATCCACTGGAGGTGGAGGCCTCCCGGTTCGGCTTGAACTACATCAAGCTCGACGGAAACGTGGGCTGCATGGTCAACGGCGCGGGGCTGGCCATGGCGACCATGGATCTGGTCAAGCTGGCCGGCGGCGAGCCCGCGAACTTCCTCGACGTGGGCGGAGGCGCCAACGAGGAGCAGGTCAAGAACGCATTCCGGATCATCCTGTCGGACAAGAACGTGCGCGCCGTCCTCATCAACATCTTCGGCGGGATCATGCGCTGCGACGTCATCGCCAATGGCGTCGTCGCGGCCGTGCGCGAGATGGGGTTGTCGATCCCGGTGGTGGTGCGATTGGAAGGCACCAACGTGGACCAGGGCAAGCAGATCCTGCGCGAGTCCGGCCTGAAGATCACGCCGGCGGACGGTCTCGCCGACGCGGCCAAGAAGGCCGTCGAGGCCGCGCGAGCCGCCGGCACCGGTGCGGCCGCAGCTCCGGGCTGGGAGATCTAGGGCGATGAGCATCTGGGTCGGGAAAGAGACGCGCCTCCTCGTCCAGGGCCTGACCGGCCGCGAGGGGACGTTCCACGCCCTGGCCTGCCGCGACTACGGAACCCAGGTCGTCGCGGGCGTCACGCCCGGAAAGGGCGGGACCGTCCACGAGGGGATCCCGGTCTTCAACACGGTCGCCGACGCGGTCCGCGAGACCGGAGCCAACGCTTCGATGATCTTCGTTCCGCCGCCATTCGCGGGCGACGCGATCGTCGAGGCGGCCGAGGCCGGCGTGGCCATCATCGCGTGCATCACCGAGGGTATTCCGACCGAAGACATGCTCCGCGCGAAGGGCTTTCTGGAGCGCCTCGCCGCGCAGGGGAAGGGCGTGCGGCTCATCGGTCCCAACTGTCCCGGCATCATCACGCCGGGAGAGTGCAAGATCGGCATCATGCCGGGGCGGATCCACCGTCCCGGAACCGTCGGCGTCATCTCGCGCTCGGGCACTCTGACGTACGAGGCCGTGGACCAGCTGACACGGCTGGGTCTGGGCCAGTCCACGGTCATCGGAATCGGGGGAGACCCCGTCAACGGGACCAACTTCATCGACTGCCTGAAAGCGTTCAAGGACGACGCCGGGACCGAGGCCGTCATCGTGATCGGCGAGATCGGCGGGATGGCCGAGGAAGAGGCCGCATGCTGGATCGCGGGCGGGTTCAAGAAGCCCGTCGTGGCGTTTATCGCCGGTCAGACCGCTCCGCCCGGCCGCCGCATGGGACACGCCGGCGCGATCATCGCCGGAGGCAAGGGGACGGCGGCTGAGAAGATGAAGGCGCTCGAAGCCGCCGGCTGCATCGTGGTCAAGTCGCCCGCCGAACTCGGCGCGACCGTGAAGGCGGCGTTGAAGCGATGAACGGCCCGGCGCTGTTCGAGGAGCAGCAGTGGTTCTCGCCGTGGATCTACATCTTGATCGGAGCCGTCCTGCTGCTCTTGGCCGGATTGCTGACGCTGCACCAGACGACGCGCGTACAGACGGACGCCGTCATCGTCCGGTTCGGCTTTCTCTACCAGACGCGGATTCCGCTGTCGGAGATCCGCTCCGCCGAGGCCGTCGCCTATCACCCGATCCGCGAGTACGGTGGCTGGGGGATCCGGGGATTCGGCCGGCGCCGCGCCTTGAACACGCGCGGGAGCAAGGGGGTCCTTCTCACGCGCACCGACGGTTCCACGCTGATGATCGGCTCGCAGGAGCCGCGCGAGCTGCTGTCCGCACTGTCCCATGCCGGCGTCCAGACGGTCGACCGGCTTCCCGCCGAGACTCGCGAATTCTGAAACCCGCGACGAGGAGACTCGATTGGAACGGACGCTGACGATCTTCAAGCCCGATTCCGTGTCCGCCGGGAAGGCCGGCGCGATCCTGGCGCAGCTGGAGAAGGAAGGCTTTCGGGTTCTCGGACTCCGCAAGACGAGGCTCTCGGAGATGCAGGCCCGCGCGTTCTATGCGGTGCACAAGGAGCGCCCGTTCTACAGTGCCCTGGTGACGTTCATGACGGAGGGACCCGTCGTCGTCGCGGCGCTCGAGCGCGAGAACGCCGTGGCGCACCTGCGCAAGACCATGGGCGCGACCGACTCCCGCAAGGCCGAACCCGGCACGGTCCGGAATCTCTACGGCACCGACATCGAGCGCAACGCCATCCACGGCAGCGACTCGACCGAAAACGCGGCCAAGGAGATCGCGTTCTTCTTCGGAGAGGGCGAGCTGATCTAGCTCCTGTCATCCCGAGCGTAGCGAGACAGCCGACCACCAAAGGCAGACCCCCGGCAGTAGGCAACGCCGGGGGAAGCCCGCGCGTTCATCCCGGAATCGATCGCGGCGCTGCGAGTTCGGGATCCCTCGTCGCTCCGCTCCTCGGGATGACATGCTGAGACGCCCGTCCGTCAACGCCTCTTCAGAGACACCAGCACCCGGTTCGCCACGCCCCGCAGGATCGCCACCTCTCGCTCCGTCAGCGGCCGCGCCGCGATCAAGCGGCGCCAGTCGCGCAAGGAGCGGTCGCGGTGGCCCGTGTCGTAGAAGTCGATCGCTTCGAGCGCGCGGTCCCAGTGCGCCACCGCGGCCTCGACGTCGGCCGCGGCGGCGAGAGGCTCGGGCAAAGGCGAGGTGCGCGCCGGAGCGAAAGCGCGGGCGGTCGCCAGGACGACCGCGACCGCGTGGGAGAGGTTCATGGTCGGAAAATCCGGCTGCGTGGGCAACCGCAGGCAGGCCGTGGCTCGCGCCAGCTCGTCCTCGGTCAGCCCGCTCTGCTCGGGGCCGAAGACGAAGGCGATCGGCGCTTCTCCGGCCTCGGTCAGATACGCCGGGAGCTCCGCCAGCTCGAGCAGGCGCACGCGCCCCCGGCCGCGCATCGAAGACGTCGCGATGACGATCGGAAACGCCGCGACGGCGTCGACGAGGCTCTCGTAGCGGACGATCGCGGCGAGGACGTCGCCGGCGCCCGTCGCCAGACGATGGGACTCCTCGTCGGGCGCGACTCCCGGCTCGACGACGGAGATCGAGGAGAGCCCGAAGTTTTTGGCCGCCCGGGCGACCGAGCCCAGATTGGAGGCCCTCTGGGGCCGCACCAGCACAACCGACGTCGTCAAGGATGGACAGTGTACGGGAGGCCGGCGGGCCCCCCTGGAGGGGAATCCCCACCCCCCCTCCGGCCTTATAATTTGTGGGTGAAACGTCTTTTTCTGCTCCCGCTGCTGCTCGTGTCCGCCTCGGTGGCGGCCCAGGATCCACCCGCCGATCCTCCGACTTTCAGCGAGAGCGCCGGCGCCGAGTACGTAATGCTGCCCGTCCTCGTTCAGGACAAGAAGGGCCAGTTCGTCGACGGACTGACCAAGAACGACTTCATCCTCAAAGTCGAGGATCACCGTGTCGACGTCGACACCTTCGACCGCGATCTCTCGGCCCCGGTGTCCTTCGCCTTCCTGCTCGATACGTCGGGCAGCATGGGCATGGGAAACAAACTCGAGAACGCCAAGAACGCCGTTCGCAGCATCGTGCGCAACCGGCTCGAGGGCGACGACTTCGCGCTGTTCGCTTTTTCGGAGGGGGAGGTCCGCCTCGTGACCGACTTCTCGTCGGACCCGACGAAGCTGGTCGAGGCGCTCTGGGGCCTCGAAGCCTCCGGGCAGACGGCCCTGTTCGACGCCGTCGCGGCCACGCCCGGAAAGATGATGGCCGGGCGCAACAACAAGCGGGCCATCCTGCTTTTCACCGACGGCGTCGACAACGCCAGCACGCTGACGGCGGCGCAGATGGCCGAGATTCTCCAGAGGGTCTCCGTCCCGGTCTATCCGATAGGCATGAAGAATGCTTCCTTCGAGCTGCTGAAGGACCACGAGCGCCAGGAGCTCTCGGTCGAGAACCTCCAGTTGCTCGCCGGTTCCAGCGGAGGCCGAATGCACCTGGTCGGGCGCGACGATGACTTGAGACCCCTGGCCAGCGAGATCTCCAGAGAGGTCCGCCAGCAGTATTTGCTGGGGTTTGCGCCCTCCGGACGCGGGGATGTAAAATATCGAATTGTTTTTGTGTCCGTGGCCAAACCCGGTTCCTGGGTCGTCCGGACACGCCGGGGTTATCGGGGAACCGCTCCCGGTGGTTCGTAACCTTTATTTCTTGCAGGAGGTGCCGATGGTCAAGCAGCGGGGTCTAACTTCCATACTCGCGAGTGGAGCGCTTTTTCTGGGGGTTTTTGGTCTCACGGCATGCGCGTCCAAGCCGTACGTGAGCGAGGAGATCGCCAAAAGCAGCGCCGCCACGGACAAGCGGATCAATGACGTCGAGTCCCAGGTAGAGGCGACCCAGACCAAGGTCAAGTCCCACGACACCAAGCTGGCCGAGCTCGACAACGCCACGCGTCAGGCGCTCGAGCGCGCCCAGCAGGCGGGCAAGCTCGCCGAGGGCAAGTTCGTCTATTCGCTGGTGCTCTCGGATGACGCCACCCGGTTTCCGGTCAACAAGTACGAGCTTTCCAAGGAAGCCCAGGACCAGCTCGACGCCTTTGCCGAGAGGCTGAAGTCGGAAAACAAGAACGTGTACCTGGAGATCCAGGGGCACACCGATTCGACGGGCTCCGAGGACTACAACATCAAGCTCGGGGAGGCCCGCGCCGAGACGGTGCGCCGCTACCTGAACAAGCAGGGCGTCGCGCTGAATCGGATGTCGACGATCTCCTACGGCGCGAGCGAGCCCGTGGAGTCCAACAAGACGAAGGAAGGCCGTTCGAAGAACCGCCGCGTCGTCGTCATCGTTCTCGCGTAGCTTTTCCGCTCCTTCGATTCGTCGAACGCGCCGGCCTCGCCGGCGCGTTTTTTTTGGTCTCGCGCAGGTCTTCGAGAAGCTCGGCGAAATCCTCCGGCAGGGGAGCCTCGGCGGCGACCGGCTCTCCCGTCGACGGATGCGGGAATCCCAGCCGGCGCGCGTGGAGCATCTGTCGGACAGCCGCGTCGCCCGCCTCTCCGCCGTAGACCCGGTCTCCCAGGATCGGATGTCCCGCGGCGGCGAAGTGCACGCGGATCTGGTGCGTGCGGCCGGTCTCCGGCCGCACCGACACGAGGGTCGCGCCCGGCAGCCGCTCGAGCGCGCGGTAGCGTGTGACGGCCCGGCGTCCTTCCTGGCCCGGTCGCGCGATGCCGCGCTTCAGGCCCGGCGTGCGCGCGAGGTCGGCGTCAAAGCGTCCGCTCTCGGGCACGGTCCCCCGCGCGATCGCGACGTACTCGCGGTCGATCGCGTGCGCCTTGAAGCGATCCTGCAGGAAGTGCAGCGCCGCGCGCGACCGCGCGAAAACCACGGCGCCCGAGGTGTCCTTGTCGAGGCGGTGGACGATGCCGGCGTAAGGCCGGCCGCCGTACCGATGCTGGAGATAGTGAAGGGCGCGCGCCCAGAGCGTGTCCTTCTCGTTCGCCTCGGTCGGGACGGTCAGAAGGCCCGCCGGCTTGTCGACGATCAGAACCGCGGTGTCTTCGTGCAGCACCGAGAGCCGCGTGTGCACGCGGCGCCGCGCCGGGCGATCGGGCTGAAACCGCAGCGTTGCGGCCGCGTCCTCCGGGACGTCACGGCCCGGCTCGTCCGCGACCTCGCCGCCGATCTCGATGCGCCCCGCGCGCACGGCTTCCCGGGCCGCCCGGCGCGAGAGACCGAACCGGCGCGCGACGGCAAGATCGAGCCTCATCGCGCCTCCCGCGGCCGCTTCACCCGGACCTCGATGAAGAAGTCGGGATTCCCGATCCGCGCGCCATCCCGCCCGCCCGGTCCGAAATACGCGGCCGTCTGCGAAAGCGCCCGCGCAGCGCGATCGAGGTCTTGCAGGTAATCCTTGCCGAACGCGAGCGCTCCGTGGCCGACCGTCAGGACGTTGACGTAGACGACGGCGTCGGGGGGCGCGGCTTCGAGGGTCTCGATCGCGCGTCGCTCGGCCGACGCGTCGAGGTGCCCGGGAAAGAACTGGTCCTCAGGCAGCGCGCCTCGTCGCCCCACGGCGTACTGGAGGAAGCCCGCCTCGGGGAATCCGATCATCGTTCCGCTCGGAGGCGTGTCCTCCTGGAGGACCGCGAGCGCCATACGCGTCGCGATCGCGTAGGGCTCGCGCATCCGGAGGTTGCCGACCGGCGTGAGGACCAGCTGCCAGCCCGGGCTTCGATAGATCTGCACGAGCGAGACGGCCCGCGACATCAGGAACACGGAGAGAGCCGCGCCCGCGAGCCGCGGGAGAGACGGGAGCATGAGCCTGCGGGCGAGCCGGTCGGCGAGGCCGAAGACGCCCGCGACTCCGACCACGACGGGGAGCGGAAGGAAGAATCCGTCGTAGGGTCCGACGTAACCCGCGGCGAGCAGGAGGCGCGAGGCGAAGAGCGCCGCGAGGTAGAGGGGACCGTCGGGCACGTCCGCGAAGACTCCTCCGTCCACTCGGCGGCGCAGGCGCGCCGCAACCCTCCAGATCGCTCCGCCGAGAAGGAAAACCGGAAGGGGACGGACCATCGGCGGCCATAGTGACAACGGCGCTTCGACGGAAGACGGCGGGAAGAGCCGGACGGCGGCGAGCATGAGAAGAGAGGCGGCCGCTGCTGCGGTCGCGAGCTTTCGGCCGCGCGTGCGGGAGAGGAAGGCGAGGAGGACGAGCCAGGCGCCGACGATGAGGAGAGCGATCGCCGCGAGAGCGAGCTCGGCGATCCGCAGGCCAGCCTGGTCGAGGCCCGAGAAGGCGCGGTAGACGTTGCGGAACTCCGGAGGCACCGAGAGAAACGCCAGCCAGCCCTCGCTGCGGAGGGTGGAAAGAGGCGTGCCGAGCGAGACGAGCGCATAAACGAAGGCGGCTACGGCGACGGCGGCGCCAACGGGCGCAAACGCGCGGCCGCGTCCCTCGGGAGGAGCGGGTATCAGGACGAGCGCGGCCGCGGCGAGGCCGATCTCGGGACGGCTGGTCAACGCCACGAAGACGCATACGGACAGGAGGACGCCGTGGGCCCTTCGCGGATCCGAGGCGAGCAGCAGGGCCCAGGGCGCGGCGGCGACCGCGATCGCGGTCGACAGGCTGTATGGAAAGAGGGCATTGCCCCCGGGTCGGAGGAAGAAGGCAACCGCCACCGCGAGCGACACCGCCAGCGCGGCCCGTCCGGGAAGTAGGACCCGGCGCGACAAGCGCCGCAAGGCCCCGATGTGCACGAGCGCAACGATCGCCGCGAGCGCTATTCGGGCCGGGAGCGAGCGTCCCGTCATACTCTCGACGCCCGCGGCGAGGTAGGGCCCGAGGGGCCCGTAGTAGAAGCGGACGTCGCGGTACAGCCGCTCGCCCTGAGCCACGCGCCAGGGCACGACCAGCTCCCGGCCGGTGTCCACGTACGGCTCGATCCAGCGGTTCCACGAGACCGCGGCCAGGACGGCGAAGACGAGATAGGGAAGCGCGGCGGCCGCGAGGCGCGCCCTTCCCCCGTCCTGCGTCTCCCGTGTGCCGATTCTCTTAGGATAACTCCCGTGCAGGAAAAAATGGCGAGCCGCAACCCGGTGCTGCGCGCGCTCGCCTCGGCGGCGTCGCGCGTCTGGTTTCCGGCCGCCATCGCCACGGCCCGCGCGTTTCCGCGCGCCGCGATCCACCGCGGCGGAGGCGCGCTCGCGCGGGCGTACTACACGCTGCGCCCGAAGTACCACCACGCCGCGAGGGCGAACCTCGCCGTCATCCTCGGACAGTCGGAGGACGCCCCCGAGGTCCGGCAGCTCGCCGACGCGATGCTGGCATCGCATTTTGCGGCGTGGGTGGATTTCCTGCAGTTCGCGACGCGCCGGCCCGAGGAGGCGGCCCGCCTGATCGAGAGCGTCACCGGGTATTCGCGGATCGTGGAGGGCCGGCTCGGTGGGAAGGGCGTCCTCCTGCTCACCGCGCACCTCGGCAACTGGGAAGTCGGCGGACTCATGCTCGCGCAGGTCAACCAGCCGATCCACGTCGTCCTGGTCCCCGACATCTTCCCGGGTGTCGAGCGGCAGCGACGTCGTTTCCACGAGAGGCTCGGAGTGCACGAGATCCGCGTGGACCACAGCTTCGTGCCGACGCTGGCGGTGCTGCGCGCCCTCTCGGACAACGAGATCGTGGCGATGCAGGGAGACCGGGACTTCGACAACACCGGAGTCGCGCTGCCGTTCTTCGGCCGCGAGGCATTCTTTCCCCGGGGGCCGCTGCGCGTGGCGATGGCGTCGGGTGCGACCGTTCTTCCGGCGTTCATCGTCCGCATGCCGAACGGGCGCTACCGCGCGATCGTCGAAGAGCCGCTGCCGATCGAGAGAAACGGCGACCGCGACGCGGATCTGAAGGAGAACCTCCGCCGGTATGCGGCGATCCTGGAGAAGTACGTGCGGCAGTACCCGGACCAGTGGTACTGCTTTTATCCGTTCTGGGACGACCCGTCGCGCAGGGGCCGCCGCGCGGAGACCGCCGCCACGAAGAACGCGTCGTAGTGCCGGGCGAGCTCCTCCACGTCCGGGAGGATCTCGGCCCGTTCGAACCCCGAGGCGCGGAAGGCGCGACGCCAGTTCTCCGGAGTCAGGAAACCGTGGTTGGGACGCGTCTGGGGATCCGTGACGACGCCGGTGAAGTTCTCGAGGAAGTTGAAGACGAACTCGACGTAGATGGGCTGGTCGGGGAACGGCCGCACGCACTCGGAGAACACCGCCGCGCCTCCGGGCTTGAGCGTCTCGCGGATTCGCGAGAGCGTGGCACCGAGGTCCCGCGCGATGTGCACGGTGTTGACGGCGTAGACGACGTCGGCGATCCCCGCGGGCACGCCCTGCGGCGGGAAGTCCTCGTTCATGTCGAGCTTGCGGAACTCGACGGGCAGCTCGGGAAACCGGGCCTTGATCGCGCGCTCGGCGCGGCGCAGGAAGGTCGGCACGATCTCGGTGAAGACGTAGCGCTCCACGCGGTGGAGTGCCCCATCGCGAGCCAGGCGCTCGCCGACCGCCACCGCCGCCGATCCCGATCCTCCGCCGAGCTCGACGATCGTGGCCCGGCGCGTCGAGGGAAGGGCCCGAGCGACCGCCTCCGCTCCCAGCCGGTTGTTGATCTGGTACAGAAGATTGTCGTTGGAAAAATAGTCGAACCACAGCGAAAGCTTCGCCGGCGAGAACAGGATCTCTTCGCCCGTCTTTTCACCGCGGAGAAACTCCGGCACGTGCGCCATCATCGCGCGCACGACCGCGAAGGCGGGCAGCGAGCGCGGATCCAGCGCCTTCGCCTGCGACTCGGCCCGGTCGGGGTCGCCGACGGGGAGAGGCCCGCGGGAGCGGTAGACCGTTTTGTCGCATTCCCGGGCCGCGTCCAGGAATCCGGCCGCCGCGAGCTTGCGAAAGAACCACCGCAACGGAATCACCGCGCGTTCCGCGAAACCGCGCGATGCGACGAGCTCCCGCGCGGACACTCCGCGAGCCAGGGAATCGGTCAGGCCGAGCTCGTGGACGAGGCGCAGCACCGAGTCGACCGTGAACTGGTCGAAGTGCTCGGCGCACAGGACGAACTCCCGGGTAAACAGTAACCGGATGGACGGGTCGGGGATTCGCGCGAGCAGCGTGTCGACGTCTTCGGCGCTCGTGACCACGGCGCGATCTTACGACTCCGGCCGCACACGGCGCGCGGGCGTTGACAGGCCGGACCCCCCGCGCCTACGCTCGTCGGGAAGGTCTGGATGGCACTGTCCCGACGCCGGCTGTGGCTCGCCGCATCCCTGCTCGGTCTCGTGCTCCTCGCGGCGGCGGCGGAGCTCCTGGCCCCCCGCGTCATCCGCGACGCATACCGCGGCGAAAGCCTTCCGCGGCTCAACCGGATTCTCGAAGGTCGAGACATCCACTCGGTCGACGATTACCTCCACGCGTGGCGCACGCGTTCTCGCCGCATGCTTGCGGTGCTGGCGGGACTGTGGGCGTTCTTCGCGGCGGTGTCGCAGCCGCGCGTCGCCGGTGCGATCGACTCGTTTCTCGGGCCCGCGCCTGGAGAGCCGCCCGGACTGCCGTCGCGCGGGCGCCGCTTTCTGGTGACTTCCGTCGCGGCCCTGATCACGGCGGGATCCGTGGCCGAGATCGCGCGGGATCCGCCGTACGCCCGCGAGTACTGGCCCTTCTCGCAGTACCAGATGTATTCGGAGAGGTCGAAGGAGACGCTGACGATGCGGAGGCTGTTCGGCGTGACGGCGGGAACGCCGAGCCGCGAGATTCCCCTCGTCGAGAAGCGCTACATATTTCCGTTCGATCATTCGCGTCTCTGGACCTCGCTGGATCGGCTCGACAAGAGCCCCGACCGGGAGCGCCTGCTTTCGATCGCGCTCGCCGACTGTCTCCGGCGCTACGAGGTCCGGCGCCTCGAAGGGCGGCACGACGGTCCGCCGCTCTCGGCCCTCAGACTCTACCGGCTCC
>Ga0075423_10000127_pt1 | contig 48433 bp, 43 predicted proteins | sample SoiMethybrSBSTD2_FD_80114 | JGI IMG/M metagenome (GOLD analysis project Ga0075423, IMG submission 80114) | Bulk soil microbial communities from a Populus tree surrounding site in Tennessee, USA - Soil MetaG P. TD hybrid SBSTD2 | ecosystem: Environmental > Terrestrial > Soil > Tree plantation... | reverse complement strand
GTGAGCAAGCAGCTGCGACACCGTCGGTGCCGCACTCTTCGATCGGTGGTTGGGTATACGTCGCGATAGCCGTCCTCCTGCCGCTCGTCGTCGTCGCTCAGTCGCCGGCAAAAATTCCAAACGAACTTCCCGCCGTGGCGACGTCTCAATTGACCAAAAGCTTGGCCGACGCCAAGAAGTATCCCAAGCATGTGTGGCGCGATACACCGCCCATCAATGAGGACGGGACGGTCAACGGATATGTCGAAATCTCACGCGGTGACCTACGGAAATGGGAGTTCAGGATCCCCATGAACGCGCGCGCCATCGATCGAATGATTCCCGAGCAGATCGGCGGTTACCCGGTCAACTACGGGTTCGTACCGCAGACGATCTCGTACGATGGCGACCCGTTCGACGTGCTGGTGCTCGGCCCTCCAATTCCGGGCGGCCGGATGGTTCGTGGTGCCATTGTCGGGTTGATGCTGATGAAGGATGAAAAGGGAAACGACGCAAAAGTCGTTATCTCTCCGCTGGCAAAGGGCGGTCCGGCTTATTCGCTGACCCAGTCCGATCGAGTCACCATTGCGGGATATTTCCGCCGATACAAGCTGCTCGAGCCAGACAAGTTCTCCGAAGTGCCCGGTTGGGGATCGGTCGCCGACGGTCTCGCGTTCGTCAACGTGACGCACGCATTCTTTCAAGAGTGCCAGCAGGTTCCCGGACCGACGTGCCGGGTGACGCTGCGATAAGTCCGGCTGAAGCCGGACACTACGTCACGCTCTACGCGCTCGAGCGAAAGCGCGTTAGCGCGCGCGCCCGTAGCGCGCCTCCTCCGCGTAGTAGGCAGGGAAACCGACTGCTTTCTTCAACTCCTCGAAGTCCATCGCTGCAACAGGACGCTCCGACCGACGAAGGCTGGCGAGGGCGGTTCGCATCGCCTGGATTGAGACGTTGAGCAGCGTCAGCGGGTAGACGGCGATCTTGTAGCCGATTGCTTCGAGTTGCTGCGGCGAAAGAAGAGGCGTCTTGCCTCCTTCGATCAGGTTCGCCATCTTCGGTCCGTCGACCTCGGCGCAATAACGACGCATCTCCTCTTCGTTGAGCGGCGCTTCGAGGAAGCTGATGTCGGCACCGATCTCGCGGAACAACCGGCACCTCAGGATCGCTTCATCCAGGCCGACGCACGCACGCGCGTCCGTGCGCGCCATGATGAGGATGCCGCCTTCGGCGGCGCGCGCGTCGACGGCAGCGCGGATGCGCGTCAGCGCCTCGTCGCGACTGACGACGGATTTCCCCTCGGTGTGGCCGCATCGCTTCGGCGCCACTTGATCCTCGAGCATGATCGCGGCAAAACCCGCGTGCTCGTATCCCTGCACCGTGCGTTTGATGTTCTGCGCGCTGCCGAATCCCGTGTCGCCGTCACCGATCAGCGGGATGGAAACCGCGCGGCAGATGTTCTGTCCCTGATCGGCGAGCTCGCCATAGGAAATGAGACCGGTGTCCGGCATGCCGAGGCGCGCGGCCGAGACCGCGAACCCGCTCATGAAGCCAAGCTCGAACCCCGCTTCTTCGATAAGGCGGGCGGACATCGCGTCATGACAGCCGGGCATCACCAGGATGCCGGGACGATCGAGGAGCACACGCAGGCGTTGCGCTGGAGTCATCACAGTCGTAGTGTCCGGCTTTAGCCGGACTTCTATTTCACATGGAAGGGAATCGTGATTGTCGTCGGGTTGGGGCCTTTGTCGACCGTGTCGAAGTTGTCGACCTCGAACGCGCGGCCGATCTGGTTGCCGGCCAGATCTTCGAGGATGTCGAGCGCCAGCAGTTGGTAGGTGCCGGCCGTCCATGGCGCCATGGGCGTGAATGTCCAGCGCGTCTCGGCTTGATCGACGCCGATGGCGCCATCGATTTCTTTGCCGTCGCGCGTGACGCCCAGCGCGCGCATCAACAATCCGTGGTCGAGCGGCTCGGGAAACGTGACGACCATGCCGTCGCGGCTGCCCGCCGCCGGCGACTGAATGCGCCAGGTAGATGTGTCGAGCGGTTCCAGGTCGGTTGGGCCCACTCGAAGCACGCGCCTGAATTCTTCCTTGAGCGGCAGGCCGTTCTCGTCAGGCCATTCGCGTTTGATGACGAGCGTCACCGATCGACCCACCTCGAGAGGCCTTCCCATCTGCAGGTTCGGCAGGATGCCCTTCTTGACCCGGCCGGGATCGAAAAAGATCGTGAACCGCTTGTGGTCCGGACTCCAGAACTCGTATTCGAGTGGGAGGACAGCGCCTTCGATCTCCTTCCCCTGGTGATCCAACAGCGCGATGTACTCGACACCACTCTTGCGTCCCATTGGCGCCGAGAACTCGACGTACATCCGGAGCAGGTTCTCGGGCACGATGTCGCCGCTGGGATACACGCGCGCGACCGTCGTCGCCGGAACGGCCGTCGACGCGGGCCGCCCGACCGTTGTCTCGATCGCACCTCCCGCATCCGCGGCGCCTCCCGGCAACCGAGCCGGCTCGAACCGCACGTGGTACTGACGTCCTTGATCGAAGGGAAACAAGGGCGTGAAGCGGACGACACCATCGAGCACGGTGTAGTCGCCGAGCATGGAAGGCGCGTCGGTACTGACCGCGACTCTCAGCACACTCGCCCACTGCTCTGGCGTGAGATTGGCGTGCTGCAGCGATTTGAGGGCATCGGCCGGCAGGCCGGTCAACGCGACGTACGCGGGCGCTCCATTGCCGGGTGTGGTCAGCGTGATGGCGGGAGGGGCGCTCGCGTCAGACGAACGGCCGCAGGCCGCGGTACTGGAGAGCACGCTGACCAGTACCCCGACCCACAACACTCGCACGGGCATGCTGAACTACGGAAGTGGAAGTACCTGCAGATTCACTGAACCTGACGCGGCGCGCGCAAGCACGATCACGTTCTGATCGTCGAGCTTGTCCATCTGCTCGATGCCCGTCATGGTCGTCACCTTCTCGAACGGCACGCCCGCGGTCTCGGTCTGGACCGGCGTGGTGATCGGAGTCGCTGCCGCGAAGTTGCTGGTCGGGATCTTCATCACGCCGCGGCTGTTGTTGGTGGACAGCAGGAACTCCTGATTGCCTTTGCGGTAGACAATCATGTCGAGCACGCGGTTGCCCGCGCCGAACTCGGCGATCGTGGTGCCGCGCACCTTGTCGCCCGGCTTCAAGTCGGAGATCGGGAACTTCACCAGCGGCGTGCAGGTGTAGCCCGCGAGCAAATAGGGCTTGTTGTCGATCGTGTACGGCACGAATGCGTTCACCGGCGAACGCGTTTCGAGCTGCTGGTGATTGCCGTGGTAGATCTCGACGCTGGTTCCACGATCGACGGTGCTGAACGGATACGGAATCGCGCGCAGCTTCGAGGCGAACTCCTCGTTGGAGAGCCCGGCGACCCAGAGGCGGCCGTCGGCAAAGCCCATGTCCGTGATCACATTGACACGCGGATTCTGCCGTCCCGCCGCATTGGCGGCCGGCGGATTGGGCAGCTCGACGCTCTGGAACTTCAGCGAAGTCAACGGCACCAGATCGATCTTGCCGGTCCCGTCGATGCGGAAGAGCGTGGGTGACGCGCCGGCACCCTGACCGCGCATGGCCGAGACATAGGCCTGCCGCGTCTTCGGGTGAACCGCAAGATCGGTAATGGCGATCTCGCGCGCTCCGGTGCCGAGCAACGCCGCAAGCTTCTCATCGAGCGCGTCGAGTCCCTTCGCGCCGGGCGCTCCGGACGTCGCTTGTGCGCCGAGATCGAGGGCGAAGATCGCGGCTCCCTGGTTGTCGGCCGCGAACAGCGTCCCGTCCGGACCAAATGTCAGCGGTCCAATCGACGCCATCTTCGGCCCCTGTCCGGTGTCGACCGCTCCGCGTGCAGCGGAAGGAGCCCAGGATGTTGCGACGAGCAGCGCGATCAAGAGCCAGAATTTCGTCTGCGAATGCATGAGTAGTGCTCCTTTCGGTGCCTACGGTACGACCACGGCTTGCCGGAGTCAACGACAGAAAGACCTGAAAAAAGACCCCACGTCAGTTCGCGGCCGGGCGGTACGTGCTGATTCCCCAGAGAAAGTTCTCGGGGTCGCGAACCCACCCACTGCGGGCGCCGTAGTGCGTCGTCACCGGAGGCTGCACTGACGTGGCACCTTCGGCGATTGCGCGGGCAAACAGGCCGTCCGGATCATCGACTCGCACGCTGATCGCCTGAGAGTTGCCGCCGTTCGACGTCTCCCCGAGGTTCAGCATGATCGTCGAGTCCCCAAGCCGCATTTCCGCGTGCAGTGGCTTGCCGTCAGGACCAGGCACCTGCACCGTCGGCTGGAAGCCAAAGGCGCGCGCCAGCCAGCTCACGGGATCGGCTTCGTTGCTGTACACGAGCTCCGGGTAGACGTTCGGCTCGCCTTCCGGGGAACCCATCGGGTACGTGCCGAAGCCCCACAGGTGGCCGTTGAGATCCCACGCCGAGTACTCACGGGACCCGTAGTGAGTGTCGTATGGCGTTATCGCGATGCGCGCGCCGGCCAATCGTGCTCGTTCGTGGTGAGCATCGACGTCATCGATCGTCACATACACGCCTTGCCGGACTGCTGACCAGGGATTGATTTCGGTCGTCGGAGTTGCCGAGCTGAGACCGATGACGCCCGATCCATGCCGGAGCTCGGCGTGCACGATCGTGCCGTCCGGGCCCGCGAAGGCGGCTTGTTTCTCGAAGAGGAATGCCCGGCCGAGCCAGTCGATCGCGGCCTCGGCATTCTTGTAGCGCAGGAACGGAAAGATGGTTGGTTTCATGCCCTGAGCGTAGCGGCATGCCGTCCCCAAGATCTTGGACGAAACTTACCTAACGAGGCTGCGCCTCGGTCTGGGTGGACGTGAAGCCGCCCAGGCTCCCAAGCATCGTCAAGAGCTCGGTCGGGTTGACGCCGGCGAACGCGCGGAAGTCGCGGTCAAAGTGAGATTGGTCGTAGTAGCCGCAGTCGAGCGCCAGCTCGGTCAGGCTTCCATGGCCTCGTCGCCGCAACCGCTCCACAGCGCGCCCAAACCGCATCACACGCGCAAACATCTTGGGTGCGAGGCCGATGTGCTCTCTGAACTGGGTGATGAGATGCTTCTGGCTCCAGCGTGTTTCATCCACCAGTGACCGAATCGTGACGAGTCCGCCGCTGTCGACGATCCGCCTCCACACGCAGAGCACCTCGCTCGCCGGCTGCCTCGCCGCGTCCATCCGTGAGCCGATCTCGCGATCGAGCAGATCGAAGCGTGCGTCCCACGTCGGCGCGTCCTGCAGCTCCATCGTGATCCGCCGCCCCGCTGATCCGAAGATGTCTTCGAGCGCCACTCCACGATTGGTCAAGTCCGAAAGCGGGCGGCCGAGGAACAGACGCATGCCGAGAATGGTGAAGTCGATCTGCATGCCGCCCTGCGAGCCGTTGGCCTCCACGATGACATGTGAATCGTAGGCACCGGTCGCGAAGCTGCCCAGCACGGTCGATCGGTTCCGATCCAGGACATCGAAGAGGCGGATCGGGTCACCGAAGCAGATGATGAGCGGCACCTCGGAGGTCGGCAGCTCGCGCCGGTAGAGGGGTGTCGTCCGGTGCTCCCACCAACCGATGTACCGGCGCACATGCGGGCGCAGGGAGACGTGAGGCGCCGCGGTCACCATACCCCACTGGTGGAACTCGCGATCCTCGACGATCGTCATCGGCCGTGGCACCAGCCGATCATACACACAGACGTAGTCTCCGGCTTCAACCCAGTCCAACGTAGTGTCCGGTTTCGGCCGGACCGTGTCAGCCGTTCGCTCTCCTTGACAGCTTAGGTGAGACGGGAATACGCTCACCTAAACCGTATAGGAGAGACACCCGATGCCCGAAGAAGCTGCCCTGTTACCCGGCACCCTCGACCTGCTGATCCTGAAAGCGGTGTCGCTGGCACCGGAGCACGGATATGGCGTGCTGCTGCGCATCGAGCAGATCACGGGTGGCGCGCTGCTGGTCGAACAAGGCGCGCTATATCCCGCGCTCGCCCGACTCGAGCACCAGGGGCTGCTCGACGCCGAGTGGGGAACTTCCGACAACAACCGGCGGGCGAAGTACTACCGCCTGACCGCCGCGGGACGCCGCCGGCTCAAGAGCGAGACCGACCGCTGGAGCCGCCTTGCCGTCGCCATGTCGCGCGCGCTCAGCGCGCAGGGAGCCTGAAACGTGAGTGCATGGGCCACGCTCCGCTCGCTCATCGCCGGTCTCGTCCGTCGCGATCGAGTGGAGCTCGATCTCGCTGACGAAGTCGACTTCCATCTCGACACGCGAGTCCAGGACCTGATCCGCCGGGGTCTCGCGCCGGCCGAAGCGCGACGACGGGCGCGCCTCGAATTCGGGTCGATCGAACGGTACAAAGAGGACGTGCGACGCGCACGGGGACTGCGGCTGGTCGATGAATTGCGAGCGGATTTGCTCTACGGATGGCGGGCGCTTCGGCGGTCGCCGGGCTTCACGTTGGTTGCCGCCGTGTCGCTCGCCCTCGGCGTCGGCGCCAACACGTTGGTCTTCAGCCTGCTCGATGCCACCCTTCTCAAGCCCCTGGCCTTACCAGATCCGGATCGACTCGTGGCCATCTGGACGGTACCTGCTGACAACCCCGATCAGCTCAACACGTCGAGCATTGCCCGCTACTTCGCGGTTCGCGATCAGGCGCAGTCGTTCGAGGCCATCGGCGCCTTCAACGGCGCCGCGTGTGGCGTGAAGACGCTCGGGTTCGATCGCGACGGCGTCGCGGCCGAGCGCATCCTCGGGCAAACCGTGTCACCCACGATGTTTCGAGCGCTGGCGGTGCAGCCGATCATGGGGCGGACGTTCACTGATGCCGAGGACCAGGTGGATCAGGTCGCATCGGTCGTGCTCCTCAGCTATCGATCGTGGCAGCGTCGCTTCGCGGGAGATCGGGAGATCGTCGGGAAGACAGTGACGCTCGACCGCGCACCCACCACAGTCATCGGCGTTCTCCCGGAGCATTTCGATTTCTTTGGCGAAGACCGAGAGTTCTTCGCCCCGCTGTGTCTGACGCGCGCGCAGGTGGAAAGCCGCGTCGGAGCCAACACGATCGTGGGCCGCCTCAAGCCTGGTGTGTCGATGGTGCAGGCCCAGGCCGAACTCGATGCGATGGCCGAGCGGCTCGCGACGGCCGATCCGGCGCGCCATCAGGGATTGCGGCTGCGGGCCGAGTCCCTGAAGCGATCGAGCGCGCGGTTGCTCAACATCAACGCCCAGCCGTCGGGAGACTACGGGGCGTCGCTGATGAGGCTGCAGGGCGCGGTCGTGTTCGTGCTGCTCATTGCCTGCGCGAACGTCGCTGGATTATTGCTCGCACGCGGTGCCAGCCGGCGGCACGAGATCGCGTTGCGGATGGCGCTCGGCGCCGGCCGCGGCCGAATCATCCGTCAGGTACTGACCGAGAGCATGCCACTGGCGGCGCTCGGTGCGAGCTTCGGCGTGCTGATTGCCTGGCTCGGCTTGAAGGCACTGTCTTCGACGGTACCGGAGGGCGTTCCCCATCTCGATGCCATATCGCTCGATCTGCGCGTGCTTCTCTTCACCGCGGGCCTGACGTTAATCACCAGCCTCATCTTCGCCGTCATGCCCGCAATTCACGTCTCGCGCATCGGTATCGGCACGTCGTGGCGCCCGTCCCAGGCCACAACCTGGAGCGCAGAGCATCAACGGATGCGCAGCGTACTGGTCTCCGGACAAATGGGGATCGCTCTCGTCCTCCTGGTCGGCGCCGGCCTCATGATTCACAGCTTCGTCCGCGTCCTGGCAAACGATCTGGGCGCGGATCCGACCAACGTCCTGACGTTCGACTTTCGCTTGCCTGCACGCGAGTCGTTCAAAGGACTCGGGATGTACAGGGGGTCGGGGCTGTTCGAAGTGAGCCCGGTTCCGGCCCAGACGATCGAACGCGTCTTCGAGAGATTGCAGAGCCTCCCTGGTGTCCGGTCCGTTGCCGCAGTGAGCTCGCCGCCGTTCGTCGGGCAGGCATTCGCCATGCCCTTTCTGGTCGAAGGGAGGCCATTGCCCACGACGGCCACGGCCGGCGCCCGGCCAAGCGAGCAACAGACGACGGACTACTTTGCGGTCACCTCGGGATTTTTCAACGCGATGAGCATCCCACTGCGGAGTGGACGCGATTTCGACTCGCGCGATCGAGCCGACGCACCGCCGGTCGTCATCATCAGTGAGGCGATGTCGAAGCAGTTCTTTCCTGGTGAGGATGCGGTTGGCCAGTACATACGATTCGATTTCGTGCCCGACGAGCGGCCGCGTCAGATCATTGGTATCGTAGGCAGCACGCTCAACGGCCCACTCGAGACGGCGGCCAGACCAGCGGCGTACGTGCCGCACGTGCAGCAGGGACCGACTTTCGTGGGGCCGTACGTCTACCTGCGGGCAGGGATGACGTTCGTGCTTCGCACCGCTGGCCCGCCAATGGCGATGGTTGCCGACATCAAGCGAGCGGTGGCCGACGTCGATCGCACGACGCCGGTCGCCAACGTCCATACCCTCGAACAAACGCTCGCCGGGCACCTGCAGCAGTTGCAGCTGGCGATGTGGCTGCTCGGTATGTTCGGCGCCGTTGCCGCGCTGCTCACGGGCACCGGCATCTACGGCGTGCTCGCCTATTCGGTGGCACAGCGCACGCGAGAGTTCGGCTTGCGCATGGCGCTCGGAGCAAGTGCCTCGAGCGTCTTCGCGATGGTGTTCCGATATGCCACGCGCATCGTTGGCGTCGGTCTCGGTCTGGGCCTCGTGGCCGCACTCTTCTTAAGCGGTGTGCTTCAGGCTTCGCTGTTTCAAGTGACTCGCACCGATCCGGCAACCTATGTCTCGGTCGCCGTGCTCCTGCTGGTCATCGCCGCCCTGGCGTGCCTCATCCCAGTGCGCCGCGCCACGTCCGTCAGCCCGATCGTAGCGCTCCGACACGATTGACTCCGGGAACACCTCCAACGCCCAACTACCAACTCCCAACTCCCAAGACCAGAGATTTGGGAGTTGGAGGTTCGGAATCGAAAGTTGGCTGAGTTCCAGCCTTGATACCGGGCTTTTGCGCCCGGCTGGTGCACGGTCCGCCTAAACGCGGACACTACGTCCGCCCGAAAGGACGTATGAAACCCCTTTGGTAGCGGTGAAGGCGGAGAAACCAACCAACCGGCTACGACCTCGTCTAAGTCCTCAGAATGCACGAGAGTGACGAAGCGGCCGTCGCCGGGGCCCAAAACGGCGACCGAGAGGCTTTTCGTACTCTTGTCGAGCGGCACAGCCGCTATCTGTTCCGTATCGTCTTCCGGCTGACGAGGAACTCTGAGGATGCACAGGACGTGGTTCAGGACACATGGCTCAAGGCGCACGCTCAACTCGGCCGATTCGAGGCCAGGGCCAACGTGCGGACGTGGCTGACACGGATCGCCATCAACTGCGCGATCGACCATCTGCGCGTGGCACGCCGCCGCGAGCCGGCCTGCGATCCGGCGACACTCGAACAGGAGTCGACGAGCGGCTGGATCGAGACCACGGATGCTGAACCGGATCGCCTGGTGCTGGCGGGCGAAATCGGGGAACGCGTCGATCAGACGCTGGTCCGCTTGACGACGCTCGAGCGCGCGGCGTTCGTGCTCCGGCACATCGAAGGGATGTCGATCCACGAGATCGGCATGGCACTCGGCCTCAACACCAGCGCGACCAAGCACAGCATCTTTCGCGCCGTCCGAAAAATGCGCATGGCGCTTGCGCCATTCAAGGAAGGAGCCGGGTGTTGCCGGAGCCGATGATGCGTCACCTGACCGATGAGGAACTGCTCCTCGATTTCTACGCCGAGGGCACCGCCGACGACCGCGCAGGCGTGCGCACTCACCTCGAGCACTGCGAGCAGTGTCGGGCTCTCGACGAGGAGCTGCGCGCCGTGTTGACGGCAGTCGATACCGCCCCGATCAGCGAGCCGCCGAGCGGATTCGAGCGCGAGATATGGGCAAGGATCGAGCCGTTGCTGCCCGTGCAGCGGCCGTGGCGCACACGATGGAACGGGATGATGCCGCGACTTGCCGTCGCCGCCAGCATCGGCATTCTCCTGGTGGCAGCATTCACGGCGGGCCGGGTCTGGGAGCACCCACCATCCGTGTCCCGTGGATCCGTTGAAGCGGACCAGGCTCTGAACGAACGACTGCTGCGCGCCGCGGTCGAGGATCATCTCGAGCGATCGCAACGCGTCCTCGTGGAGCTGGTGAACGCCGACTACGACATCGGCGGGCCGATCGCGGGCGACCGGGCACGCGCCGCCGATCTGGTGGCCGCCGGCCGTCTGTATCGCCGCTCCGCGGAACAAATCGGTGATGCCGAAATCGGACGTCTGCTCGAAGACCTGGAGCGCGTGCTGGTAGAAATTGCCAACGGACCTACCGACGCTCCGGAGGGACTGAACCGGCTCCGTCAGCGGATCGACGAGCAGGATCTCGTCTTCCGGGTACGAGTCGTCGCGAGAGAGATGAGAGAACGAGCATGGTAATGGAGTCTGTGATGACGAGAGCTTGGTTCGCGGCGGCGTCGGTGATTCTTGCGCTTGCCAGTCCGTCTATCGTTGCGGCGGGTCAGGCGGCCGTGCTTCTCGATGCTCGCGGCGACCGGGCAGCCGTCCTTCTCGAGGAGCAGACGCGAACGCGCGAGCAGACTGAGCCTGAGCGCGCTGAGCGAGCGCGCGAGCGCGCCGAACGCGAACGCGAGCGCGCCGAGCAGTCGCGCGACCGTTTTGACAATCTCTACGAGCAGGGTCAGGAGGCGATCGAGCGCGCGCAATGGCCACAGGCGGTCGAGCGCTTCACCGCGTTGGTCTCGGCCAAAGCTCCGCGCGCCGACGCGGCACTCTACTGGCGCGCGTATTCGCTCGACAAGTTGAACCGGCAGGCCGAGGCGCTGACGTCGGTCGCGGATCTCCTCAAGACGTATCCCTCGAGTCGTTGGGCAGCTGACGCCCGCGCGCTGGAAATTCAGGTGCGGCAGCGTGCGGGTCAACCCGTCTCTCCTGAGGTGCAGGCCGACGAGGAATTGAAGCTGTTCGCCATTCAGGGGCTCCAGCATCAGGACCCGGAGCAGGCGATCCCGATGCTCGAAAAGCTGCTGCAAGGCAACAGTTCACCGCGGCTCAAGGAGCGCACGCTCTTCGTGCTGGCGCAAAGCAATGCGCCGCGCGCACGCCAGGTGCTGACGACCGTGGCCCGCGGCGGTGCCAATCCTGACCTGCAACTGAAAGCCATTCAGTACATCGGCATGAATGGATCGCAGCCCAATCGTGAGCTGCTTGGCGAGATCTACGCTTCGTCGGCCGACATCGACGTCAAGCGGCAGATCCTCCGGAGCTACATGATGTCGGGCGCGCGTGAGCGCGTGCTGGCGGCGGCCACCAGCGAGAAGTCACCCGAGCTGCGCGGCGAGGCCGTGCGACAGCTCGGCATGATGGGTGCGCGCGACGAGGTGTGGCAGCTCTATCAAAAAGAGAGCGACCCCGAGGTCAAGGACCGAATCATCCAGGCGCTATTCATGGGTGGCGACACGACTCACCTGATTGAAGTCGCCAACAGCGACGCAACTATGGCGCTGCGACGGCGCGCGATTCAGAGCCTCGGCATGATGGGGCAACGGGGCAGTGCTGATGCGATCCTGAACATTTACAACCGGCAGACGGATCCGGAACTGAAAGGGGCGGCCATCGACGCTCTGTTCATCCAGCAGAATGCCGAGGCACTCGTGGCCCTCGCCCGGAAAGAGACCAACCGCGATCTCAAGGCGCGACTCGTCCAGAAGCTGTCGTTGATGCGGTCGCCCGCAGCGCGTGACTACATGCTGGAGCTCTTGAAGTGAGCATCCGGTCACGCCTCCCGGTTTCCAGTTCCATCTGCACGATCGCGGCGTGTGTGCTCGCCGCCGCGACGGCGGGCGCGCAGACGCCCGACGTGGTCAACGGCACGCTGGAGTCGCGTGCTGCCACCCAGCCGGTTGCGAGAGAGATCGCCACGATCACGTCGCGCACCTCGGGGCCCGCGTGGATCGGCTATGCGGTTCCGCTGAACAGGGACGACCGCGAAACGGGGTGCTGGGCCTCCGACGGATTCTCCGGACGCGCGCGCGTCGGCCCCGTGAAGCTCGAAGGCGCGGAATCGATCTTCGTGCTCTACCGGATCGCAGACCGAAGCGTGCAAAAGGTCCGCATCGCCTCACCCGAGTGCCCCCTCGACGCCGGTGGATTGACTCTCTATTGGTTGACTGGTGTACGCGCGACGGAGAGCATCGACTGGCTGGAGACGCTCGCGACCGGAGACACAACGCGCTCGCTCGCCAACAGCGCCACGATGGCGATCGCGCTGCACGCAGACCGGCATGCGACCGATCGCCTGATCGCGTTGGCCCGCGACGCCAGGACCAGTGCAGTGCGCGGCAACGCGCTGTTCTGGGTGGCGCAGCGAGCCGGCGACCGGGCTGTCAGCACGATCACCCAGGCGCTCGACGATCCGGAAACCGAGATCAGGAAGAAGGCCGTGTTTGCCTTGAGTCAACTCCCGAAGGACGAAGGCGTGCCGAAGCTGATCGAGGTCGCGCGCAGTCATCGCGACGCGGCGGTCCGCAAGCAGGCGATATTCTGGCTGGGACAGTCCCGCGACCCGCGCGCGCTCGCATTCTTCGAACAGGTCTTGACGCAGTAAGCGTCGCCGGTCCGAAGAACAAGACCCGGCCTACACGTACGGAGGGCGGGTCCTGTTTTTTGGACCCGCCGTGACTCACTGCGTGGACGTTTCGGACGCTGTCTGTTTCTCGATCCGGCCCGACATCAACCCACCGACCTTGCCGTGCTGCCATGAGCCGGCGTAGCGATCACCGTAGAAGAACAGCCTGACGGTAAACGTGCCGATCCCCGGTACGCTCGTGTCGGTCATCATGATCATCGCCGTGTCGCCAACGAAGCGCATGGGCATGACGATCGGAATGGTTCCGTTGACACCGCAGCACTGCATCCCCGCGTTGAACCGCCACAGGTCGTCGCCGACCTTCTCGACGCTCTCGATGTCGTAGCGATCCTCGCGCGGTGTGCGACCTTCGCGTCCGTCGACCGTGAACGACCCGCGCAGCGTGACGTTGCGCATGCGCTCCGTGAACTGGTGTTCCTGATCGGTCAACGACGCGGGATCGACGGCCGCATCACCGATACCGAACCGGCCCGCGACCCATCCACCGCCAAATACCAGGATCAACACGACAACGGCGGCCACGAAACCAATCGCGCGTCGGACCACAGCCATGAATACACCTCTCAGGCGCTCCCTATTTATCAGATCTTGCCCGCGATCCACATGAGAGAATCGCTGCCCATGGTCAGCTCGCTTTTGTCAGTCGTGGCAGATGCCCTTCCCCGCCTGTCGGCCATTTCAGAGCAATCGGCGGCGCAGAAGCCGGCACCGGCCAAGTGGTCCGGCAAGGAGATCCTCGGACATCTGATCGACTCCGCGGCCAACAATCATCAACGTTTCATCCGCCTGCAGCTCGAGCGTGAAATGAGTCTGCCGGGATACGCGCAGGATGGCTGGGTTCGCGTCAACGGATATCAGAATCGGCCGTGGACCGAGATCATCGCGCTCTGGGCTGCCTACAATCGACATCTCGCGACCATCATCGAATCACTCGATCCGTCCACGCTGAACCACGTGTGGCACTCGCCTGAGGGCGACGTGACGTTGGAGTTCATTGCGACCGACTACGTCCGCCACATGAAGCACCACTTGAGGCAGATCGGGCTCGCCATCCCGGAGTGAACACCATGAGCAGACTCGCGCGCTCGCGCGCCCTCGCCGCTCTCGTCGTCGCCACCCTCATGGGAACGACCGTTGCGACGCAGCGGCAGTATCCATCGGGCTACATCGATCCCGCACCCATCCTGGCTGCTGCCCGCAAGGCGATCGGCACCGACAACCTGCGATGCGTGACGATCGCGGGCACCGGATACGCCGGCGCGCTCGGTCAGGCCAGAGAATCTGCGCGCAATACCGACTGGCCGCGCATCGACTCACTGGCCAACTACACCCGCACCATGAACTGGGACTCGTGGACGATGAAGGAGGAGTTCGATCGCAAGCCGGGACTCAACCCCGCCGGGTGGAAGTACGGAATCGGATGGGAGGACGGACCGCTGCAGAAGAACGCGCATCAGACGTTCCTGTCCACACCCACGCATGCGTGGTACACGGATGGGAACGGAACGCCGCCGATGCCTTTGCCGCCCGAAATCGCCGAGATCTTTCCGGTCGAGCTCGTGCTGAACCCGCACGGCTTCCTGAAAGCGGCGGCGCTTCCGAACGCCAACCCGAAGGCGGTGTGGCGCTGGGAGCTCGGCGAAATGGGGCGCGACGGACCGGAGGTTTCTCCCGAACGCATGCGCGTTGTGTCGATCACGTGGGGCAAGTACCGCGTCGATGCCACCATCAACAAGGAAAACCTGCTGCAGCGCATACACACCTGGGTCCCGAGCGAAACGCTCGGCGACATGAACTACGAGCACGAGTTCACGAATGCAAGCTATGTCGATGTCGGCAACGGCATCAGGTTTCCAACCGGCTGGCACTCGCATCAGGGCTGGGACGACAACTTCGGCGTGCAGGCAGTGACCGCGGGTCACAACGCCTTCGGCGGGACGATGAAAGACGTCAAGCCCAACGCGTGCCCGGATGCGGTCGCAGTGCCAGACTCCGTTCGTTCGGCCGCATTTCCGATGCGCGTGGATGTCGAAAGACTCGCCGACGGCGTGTACCTGATCGGCGGCGGCACGCACAACAGCGTCGCAGTCGAGTTCGCGGGGTTCATCGCCGTCTACGATGCGCCGCTCAGTGAAGCCCGCAGCCTCGCGGTCATCGAAGAGATCGTCCGCCGGATCCCCGACAAGCCGATTCGCTTCGTCGTCAACTCGCACCAGCACTTCGATCACACGGGCGGGCTGCGCGCCTACAACCACATCGGCGCCACCCTCATCACTCACTGGAAGAACTTCGATTTCCTCAACCGCGACGTGATCAACTACGTCCCGCGGACGCTACGGCCTGACATGGTGTCGCAATGGCCGCCTACCGAGCTGGCCGAGGGCTACTACTTCGAGACCGTTCGAGAAAACTACGTGATCAGCGACGGCACACGGACGATGCAGATCCATTACGTGAACCCGCTCGACCACGTCGAGGGAATGTTGATGGCCTATCTGCCGAAAGAGAAGCTCCTGTTCCAGGCGGACCTGGTCAACACATTCGAGCCGCTCCAGTCGAGGATCGCCGGCGATCAACGCAGCTTCTTCAACGCCGTGCAGAAACTGAAGCTCGATGTCACCCAGCTGGTCCCGATGCACGGCCGTCCGATAGCCTGGAGTTCCTTCGTGGCCGCGGCGAAAAGCCAGAACTAATCGTTCACCACAACAACGTAGGGCGGGTCTTGCTTTGTAGGCCCGCCAGTTGACAACTAGTCAACGAGTACTATATGACTAGTAGACAATGGTTCGCCGCCCCTTACCGGCACTCGGAGCGCAGGAACTCGCCATCATGAAAGTCGTGTGGCGCCTCAAGGACGCGTCGGTGCGCGACGTGTACGAGACGCTCCGGGAACGACGCTCCGTCGCCTATACGACCGTGATGACGATGATGAACACCCTCGAGACGAAGGGGTATTTGAAAAAACACCTCGATGGACGTGCATTCCGCTATCAGCCGGCCGTGCCCGAACAGCGCGTCGTCGGAGCGATGGTGAGGGAGTTCGTCGAGCGGGTCTTCGATGGCGGCTCCGCAGCGCTGCTGGCGCATCTGGTGTCTGAAAGCGACCTGACCGACGAGGAACGCGAGGAACTCCGTCGCCTCATAGACGAGGCCAAGTGATGCAGCCACTACCGCTCGCCCTCGTCATCTACAGCAGCCAGGTCCTCCTCGTGGTGTGCGCTGCGTCACTGGCGGAAATGCTCTTTCGTGTATCAGTGCCAACGGCTCGACTCACGTACTGGCGCGCCGTCGCCGCGCTCTGTTTCGCGCTGCCGTTCATTCCAACACCGACACCCGATCTTCCGCATGTATCTGTCACCTTTGGCGCTTTGCCGAAGGGGGAAGTTGCCGATGCGACAGTGATGCAGGTCTTCCCGGCGGTTGGCTCGGGCCTCATATGGATCTGGGCAAGTGGCGTCGTCCTCGGCGGCATCTGGCTGCTCGCGGGCGCGTGGCGGATCCGCCAACTGCGTCAACAAAGCGGTCCAGCCGTCATGGAACCGGACATCGAAGCGCTGCGTGCGGCGTTGGCGCCGCGGGCTGAGTTCCGCCGCTCACAACGCGTGCACCAGCCAGTTACCCTTGGCATCCGCCGGCCGATCATCGTGCTTCCTCCGCGGTTCGACGATCTGACGCACGAAGCCAGGCTCGCAGTGGCCTGCCACGAACTGCTGCACGTACAGCGACGAGACTGGGTGTGGGTCGTGCTCGAAGCGCACGTGCGCATCGTCTTCTGGTTCCATCCCGGTTTCTGGTGGCTGTTCGATCGGATCCAACTGGTGCGCGAGCAAGTTGTCGACGAGTTGGTCATCGCGCGCACGTCATCCCGGCGCGAATACATGACGGCGCTGATGATGTTCGCCGACGGTCAACGACCAACAGCATTATCGAGCGCGTTTCTGCGCCGCCGGCATCTGAAAGCGCGGCTTCGCGAGCTCGTGAAGGAGCGTCATATGTCTTTCCCACGTCTGATGTGGACAGTGATGGCGTTGACGCTGGTGATGGGCGGCGCGACGGCCGCAACGGTGCGAGCCTTGCCCCTCGACCTGAGCGCGATCGCGCAGGCGAACGCAGCCAGCCGTATGGAGATTCGGCTTGCTGAGTCGGGATTTACGCCCGGCCTGCGCGAAGCGGTCGTATCCGGCTCCAATGAGCGAATCTACTTGTATCCAACGACGCTGGCCACGTGGTCAGATGTCACACTCGCTCGTGTGGTCAACGACGGGAATTCTTACGGCGTGGCCGTGACCTTCAATAGCGCGGCGGCTGGACGCATGGCGAGTGCCACTGCCGCCCATCTGGGCAAGCCGATCGCCATCATTCTCGATGGTCGAATCATCGCGGCCCCTATTGTGAGAGCCCCAGTCAGCGGCAGCGCCATGCTCACCGGCATCACCGCCGCGGTGGCGCGAGAACTGATCGACGCGAATCTCGCGTGTCAGCAGAACCCTGCACAGTGCGTCGCCGCGGTTCTGCCGGTTCCGACCTACCAGGAAAAACCGGAGTACACCCAGGCGGCGATGGCCGCGGGGATCGAGGGCAATGTGCTTCTGGAGGTCGTCGTGTCAGCAGACGGCGCCGGCGGCGATGTGACGGTGGTCAAGTCGCTCGATGCGCAATATGGCCTCGATCAGCAGGCAGTCGAAGCGCTCAAGCACTGGCAGTGGAAGCCGGGTACCCGAGGCGGTGAACCGTCGCCTGTAGCCGTGCAGGTGGAGATGAAATTCACTTTGAAGTAAAACCTGATCAATCAACAGTCCACAGCGTCAGCGTGTTTGTGTCCTTGATGAAGATCCGGTTCCCCGAGATCGCAGGCTGCGCCCACGTAGACGTATCTGATACGGTGTAGCGCGCCACGACATCGAGACGTTCCCGACTCGCCCGCGTCACTATCAACTCCCCGTCATCGTTGAGGAAGAAGAGCAGGTTGTCCGTCTTGACGACCGCGGAATTCGTCGCCTCGCGCGGGGGACCGAGCCACAGCACCTTCCCGTCACGCGCGTCAATCGCATAGAACTGGCCGCTGTTGCGTGTCGAGAATCCAAACAAGGTGTCGCCAATCACCACCGGGTTGCTCAAATACGTCGCAACATCCTTCGTTTCCCAGAGGGTCTGGACCGTCCACGCGCCATCGCGATAGCTCGGCCTGATCGCGGTGACGCCAACGCCCGCAACGATGATCGTCTGGCCATCAAGGACAGGCATCGACCCGCCGTTGCCGCCACCGCTCCACGGAAATCGCCACAGCAATCGACCGTCGGGTATCGCGACACCGATGACACCGCTCTGCGTGACCGTGACGACCTGACGCGTGCCTTCGAGCGTCGCGATGAGCGGCGACATGAAGAACCCGCCATCGCCCGCGGTCCACTTGACCATCCCGTCGTTCACATCGTACGCCGTCAATGCCTCGTAGTTCCCTGGGTGGACCAACATGAGGCCGTGTTCGCCGGCCGGCGATGACGCCGCGCTGTAGAACGGATGCTCGACAGGTTCGCGCGTCTGCCATAGCCGCTTGCCGCTTGCAGCGTCGAAGGCAGACACGATTCCACTGATGCCCTGAGTGAACAGCTTGCCGTCGAGAAAGAGCGGCGTTGCTTTCGGGCCAGCACCATGGACTTTCGTGGGTTGACTGGGGGTATACGACACGGGATATTGCGACTGCCATCGTTGCCTGCCAGTTGCCGCGTCGAGCGCCGTCACTGCTTCTTGTTCGTCGCGGCGCGTGAAGACGTAGACGACATCGCCAATGACGAGCGGTGTTGCGTATCCTTCACCGACGTCGACCTTCCACAGTCGTTTCAGCGCCTGAGGCCACGCGCCAGGCTCGACGAAGCCGGCCGCGGCGCCATCACGCGTCTGGCCTCGCCACTGCGGATAATCGAGCGCGTTTTGCGCGAATGGCGACACGCCGAGCGCACCGACTGCGGTGCACATCACGATCAGCAGCGATGTGAGTCGGGTCAGGCGTGCGCGCTTTTCCCTCGCCATCCCCTCCTCCCGGCAACAGCGAGCACGTAAGCGGCAGGCCACATCATCACGAACGACAGCGGCCACCATGGCCGGGGATCGTCTGCAGAGACAACGAAGCCGTCGGGACCTGGATCTGGCGGAGCCAGGCCGCGACCAAAGACGATCGAGTTTTCGAGACCTTGTGAAACAAGGACGCTCGCGCCTGCAAGCAGAAGCACGCCAAACACCGTCGCGCCCAGCGGCAGGACGGGACGTTGGCTGCCGCGAAGAGCGCCCAACGCCATCGGCAGGATCACCAGAAAGGTTCGTGCGAGGCGAGGGAACACCACGAGTATCAGGTGGTACTGCAGCGGTGGATTCGGCGCCCGATGTACTACGGTTCCGGTTCCCAACGTCCCGGCGAAGACGACAAGCGCGAAGAGCGAGACAGTCAGCCAGAGCGTCCGTCGAGATAGACGACCCACCACAAATCCGCTCGTCCACGACCAGCCGGCGAGGGCGCACCATGCGGCGCCAAGCCACACCGCCGTGCGAATGACGTCATTTCGATAACCTGGATACGCAAGATAGGAGAAATCCCAGAGCACCCAGTAGTTCGCGACGTCAACGCCGGTGATGATTCCCCACCAGCGAGATGCGTGACTGAGCAACACGCCGATCGGAATCACGATGCTCGCGATCGCGAGCCAGGGGCGCCAGTCGGCCCACAATGCAACCTGCCGGCGGATCACCAATCCCGCCACCTCTCGCAGCGCGCGCCCTGGCCGTACGCCGCACTCCGCGAGATCGCCGCGCACCACATCGCGTTCTGATTGATCGAGCAGGCGCGACACCGTCTCGACGAGCAGCCAGCAGACTCGCGTCATCATCCCGGGCACCTCACCTGGTCGACGCCCAGGCCACACCTCGGCTCACCCGCATCACGGCTTCGTAAAACGCTGAAGCCGCCTGTTCGCCCTTCGAAGTGATTCGAACCATCCGTTTCGGACGGCCGCCACGCTGCGGGGTGGGATCTCCCATCGATGTCCTGATGAGTCCCTTGGTCTCCAGACGGTCGATCGTGGTGTACAACGCTCCGAGAGAACAGGGGCGACCGGTCGCCGCCTCGATCTCCTGACGAATGGCGACGCCATAGGCCGCGTCGCCGAGACGCGCAACGGCGGTCAACATCAGATATTCGAATTCGCCGAGCTGCATTACTCACACATTGTAGTTGTAATCAACGCGACGTCAAGACCCGGGGCAGTCCACGACATCATTTGTTTCGTCAAAATGAGCGACGTGGAGGGACATCCCATGCGCACTCCTATACTCGCGATCACCACGCTGTTTCTCCTGGCCGGGGCCAGTACGGGGTCGGGTCAGCGATCGCAGCAATGCCTGCACGATCAACTCGAGACGTCGGCGAACCGCGCCCGGCGCGAGAAGGCGCTCGAATGGGCGCACAAGATCAACCAGGCTGAAACGAAGTCCCAAGGCTCGTTCCTTCCGTTCGATCGCCTCTTCAATGTGCCTCCAGCCCCCGACGGGTTCAAACTCCAGTTCCATGTGGATGGAGAGACGTACGCGTTCTCGATCAAGGACATGCGAGATCCGTGCGCGTACGCCATATTCTCGGACCAGAGCGGCAATGTGTACGAGGGGACGCCAGCACCACTGACGCCGCGTGTGAGGCTTCTGTCTCAGCGTTAGGAGCGACATTATGCGACGGCCGCCCGCACGACTCACCCGGTGCGTGTTGTCTGCCGTTTGCTGCGGCGTCCTGGCCGTCACGCTTGACGCGCAAGGTCAGGGAACTGCACCTGATCCGTCGTCGCCTGCCGCTGAACCGAAATTCGAAGTGACCTCTCAACTGGCGACGATGCTTGGCAACATGCTCGGTCGCCCTATCTACGACCGCACGAACCTGACTGGCGGTTTCGACATCCAACTCGAATACACACCCGATCAGATGCCGCAACTTCCACCTGGCGTGACCCTTCCGCCCGGACTCACCTTACCCTCTCCCGACGGTCCGTCGCTCTCAACGGCGCTGCAGGAACAACTGGGCCTCAAGCTCGAAAACACGCGCGGTCCGGTTGATGTGATCGTGATCGACTCGGTGTCGCAACCCGAGCCGGATTGATCCCTGCGATCACCGGAGATTGCGGAGGCAACCTGCCCTCTTGCCCCATATTGAACTGCAGCGGCCCCGCAGCCCATAATTCCCTGCTTTCGTACGGTCACGTCCTTCGACTGGAGGCGTCCATGAAGATCGCTATTGTTTGCGTGTTTCTTCTGAGTGTCCTGACCTTTCCGGCACTGACGGCTTCACCCACCGCCAAGCCGGAGGAAGTCGGCGTTTCGTCCGAGCGCCTCCAGCGCATCAACCAGATGGTCGAGCGGCACATTGCCGCTGGCGACATCGCCGGGGCGGTCACGATCGTCGCCCGCAAGGGCAAAGTCGTTCATCACTCCGCGCAAGGTGTCATGGACCTGCAATCGAAGCAGCCGATGTCCTCGGCTTCGATGTTCCGGATCGCCTCGATGACCAAGCCGGTCGTCGGCGTCGCCATCATGATGCTCGTCGAGGAAGGCAAGCTACACCTGAACGATCCGGTCAGCCGCTACATTCCGCAGTTCCGCGACATGAAGGTCGCGGTGCCACGGCCGGCCCCGGGAGGGGCGGGCGGGCGCGCCGGTGGAGAGGGAAACGCCGGCCCGCGCTTCTACACTGTCCCGGCCGAGCGCGCGATCACGATCAAGGACCTTCTCACTCACGTCTCGGGGCTCGGCAGCGGCCCGATGGGCAATAGCGACATCGAGAAGGTTGCGCGCAAAGATGGCGAGACGCTTGCCGACTACATTCCGCGTCTGGGTTCGACGGCGTTGGAATTCCAGCCCGGATCGCGCTGGACTTACAGTCCCGGCGCCGGCTTCGAGACGCTCGGCCGCATCATCGAGATCGCTTCGGGCACTCGACTCGATCAGTTCTTCCGAACGCGCATCTTCGATCCGCTCGGCATGAAGGACATCACCTTCTGGCCAACCGATGCGCAGATGCCGCGCGTCGCCACGGTGTACGGACGCGGCCCGAATGGCCTGACGAAAACACCGACACCGAATGACACGATGTCGCGCAACGTGTACTTCCGCGGGTCGGGCGGACTTTACAGCACGGCCGAGGACTACATCCCGTTGGGAATGATGCTCGCTAGTGGCGGGGAGCTGAGTGGAAAGCGCCTGCTCAGTCGCAAGACTGTGGAGATGATGAGCGCTCCTCACGTGAAGGACACGCTCCCTGGCCGCCCTGCAGGTGAGGGCTACGGACTCAGCGTGCGAGTCGTCACCGACCACGCCATTCGCGGAACGATGTTGTCCGACGGGACGTTCGGCTGGTCGGGCGCCCAGGGTACGCATTTCTTCGTCGACCCGAAAGAAGAACTTGTTGGCGTGCTCATGGTGCAGACCTCGATCGGGGAGTTTCAGCGCGAGTTCGAAGACCTGGTCGCGCAGTCGGTCGTTGATTGACAGGCGGGTCTCAAGGCCCGCCTCTACTCGTAGCGGCGGGTCTTGAGACCCGCCGAATCCGGGAGCCCAAATGTTAATCAGACTGGGGAAGGTTTCGTTCGTTCTTGCCACCGTCAGTGCGGTCGCGCTGACGGTCGGCGCGGTCGCACAACAGGGTCAGCCACAGATCGGGATTGCCCCCGTCACGCTGACGGCCGGTCCGTACACCTTCGACACCGCCGAACAGCACAAGATTCGCGTCGTCATCGTCGCGCGCGGACTGGTTCATCCCTTCAGCCTGGCATTCCTGCCCAACGGCGATGCCCTCGTCACCGAGCGCGGCACGAAGCTGCGCCTCGTACGAAACGCGACTGGGGCTGGCGGCGCGCAGGCCACACTCGATCCGGAGCCGATCGCGGGGCTGCCTGCATTTCCGCCATTCAGGACTGGCGGATTGCACGAAATCGCGCTGCATCCCAAGTTCGCCACCAACCAGCTCGTGTACTTCACCTACAACAAGGCGGGTGCCGCAGGCCAGAACCCGAACCAGAGGCAGAGCGCGGTCACGCTTGCGCGAGGACGATTCGACGGCAAGTCGCTCGCCAACGTCGAAGAGCTTTTCAGTGGAGACTGGAACAACGGCGCCAGCGGGTCACGCCTCGCGTTCGGTCGCGACGGAATGATCTACATGACAACGGGAGCGCCGTTCGACGACAAGGCCCAACGCACTGACACGGTATACGGCAAGGTTCTCCGCCTGACCGAAGACGGCAAAGCGCCGCGCGACAATCCGTTCGTGGGCAAGGCGGGTGCGCGTCCCGAAGTGTTCTCGATGGGCCATCGCGATCAGTTGGGTCTGACCATCCACGAGCCGACCGGGACGGTGCTGGCCGCCGAACACGGTCCAAATGGCGGGGATGAGATCAACATCATTCAAGCCGGTGGCAACTACGGATGGCCGAAGTTCAGCTTCGGTCGCACGTACGAAGGTCCACGAATCTCCGAGGTGCCGCTCGGACCCGGCATCGAACAGCCACTGGTGTTGTGGATTCCCTCGATCGCGCCCACCGGTTTGACGTTCTACACCGCCGATCGCATTCCAGCCTGGAAAGGCAATCTGTTCGTCGGCAGCGCCCGACGCGGTGAAGTGCCCCGCACGGGAGGACTCGAACGGGTCGTGATGAACGACAAGCTCGAGGAGCTGCGCCGCGAGTCATTGCTCACCGAACTGCACCAACGCATTCGTGACGTCCGACAGGGACCGGACGGATTGCTCTACGTCATCACCGACGAAGATGACGGGGCGCTGTTGCGAATTGAGCCCGCACCGTAGGGCGGGTACTGTTCTTTGGACCGCCGCAGATGCCGGTAGGTCGCGACGTAGGGCGGGTCGTCTTGTGTAGACCCGGCCTAGCAACCTAGCAACCCAGTTACCCAGCCACCTAATGCGCTGCCGCCGGCCCGGCGCTCCCCTTCGGACGGCGCATGATCAACACGAGCGGGATCAGCACGATGAACAGCATCCCGAGCAGCCGGAAGATGTTCACGAACGACACCATCGCGGCCTGCCGCTGGATCATGCCGTAGAGCGCGATGTAGGCCTGGTTCGTGGCGCTCACGACATCGGCGCCGGCCGCCATGAACCCGGCTTTGAGCTGATCGAGCACGGTTGTTGTCGTCGGATCGAGCGAGCTGACGTGCTCACCTAACAACGCGCTGTTCGCCTGCCGTGTCCGCGCCAGCATCGTACCGGTCATCGCGATGCCGATACCGCCGCCGATGTTCCGCATCAGATTGAAGAGGCTGGTGGCATATCCCATCCGCTGCGGCGCGATGGTCGCCATCGAGACTGTCGTGAGCGGCACGAAGAGCAGCGCCATGCCGGCGCCCTGGAGCAACTGCGGCCAGAAGATGTCCCAGTAGCCGGCCTGCAGATTCAGCTGGCCGAGCCAGATCATCGTGATGCCGCCAATGAACAATCCCAGGGCCAGCAGTTTGCGCGCATCGACTTTCGCAGTCAGCGTACCAACGATTGGCATCATGAAGAGCGATCCGATGCCACGCGGCGCCATTGCCTCACCGGCCTCGAGCGAGGGATATCCAAACAGCGTCTGCAGCATGATCGGTAACAGCACGAGGCTGCCGTACAGCACGAACCCGAGCACCGTCATCAGGAACACGCCAACCGAGTAGCTGCGATCGGTGAACAGGTGCAAGTCGATGATCGGTTCTTTCGATCGGAGTTGGTGGATGATCAGCGCAATGAGGGCGGCCGCCGACACGATCGACAACGTCGTGATCATCGTCGACGAGAACCAGTCCTCCTGCTGCCCCTTGTCGAGCACGAACTGCAGGGCGCCGATGCCGACGATTAGCATCCCCATGCCCCAGTAGTCGATCCCGCTCGACTCGCGGCGCAGGTAGGGCGGATCGAAGACATACAGCTGGGTCATGAGCAGGGAGACGATCCCCACCGGCAGGTTGATGTAGAACACCCACCGCCAGCTGTAGTTCTCAGTCACCCACCCGCCGAAGACCGGTCCAAAGATTGGCGCAACGACGATGCCGAGACCCCAGAAGCCCATGGCGCGTCCTCGCTCTTCAGGCTTGAACGATTCGAGGAGAACGGCTTGCGAGAGCGGCTGCAGCGCTCCGCCGGTGGCGCCCTGGATGATGCGGAAGATCACGAGCGACGCAAGATTCGGCGCGGCGCCGCAGAGAAATGACGCGAGGGTGAAGCCCGCGGTCGACCACATCAGCAATCGCTTGCGGCCGAACGTGCTCGCCAGCCACCCGGTCATCGGCAGGATGATGGCGTTGGCCACGAGGTACGACGTCAGCGCCCACGTCGCTTCATCCGTCGTCGCCGTCAGGCTGCTGGCGATGTGCGGCAGCGACACGTTGACAACGGTGGTGTCCAGCACCTCCATGAAGGTGGCGAACATCACCGCGAAGGCGATGAGCCAGGGATTGACGTGTTTCTCGGTCATTCCCTTGTATACACCGTCGGAACCACGGACATTCCCGGGCGCAACAGCTGTTCGGGATCCTGTCCCTCATCCAGCAGGATTCGCACCGGCACGCGCTGCACGACCTTCACGTAGTTGCCAGTGGCGTTGTCTGGCGGCAACAGACTGAATCGCGAACCGGTTGCTGCAGCCAGGCTCTCCACCTTTCCACTGAACTCACGGCCATCGTACGCATCGACCTCGATCTTCACGCGCTGTCCCGGACGCATGCTCGCGAGCTGCGTCTCCTTGAAATTGGCAGTTACCCACACGCGATCGAGCGGGATGATGGTCATCAGCGGCTGCCCCGGCTGAATCACCTGCCCCGTCTCGACGCTCTTGCGGCTGACGATGCCCTTGACCGGCGCTCTGACCGTGGCGTATTCGAGATTCAGCTCCGCCTGTTTCACCATGGCTTTGTTCTGCCGCACTTTCGCATCGGCAGCATCCGCACGCGCCCGTGAGGCAGTCACCTGTTCCGGCGCCGTTTGCGCCGTCTTCAGTCCTGCCGACGCCTGCTGCCGTCCGACGCCCGCCTGCGCAAGACGACTTTCAGCGACGCGGATGCCGAGCTCGGCCTCCTTGACCTGTGCTTGAGCGGACTCCGTTGCCGCCTTGTTCGCGGCCGCCGCCGCGACAGCAGCATCGAACTGCTGTTGCGCAATTTCATCCTTGGCCAGCAGCGGATTGAGCCGCTCGACATCGCGGCTCGCCTTCGTTGCATTGGCCGCCGCTTCACGTTCGCGGGCCTGCGCAGTCGACAGCCGTGTGCGCGCTACTTCGACGGCCTGCTGAGCCTCGAGGTACGAGGCGTCTGCCTGCTCCACGCCGCCGCGTGCAGTCGTCACATTGCTCGATGCCGTTGTCGACGTGATCGGCACGCTGGCTTTTGCGGCCACGGCCACGGCTTCCGCATCCGCGAGCTCGGCGCGTGCACGCTCGAGCGCGACCTCGTAGTCGCGCTTGTCGATCTCAACGAGGACTGCGCCCGCCTCGACTTCCTGATTCGGTTCGACGAGCACGTGAAGCACCGTTCCGCCCACGCGTGAGGCAATCGGAGTGATATGCGCGTCAACCTGGGCGTCATCGGTCGACTCGCGTCCCGCCGCGATCCACCACCAGACACCGACCCCAATAGCAACGAGAACCACGACCCCGATGAGAATTCGAACACGCTGGATGGTCATTTGGTTAAGGGGCCTCCGAGGTACTTCGCGACTGCCTCTTCGGCGGTTCCGAGCGATCGAGCCAGCATCGCCTTCGCCAGGTTGAAACCGTAGATCGCGGCGATGTACTGCTCGCTGGCGAGCGCCACGGCCTCCTGGGACTGGACCACCTCGATATTGGACGCCACACCCGCCGCAAACCGATCCCGTGACTGTGTCAACTGCATGTCGGCCAGCTCGCGCCCGCTCGTCGCGGTCTGCAGCACTTCCTCGGTCGCTTTCAAATCGAGGAAGGCCGATTGCACGTCGTAGTAGATCTCCGAACGCGTATCGTCAGCCTCGGCACGTTTGGTCCTCAGCTCGGCATCGGCCTGTGCGAGACGACCCTGCACGCGTCCACCCTCGAAGATCGGTACCCTCACTTCACCAAGGACATTGAAGGTCGGGAGCGCATCGCTCCAATGCAGACCAATAGCTCCGTAGTCCGCTGACAAGCGCAATGAGGGAAGCGCCTCGCCGACGATCGCCTTCCGCGACGCTTCCGCCGCCTGCACACGTTCCAGCGCGGCAAGGTAATCGGGGCGATCGCGATAGGCGCGCTCGAGCGCCTGGTCCAGCGTCATTTCAGGAACTGGCACGAACGGAATCTCCTGGCTCAGCGTGAACCTCTGCCCCGCCGGCAAGCCGATCACGCGCGCAAGCTGGAGCTTCGACTTCTCGAACTCGTTAGTCGCCACGGTGACACGCTGGCGCTCGGTGCTCAGCCGCACTTCGGCGCGAACGACGTCGATTCCCGCGACGAGCCCGCCCGCCCTGAGATTGATGGCCTGCTGATGCAGCGTCGTGGCCGTTTCAAGTTGTGCCCGAGCCGTGTCGGCGCGCGCGTTGGCCGCGATGGCCTGCAAATATGCGTTCGCTGCCACCAGGACGACGAGATCCCTGGCGCTTCGATAGGCGTGTCTGGTGGCAGTGGCCGAGTGCTCCGATGCTCGAAATTCATTGAGCGCGCTCATGTCGAGCACTGTCTGCGAGAGGAAGACTCGGGCGTCAAAGACGCTGAATGGACCAACGATGCGCGGAAAGTCCTCGCGAAGCGGAAAGCCAAACGCTTCGAGATTCGTCTTGCGGCGCGCCCCGGAGATGTTTCCGCTGACGTGCGGAAGAAGCGCGCTGAGCGCAACCGTTCGAGCTCCCCCTCCTCGATTCGAGGCGTCTTCCGCCAGCAGGACGCCAAGGTTGTGGTCGAGTGCCCGCTTGATCACCTCGGCAATCGACAACGACAAGATGTCGGGAGTAGCGGCTCCCTGCGGGACCCCGCCCCGGAACGGGCTATCTGGCGGTAACGTGTCGCGAATCTGTCCGAACGAGGCGACCGGGAGAACGATGCACACGGCGGCTAACGCTGCCGATCGAAGAGTCTGTCTGGAAGTCACTCGAGACGTGCCTCAGTGAGACCGCGGATGAGAAGCAACCGGCGGAGATCTGAGTATGGTGCAGAGGCTGTGCCGGGAACAACTGCGGAGACCGAAGCGGAGCAACTCTGCGGAGGCCGCCGCGTTTTTCACAACGGTGTAGCGGCGAGTCTTCAGACTCGCCATCAAACTGGCGGACTGATCAAGCCGGGTCTGAAGACCCGCCTCTACGCCTTGTGAAAACTGTCGAGATCAGGCTGGCTTGGCTTTGAGTACGCCGATTTGCACGAGCAAACCGGTAAAGTCGTAGATGCGCCGCTCGCGCACGATCTTGCCGTTTTCGAGCTGGTAGAAAAACACTGCAGGCATCGTGAAATGCTTGCCTGTCGGCGGAATTCCCAGGAACTCACCGATGTGCGTTCCCTCCAGCAACAACACCCAAACCGCGTTGTTCCCATCCACGATGAGGTTGTCGACCTTCATCGTGAGATCGAGGAACGCATTGAAGACGACTCGAAACGCGCGCTCGGCGGCTTCCGGACCGGTGTGGACACCGGCTGTCGGGCTTTCGATCACCGCGTTTTCAGCGTAATCGGCGGCAAGGGCGGCGGCATCAAGGTCCTCGTACGCCTCCCAGCGATGCTGGATGAAGTCCTGCATCTGCTGGCGGGTCATGAGGGTCTGGGGATCCCCAGTGCCCGCCACGGTTGGGTGATTGGTCGTCATCACGCCCCCTTTTTTTGCACGCGCCCCACGGACGCGAACGGATTATAAAGGAAAGTACAGGGTCGGTAGAGCTTGCGAGCCGCAGAATTCCGTGCAAACCGTGCAGCTCTGCAATAAGGCTGTTGCTAAGATCTGCGAAGTCGATGAATCAAGGCCCTCTTGCACTTACCCGCGAGATCGACGAGTTCCGCCGACAGTTCGAGCAGATTTCCGCTGATGCCGACGCGCTCGTCACGCCGCTCGGTAATGACCAGTTCACGTGGAAGCCTGCATCCAATAAGTGGTCTATCGCCGAATGCCTCGAGCATCTGAATGCGACCGCGCGCGCGTACTTACCCTCCATTGATGAAGGAATCGCCGACGCGATCAGGCACGGCGCGTATGCCGAGGGCCCTTTTCACTACAGCATGATCGGTCGCCTGTTCTCCCGTCTGATGGAGCCACCGGCGCGATTCCGTATGAGCACGTCGACCGACAAGCAACCGGGCCCGCACCGGCCAAAACGTGAAACCCTCGCAGGGTTCCGCGCGTATCAGGTCCAGTACGTCGATCGTCTTCGACAAGCGAATGGAATCGATTTGTCGCGCTCGTGCGTGCGATCGCCACTGGCGTCGTGGATCCGAATACCTTTGGGCTCAGCGTTCGCGTCGATGGCCGCGCACGAACGGCGGCACTTGTGGCAGGCGCGGCGGATCACGCAGATGGATGGCTTCCCCGCCACTTCATGAACGAACTCCAACTCCCAAAATAACTGCCAACTCCCAACCTCCAACTGCCAACTCACAACTTCTAATTCGCGAGATGGTGGAAGCTGGAATTGGGATTGGGGGTTGGGAGTTGACAGAGCTTTTGGCAGCCTAGAATTGTTGGCTCGACGTGGAGCCTGATTCGAGCGCGACGGCGGCGTGAGAGCGTCGAGGATCGGCGCCGCCTTCTACCAGGCCATGCTCTTCGTCGATGAGAACGCCGGACGCAAACCCGTAGCGGAACTCGCCCTTGCGGCCAATCTTCTGAAAGCTGTGCCCGCGTGCTTTCAGTTCCTGCACCACTGACCGCGGAAATCGATCTTCGATCTCCACACGCGCCTCCCGTCCACTGACGTCGCCGGGATCACGCGTCACCAGAAAGCGCGGCGCTTCAATCGCCTGCTGCATCGACATGCCGCCGTCGATGACGCCGGTGACGATGGAGTACGTGGAGGCGGGGATCCACGCGTTGCCTGCCGACGCTACTGCAAGACGTGGAGTGAGCGTGCCGCCACGCTCGTTGAACACGATCATCGGTACGTTGGCCGTATTGGATCGCGTGAGCGGCTTCAGCTGTCCGTACGAGCCGGGGGCCGTGCGATTCGATCTGAGATGGTTGTTGTAGAGAAATCCAAGCCCGCGCGAGACGTAGAACGACCCTCCCCACGTGCTCAACGTTTGCGTGATCGCGATCACATTGCCATCGACATCAGCCACGACAAAACCGCTGGTGCCGCTGCCGATCCGCTCCGGCCCACCGCCGATTTCGTCCGAGTCTTCAGGGAATACCTGCGCGTGCCGAGCATCGATCCGATTGAACAGGTTCGCGGCATGACCGGCTTCGAGATGCTCGTCGAAATCGACCGGCCACTGCGCCGGATCGGCGATCCGCGCGACTCGATCGCGCAGCTTCCACGATTCGATGAGGTAGTGCCAGTACTCGGCGTCGGTGACCGGTGTCGCGTGCTCTCGCGGCTTGTAATTGGCCAGCACCTGGAACGCCTCCAGCAGCGACACTCCCGCGCCGACGGGAGGTCCACCGGTTACGAGGACGTGACCGCGATAGTGTCCGCTGACCGGCTTCCGTTCGATCGCGTGATACTGCGCCAGATCGTCGTAGGTGATGAGACCGTCATTCGCCTGCATGTCGGCGGCGATACGACGCGCCAGCGATCCACGGTAGAACGACTCGGCACCCTCGGACGCGAGCGTGCGAAGCGTCGTGGCGTAGTCGCGATTGACGAAGCGGTCGCCCGCTTTCGGCACGCGACCGTTGGGCAGGTAAATGCGCGCGGCGGCCGTGTACTTCTGGAAGTACTGCCGTCCCTCCGCGATGCTCGACGGCAGAGTTTGATCGAGCACGAATCCCTGTTCCGCATAGGCGATGGCCGGCGCGATCAGATCGGACCAGGGGACCCGTCCACTGCCGTATCGCGTGTAGAGGTAGTCCATGCCGGCAACGACGCCGGGAATGTTGGCCGACAGCGGCCCATCACCCACCAGTCGCGCGCCACGAAAGATCCGCGGGTTGTCGAGCGTCGCGCCGCCCGGCGTCTCGTCCTTGAAATCGATCACCGACGGCTCAGGCATGCCGCTCATGAACAACACCGCCTGACCATCACCCCCGATACCCGACGCATCGGGCTCGACGACGCCGAGCACGAATGACACCGCAATCGCCGCATCGACAATGTTGCCGCCGCGCGCGAGAATCGCCCGCCCGGCTTCCGACGCAAGCGGATGCGCCGAGACGACCACCGCCCGTGACGACGTCACCTGTGGTTTCACCAGCGGTTGCCTGACGATCATCTGATCGATGACGTCTTCGAACGCACCCTCCGACCGCGCCTGTTCCGCACGCGGTTCAAGCTCGACGCGGAGACGATCCCACGCCCGCGCGCCGTCGCCTGATTGGTAGTACATGCGCTTGAGCGAGGACCATACGCTCTCGAACGCTCGCCGGTAGGGTGTCGGTGTCAGCGATGACGGCGCTGCCAGCGCGCGCGTCCCTTCGTCCACGGCACGCGGCGCCGGGACGATCCACAGCCGGTACGCCCGCCCGTCTCCGAAGAGCGCGGGAGGGTCGTCGCGATCGCGCCGTGGATTGCCGTTGTACCCGGGATCGGGTTCCGGAATTTCGCCAATGGCGAGCTGGCGTCCGTCGGGAGACCACGTCAGCGTGCCGCCGTGCCGCGACACGAGTACTGACGGCGAGATCGGGCGGCCAGGCGAAATCGAATCTGCGTCGCCCAGCGGATTGACGCTCGTCACCCATGTCGAACCGACGCCGTCGCGGACCGAATAATAGGCGAGCCGCGTGCCGTCAGGCGACCACTCTGGAAACCCGTCATAGCCAGGCTGCCGAGCCAGGCGCACCGCCGGTCCGCGGCCGCCACTCGACGCCGGCGCCGTACGATCGAACAGGCGCATCATCCAGATGTCGAAGTCGCCATCATCGCTGTTGCGGTTCGAGGTGAACGCGATGCGCCGGCCGTCCGGCGATACGCGCGGCTGCAGTTCGTCGTCGGGTGACTGCGTCAACCGAAGTGGAATGCGATCCGCTTCAGGGCCGGACGGATCGACGAGGAACAAATCCCACTGCAGTTCATCGGCGGAACGATGCGCGAAGACGATTCGACCGTCGGGAGTCCACGATGGCGTGCGCTCGTCGCCCTCGAGGTCGAGTACTTTCTCCGGGATGCCGCCTCGCGGGTCGATGACGTAGAGATCGAAACCGTCCCCGCGGTCAGCGACGAACACGATCCGCTTGCCATCGAACGACCAGGCGGGCTCGCGTTCGGACTCGGCAACGCGCGTCAGCTCACGCGCGTCGCGCCCATCCGGCGCCGTCATCCAAATCCGATCGAGGATCACGACGGCCAGACGTTTGCCGTCGGGAGACCAGGCAGGATCGCGCATGCCGGTTGGTCCGGTCTGCGCACTTGGCGACAGCGAAATCAAACAGACGAGAACCGCTGTGGCCAGAAGGCGGCCTGCACTGACACGTTCGCGGGGAGGTGTGATCAGGCCGCTCTTCCTTCTCTGCTCATTATAATGACCGGGTGCTCGCGCTGCGGTACGTGTATGTCCTTGCGCTGGCCATATGGCTAGGCGGGATGGTCGTACTCGGCGCGGTGGTCGCGCCCACGACATTTCAGGTGCTCCAGGCCATTGAGCCGTCCACCGGGCGGCTGCTGGGCGGCGCCGTCTTTGGCGCGATTCTCTCGCGGTTTCACTATGTTGCCTACGGCACCGGCGCGTTGGCGCTGCTTGCGCTTGCCGCCATGGCCTTGCTGGGTCCGAGGCCGGTCGCGTTCGCCGTCCGCTCAGCCATTGTCGCACTGATGCTCGTGGTGGCCCTCTACTCGGGGCTCGTGGTTCTCCGCGAAGTCAATTCAATTCAGCGGGAAGTTAGCGGACTGCCTTCGAGCCTGCCGGCGGGCGACGAGCGCCGCGTGCGCTTTGACCAGCTTCATCAGCTCTCGACACGCTTGATGGTGATCAACATTGTCGGTGCGCTCATGCTGCTCTATTGGGAAGCGAAAGAGCACTGATAACTCCCAATTTCCAACTCCCAACGCCGCAGAGGCATTCAACAGTGAAGCATACGATCACGCTCATCCCGGGTGACGGCATCGGCCCCGAGGTCACGAATGCCGTCGTCAAGGTGATTGAAGCCGCCGGACTCCAGGTTCAATGGGAGCCTCACGCCGCCGGCGTCCTCGCCATCGAGCAACACGGCAACCCGTTGCCGCCTGCTCTGATCGAGTCAATCACGCGCACGAAGGTCGCGCTGAAGGGGCCCGTCACCACGCCTGTCGGTGGTGGTTTCACCAGCGTCAATGTCGGATTGCGAAAGGCGCTCGGTCTCTACGCCAACCTCCGCCCGGTGTGGAACATCCCTTCGGTTCCGTCACGCTACACGGGTGTCGATCTGGTGATCGTTCGCGAGAACACCGAGGATCTCTATTCGGGCCTGGAGCACGAAGTCGTCCCGGGCGTGGTCGAAAGCCTGAAGATCATCACCGAGGAAGCCTCGGAACGAATCGCGGTCTTTGCGTTTGAGTACGCGCGGAAGCATCGCCGGAAGCGCGTGACCGCGATCCACAAAGCCAACATCATGAAGATGGCTGACGGCCTCTTCCTGAGAAGTGTGCAGACGATCGCGGCGCGCTATCCCGATATCGTGTGCGACGAGCGTATCGTCGATGCGGCGTGCATGCATCTGGTGATGAATCCAACACAGTTCGACGTGCTGCTCCTGCCAAACCTTTACGGCGACATCGTCTCGGATTTGTGCGCCGGCCTGGTCGGGGGACTCGGTGTCGTGCCCGCGGCCAACCTGGGCACCGACATCGGCGTGTTCGAGGCGGTCCACGGCAGTGCGCCTGATATTGCCGGAAAAAACCTCGCGAACCCCATGGCCCTGCTGCTGTCAGGTCTGTTGATGCTGCATCACATCGGCGAGGGTGCCATCGCGAACCGCATCATGACTGCCCTCGGGAACGTCTTGTCCGAGGGAAGAGTCCGCACCCGCGACCTGGGTGGGACAGCGGGCACGCGGGAGTTCGCGGATGCGATCTGCACAGAACTGGGTAACTAGGTAACTAGGTAGCTCGGTAGCTAGGTTGCTGGGTTGCTGGGACCCAGCTACCTAACTACCTAGCTACCTAGCTACCGAGCTACCTAGCTACCGAGCTACCTAGCAACCCAGCTACCTAGCTGGTATAGTGCTCGCAGCCGATGCTCGACGAGATCACACGGGCCGTGCTTTCGAGGGAAGAAGTCGCGCGATATCTGCAGGGCGGCCACGGCGAAAGCGGTCGAGCCGCACGCGAGCGGATCGAATCCTACCTCGATGAGCTCAAGACGACACAGCGCTACTCCATCTACCGCGCGCTCAAGCACCCGCTGTATCCGATTCTTCGCAAAGTAGAGCGCATCGGCGAGCAGTTCGAACCGGTCAAGGCCGCGACGCGCGGCGGCCGTGTCGTCTACGCGTCGAACCACCGCAGTCACACGGACTACCTGGTCGAACCGCTCGTCCTCGACGATAACGGCATCAGACCGCCGATCATCGCCGCCGGCATCAACCTGTTCGGCGGTCCGCTCGGCCTGATCCATCGCTACGTCACCGGGGCGATTCCGATCCGGCGCAATACCAGAGATCCGATCTACCTCATCACGCTCAAGGCCTACGTCGCAGAACTGCTGCGGTCGCACGACTTCTTCTTCTACCCGGAGGGCGGCCGGAGCTACAGCGGGGAGCTCAAGATCCCGAAGACTGGTCTCATGCACGCGGCGCTGCAGGCCGAGCACCCGCGTCTGGTCGTCGTGCCGACGGCCGTGTCCTACGATCTCGTGCTCGAGGATCATGTGCTCGCCCGCCAGGGCGTGAAGCGATCGCAGCGTCCGTTCAGCCACGAATTGGCGGAGATGGTGCGCTACGCGGTGGGTTATCGATCGCGCGCATTCGTCACGTTCGGTACCCCGATCGATGTCAACGGTGTTGACCCGAATTCGCGACGCGCCATCCTCGATCTCACCCACGCGGTCATGCAGACCATCGGCCGTCTCTACAAGGTGCTGCCGACGACGGTCGTCGCGTCGGCGATGCGCCCATCGATCACGAGACGTGAACTCGAAGAGCGGGCCGATACGCTCATCGACACCCTCGCGACCTGCGGCGCGAACCTCGGCGTCCATAGCGGCGCCGAAGCCGTCGACAGCGCATTGGAGCCGCTCGAGGCACGCGGGATCCTCGTGGTCAACCGCGGGCGTGTGCGCGTTCGAAACCGGAACGTATTGCGGTACTACGCCCGCTCGCTCGAGCACCTCCTCAAGTCGCCCTCCCGAACCCACTAGCGCGGCGAGACCGCGGCGAGCCGATGTTCACCCTGCTGTCGCGAAGCAACACCCTCAAGCGCTTGGCGTCGTCGTACGGGATGGCAACACCGCGAAGCTTTGCGCGGCGGTTCATCGCCGGCGAGCACGTCGCGGATGCGATCTCGGCGGCGCGGGCACTGCAGGCAAAAGGACTGCTGCTGACGCTCGATTACCTCGGCGAAAGCGTCACCACGATCGAGCAGGCGACGGCCGCGACGCGCGAGTATACGCACCTGATGGACGACATCGTTGCCGCCGACATCGAGCGCAACGTGTCGGTGAAACTGACGCAACTGGGGCTGGCGATCGATCGCGCGACCTGCGTCGACAACATGCGGCGGATTCTCGAGCCGGCGCGGCAGCACGGGTTCTTCGTCCGTATCGACATGGAGAACTCGCCGTACACGGACGTGACGCTCGAGGTGTTCGAGACGCTGTGGAACCTGGAGTACCGCAATATCGGCGTCGTGCTGCAGTCGTACCTGTTTCGGACCGAACGCGATCTGCGGCGGATGAACGAGCTCGGCGCCCGCGTACGGTTGGTGAAGGGCGCATACCGGGAACCGGCGCCAGTCGCCTACCAACAGAAGTCCGATGTGGACGCCGCCTATCTTCGTCAGATGCGGCTGCTGCTCGATCATGGCGCTTACCCCGCGTTTGCAACGCATGACGTCGCGCTGCTGAACGAGATCAAATCGTACGCGACAGAACGCGGTGTCACTCGCGATCGATACGAGTTCCAGATGCTGTACGGCGTCAGGCGCGATCTGCAGATCTCGTTTGTCACCGACGGCTACCGCATGCGGATCTACGTGCCGTTCGGGAAAGAGTGGTTCCCGTATTTCATGCGTCGGCTCGGCGAACGCCCGGCCAACGTGCTCTTTGTGCTCCGCGCGATGCTGAAGGAGAGCGGCGCATGAATTACGACACACCAAGGCATTGAGTTCACCGGGGCAACCTGGCCTGGCCTCTCTGTGCCTCGGCGCCTCTGTGTGTCGTGGTCAATTGAACGCTCGGACAAGCTCGACCAACGCATCCCGACACCGGCACACGTCCTCGATCAGCACGTACTCCTCGGTGCTGTGCAGGCCTGCTCCGCCTGGTCCGAACAGCACGGTCGGGATTCCCGCCGATCCGAGAATCGCGGCATCGGTCCAGAACGTCATCCCCACGCGACGCGGGGTACCGCCCACGCGCGTCGCTGCCTTGATCAGCGCGTCAGGCAACGGGCTCGATGGCGCGATCTCATACCCTTCCCGTCCAAAGACCATGTGGGCATCGGCTTCGAATTCGGCGTCCTCCCGTCGAAGCTCGTCGAGAATCGTCACGATCTCTGTGAGCGCGACGTTCGCGGGCTCGCCTGGCAAGGTGCGGCGCTCGAATTGCAGCGACGCTCTCGCCGGGTAACTGCTCAACTCTTCACCGCCGTCGATGATGGAAGCGTGTAGCGACGCACTGCCGAGCAGATCGTGACTGGCACCGTAGCGCAGCTTCTTCTCCAGGCGCTCGAGACGTGTCAGCACCCGACCCATTCGCATGATGGCGTCGCGTCCGTCGCGTGGTCTGCTCCCGTGAGCAGCGCGGCCGCGTGTTTCGACCGCGACCCATTGAAATCCCTTGTGCGCGACCGCGACATCGAGCCCGGTCGGCTCCGTCACCACGGCCGCGTCCGCACGCCAGGTCTTGATCAACTCGTCCGCGCCGAGGCTCGAGTGCTCCTCATCCGCGACCGCGGCAATCACCAGCCGGCCGCGCTCCAGTCCGCCGCTCTCGACGATTGAGCGCGCAACGCCCACCATCGCAGCAACGCCTCCCTTCATGTCCTGAGCGCCACGGCCAAACAACTTGCCGTCACGAATGTCCGGAGTGAACGGCTTCGGCATGCCCGTCACGCCAACCGTGTCGGTGTGCCCGCACAGCATCAGCGAGCGTCCCGCGTGTCGACCCTCGAGCACACCAACAACGTTGGGCCTGTCCGGGGCGACGTCAGCCATCTCGACGGTCAGTCCCAGCGATCGAAGCTCGTCGGCCAGTCGCCGTGCGATGTCGGCCTCACCCCGCGCCCCAGGTACGAGCGTCGGGTTGACGGAATCAATCGCCACAAGCTCTCGGAGCAACGCGATGACAGGATCAGCGACTAGCGACATCTACAGTTCCCTGTTCCTGGTTTCGGGTTCCTGTTCGCGTTCGGAGTTCCCGTTCGTAGTTCTGCGTTCGAAGTTCGCGGTTCGAACGTCGAACCTGCATCGTTGAACATCGAACCTGAACGATGAACACGAACCCGAAACCGGGAACTTGGAACCCGGAACACAGATAATCAGGCGGTGCACGGTACTACAGCTCCAGCATTCATCGCAGCGCTCGCTGCCGGCGTGCGTGACGCCGGCGGCCGCGCACTCGTCGTCGGCGGTTGGGTGCGTGACCGTCTCATGAAGCGCATCCCGGATCCCGAGTCCCGAGTCCCGGACTCCAAGGACATCGACCTGGAGGTCTTCGGCATTCCAGTCGAGCAACTTCCCGGGCTGCTCGCATCGTTCGGGCGCGTGGAGGCGGTCGGCCAGAGCTTCCCGGTCTACAAAGTCATTGGCGAGAACGGCAGCGCGATCGATGTCGCCATTCCCAGGCGTGAGTCGAAGCAGGGACGTGGCCATAAGGGCTTCGAGGTGCGAGGGGATCCCTTCATGTCTTTGGAGGAGGCCGCTCGCCGGCGCGACTTCACCATCAACGCAATTTCGTGGGATCCGCTGACGGACGAGTACGTGGATCCGTTCGATGGCCGTGACGATTTGCAGCGTCATCTGCTTCGCGCCGTCGACGCGCAGACGTTCGGCGACGACAGCCTTCGTGCGCTGCGCGCCGTGCAGTTCGCCGCGCGCTTCGAGTTCACGCTGGAAGAACAGACGGCGGAGCTCTGCCGGCGTATCCCGCTCGACGATCTGCCCGCCGAACGGATCTGGGGTGAGCTCGAAAAGTTGCTCCTTCAGGCGGCGAAGCCCTCAATCGGCTTTCAACTCGCGCGCGACCTCGGGATCATCGAACAGGTCTTCCCAGAGATGATGCCGCTCATCGGGTGCGAGCAGGAACCAGAGTGGCATCCAGAAGGCGATGTCTGGACCCACACGTTGATGGTCATCGATCGGGCGCGCGCGCTGAACGGCGATCTCGATCGCCCGCGCCTGCTCACCGTGATGCTGGGAGCGGTCTGTCACGACCTCGGGAAGCCGGCCACAACCGCCTTCATCGACGGACGCATTCGATCACTGGACCACGAGCAGGCGGGTGTCGAGCCGACGCTCAGCCTGCTCGATCGACTGAACGTGCACACCATCGACAGCTTCGATGCGCGCCATCAGGTCGTGGGACTGGTGGCGCATCACCTCAAGCCTGGCATGTTGCACAAAGCAGGCAACGTCGGAGACGGTGCCTTCCGTCGCCTGGCACAGAAAGTTGACCTCGAGCTGCTCGCGCGTCTCGCGCGCGCAGACTGCCTCGGGCGCACAGGCACGTTCGATTGCTCGGCGATGGATTGGTTTCTGGCGCGAGCCCGCGCGCTCGGTGTCGAGCATCGACCGCCATCGCCACTCCTTCTGGGGCGGCATCTGCTCGAACTGGGTCTCGAGCCCGGGCCACGAGTCGGAGAGGTTCTCAAGCAGGTGTACGAGAAGCAGCTCGATGGTGAGATCACCAGCCTCGAGGAAGGCGTGCAGGAAGCCAGGCGAATTCTCGACCTGAGTTAATATCGTCGCGCCCGACGCTGACGGTTCGGTCAACGTGTAGGGTTATCGCCGCGTGCCACATCAGGAAGCACTGACGGTCATCGCCAGAATCAGGCCCGGACAGGTGCAGACCGTCAAGGGCATCCTCGGCACGATCGCCGAGCATCGCGGGCGTTGGGATATCGTGCCGTTCGCCAAACTCGCGAACGTGCACTTCGCCCGGTTCGTCGTCTTCGACGAAACCGCCGATCTCGACGGCAACCCTATCCCGCCGCAGCTCGCGATGATGACCAACGTCGACGCGCCACTCGACGCTCATCTGCGCGACCTCACGACGACATGCGGTGATGGTCTCGACAAGGTGTTCGATCGGTGTGAAGACTATCCGGCGCCGGCGGGACGCACACCGGCGGCGCGCCTTGCGTTTCTGCGTCAGCACCACAAGCGGGCGAGAGCCTTCTACGTCAACCGGCAGGGACGCACGGTTCAGCAAATCGTTCGTGAAGAACAGTTGCGGCGGGCCATCAACGAGTATCTCGATTCCGCTGACCTGACGAGGCACTCCCCCGAAATGATTCGCGGGGCCATTGTCGCATTCGTTGCGGGACGGAGCGATCTCAGATGGGCGCTCTATCCTCCGAAGCCACCGTTGACGTTGTGGCGTATCCAACAAATCGTCAACCTCGTTGTCTACCCACTCGTGGCCATCGTGCTCCTGCCGCTGCTATTGCTGTTGTCACCAGTCCTGTTCCTCCTGCTCCGGGCGCACGAGAGACGCGACATCCCGGATACGTCTCGCGCTCCCGCGGAAATGGTGAGACGCCTCCGCGCCGATGAGGACTTCTTGATGCAGAACCAGGTGACCGCCGCCGGTCTCTTCAAGCCAGGCTGGTTCCGCTTCCTGTTGGCCACGGCCATCCTCCAGTTGACCGATTACGCCGTCCGCCACATCTACAATCGTGGCTCCTTATCCGGCCTCAGCTCGATTCACTTCGCGCGATGGGTGCCGCTCGACGGCCGGCGCCGGTTGTTCTTCTCGAGCAACTACGACGGCAGCCTCGAGAGCTACATGGACGACTTCATCGACAAGGCGGCCTGGGGCCTCAACGCGATCTTCAGCAGTGGCGACGGCTTTCCGCGAACCTGCTTCCTGTTTTGCGGAGGAATCGCCGACGAAAAGGCGTACAAACGATTCCTGCCCACGCGGCAAGTCCAGACTTCCGTCTGGTACAGTGCCTATCCGCACTTGACGACGAAGAACATCGCGAACAACGCGGCAATTCGACAAGGGTTGTCAGGTCACATGAGCGCTGACGAAACGAGAACATGGCTGCGCCGCTTCGGCGTCGGGAACCAATTGCCCGAATCGGGCTTCATCGCACGACTCCTTGATCGGATCCGTTGGGACAGGCTGTGCCACTGCAAGTAGAGGACATCCAGGGAATCCTCCTCTACGGATATGGCCAACTGCGCCATGCGTGTTTTCTGCTGCTCGGCATCACCGATAAGGAGGCAGCCCAGAAGTGGCTGGGCACGCTCGATATTCGGAATGCGGACTTCAAGCCGGATGACGTCCATCGCTGCCTGAACATCGCGTTCACCGCGACCGGCTTGAAACGACTGGGCCTCGCCGAAGAGTTGATCGGCGAGTTCTCCACGGAGTTTCGCGAGGGGGTAGCCGGTACCGAACACCGTCAGCGAATCCTCGGTGATATCGGCGAGAGCAGCCCGGACAGATGGCGGTGGGGCGGGTCTCGCAATCCCGAACCTCACGTGTTGCTCATGCTTTATGGAAGGGACGAAGCCGCGCTTTCGGTGTTGCTGAGCGAACAGCGACTGCGGCTTACGAGCTTCGGCCTCCAGTTGATTGAGCAACTCGACACTACGTGGTTGCCGGAGGACAAGGAGCACTTCGGGTTTCGCAACGGTGTGAGCCAGACTGGCATCGAAGGCGTCCACACGCGAACCTCTCCGGGAAACACCGTCGCGGCTGGCGAGTTCGTGCTTGGCTATCCAAACGAGTACGGACAATACACGGATCGCCCGCTCGTGAACCGTGACCAGGATCTACAGGCGCTGCTGCCTCACGCTCCCGACGATCAGCGGCTGCACGATCTGGGCATGAATGGAAGCTACCTCGTGTTCCGTCAGCTCAGTCAGGACGTGCGCGCGTTCTGGCGGTTCTGCGACGAGAAAACCCGACGCCGTGACGGAGCGCCAGACCCGGAAGCCCGGACGCGGCTTGCGTCCAAGATGGTGGGGCGCTGGCCGAGCGGCACGCCGCTCGTTCGATCGCCCGAGAAAGATGATCCGGCATTCAGCCGCGACAACGACTTTCTGTATTACGGATCGAGCGACGCGCACGGATTGAAGTGTCCGATTGGCGCGCACATTCGGCGGACGAATCCTCGCGACTCGCTGGAACCTGATCCCGGCTCCGACAGATCGATCGAGGTCGGCAAACGCCATCGGATCCTCAGGCGCGGGCGGATCTACGGGGCCCCAATCGCACGCTCGATGGAGGCTGCCGACGTTCTCGCCGCCGGCGATGCCGCAGGAGAGCGCGGACTGCATTTCCTGTGTTTCAACACGCACATCGGACGGCAGTTCGAGTTCATCCAGCACACCTGGATCAACAATCCTGGTTTCGATGGTCTCTACGAGGACGATGATCCGTTGATTGGCGACCGCGGCAGCGGGCACGGCAAGCCGGGAGGGACGTTCACCATTCAGGCCGACCCGATTCGCACTCGCGTGACAGGACTGCCTCGCTTCGTACAGGTCAGAGGAGCAGGCTATTTCTTCTTACCCGGCCTTCGCGCGCTGCGATTCCTGGCATCGAGACCGTAGGCAGGGCGGGTCGACCCGCCTCTACTTAACGCTGGCGGCTCAGATAGGCAGCGAGACCAGCCAGTCCGCCCAGAACGACCACGGCGCGAAGGACGCGGAAGAGGCTGAAAATCCATGCAATGCCGATCCCGAGCGCCGGCCACTGTACCCACCAGTGTCCCGGCGAGGTCATCAGGTTGATAACGAAGAGGAACACCAGGATGAGCGGTCCCTTCACCAGAAAGCCGAGCGAGTGCAGTGTTCTCATGGTTTCAGCTCAATGTGACGAACCGGGACGCCTCGCGGTTCCGCGACGGAAGTGGCTTTCGGCTCTGAGCTTTAGCCGCTCGCACTAGCGGATGTAGCCGGCGAACGCCTCCGGGTCCACGTTGCCCCCGGATACTACCGCAACAGTCTCCGGCTCGAGTACTCGAAGTGCAGCGGCCACTGCCGCGGCGCCACTCGGTTCGGCGACGATCCTCGCTTCGCCATAGAGCCACTTCACAGCGCCGGCGATTTCCTCATCGGTCACCGTCACAACATCGTCGACAAACGCCTGAACGTGCGCAAAGGTGATGTCGCCCGGTCGCAAGGTGAGTAAGCCGTCAGCGATGCTCGCCGTGCGTTCGAGCGACACCGGATGGCCAGCTGCAATGGACGCGGTCATTCGTGCAGCGCCGGCGGGCTCGACGCCAACGACGCGAACCGACGAACGCATTTGCTTCACGGCCGCGCTCACGCCGGCAATCTGTCCACCACCGCCTACGGGCACGTAGACCGATCGCACCTGCGAGTGCTGCTCGAGGATTTCCAGACCAGTTGTTCCCTGCCCCGCGATGATCCATGGGTGATCGAACGGTGGAATGATGGTGAGGCCGCGTGCATTCGCCAGCTCCTCCGCACGGAGCTTGCGATCGGTGGACGTGGTTCCGGCGAAAATGACCTCCGCCCCGTGACGACGCACTCCGTCCACCTTCACGCGTGGGGTTCTTTCGGGCATGACGATGACGGCTGGCGCATGAAAGGTCTCCGCGACCAGCGCCACGGCGAGGCCGTGATTGCCGGACGAGTAGGTGATGACGCCGGCTGCCCTCGCCTCGGGCGGCAGTTGCGCGATCATGTTGCACGCGCCGCGAATCTTGAAAGCGCCGCCTGGCTGGAAGCATTCGCATTTCAGCGACAGGCGGATCTGCTTCTGCCTCTGCTCAGGCCAGGGAGGATCCGCCTCTACGTCCAGGAGAGGTGTCCGTCGAACGATCGCGCGGATTCGGCCCGCCGCCAGTCGAATGTCATCGAGCGACACGAGGGCAGCCGTGTCGCGAACACCACCTTCATGCACGAAGCCAGTATAGTGCGCAGGATTCTGAGCGAGTTGGGAGTTGAGCGTTGATCTGAGTTAGCTTTCTGTATGGCTCGCTACACGCTCGTCTATGGCATCCGGCTCGTCCCAGAAGGCACACTCGTCGACGCCAAGGAGGCGAGGCTCACACTTGCCGACGGTGAGAGCGCTGGCCTGACGCTGCACACAATTGACGGCACGATTCCGCAACTGCGCCGCGCGCTGGACCGAAGCCTGGATGCGTTCTTTGATTTCCTGCCCGGGGTGAGCGAAGACGACAAGCGCGACTTCGACGACTCCTAGTCCTTACGCGGCTGCTTCTTGTCCGGATCGGAATTCCTCGATCAAGCCTGCAACGTTGCCAGCGACCGAGTGCAGTGTCGGCGCCCAGCCGAGCGCCCGCGCGCGCGGGCTGCGGACGATCTGATCGAGCGCAAGGGCATCGGCGTACTGCCCCATCTTGGCGCGCGCCTCTTCCATCGGCACGTGCCGGACATCCGGTTGCACCCTCACGTGACGGGCGATCGCTTCCACGATGTCGCGAACGCGTTCGTCAGCTTCGTCGTTGGCGTGAAAGATGCCGGAGGCAGTCGGGTGCGCGGCCAGCCGGACGTAGAGGTCGGCGAGGTCGCGATCGTACACACAGGGCCAATGGTTGGCGCCATCGCCTACGACGCGCACCAGGCCGTTCTTCGCATTCTTCAGCAGATCGCTGATGATCCCGCGGGCGCCACCATAGACGACGCCCGGACGGACGATGGCCGTGCGAACCTGGCCGTCGCGCGACAAACTTCGCACCAGTTCTTCGTGCGCAGGACGCCACGCGGCGATTGGCGTCGGCTTGAGCGGCGCGTCCTCATTTGCAGGACCACTCGTGTTTCCCAATACCCAAGCGCCCGATGTGTAGATGAAACTGGCAGACAGTCCGCGATCCAGCCGGCGGCCGGAGACGCCGAGCAGCGTCTCGATCGCGCTGCGGTCCACATCGATCGTGCGCTTCGTTCGGTCGAACGCCGCGTGCACGATCACATCGGATTCCTCGGCCGCGCTCACATATGCCGCGGGCTTCACGAGCTCGCCGACGATCGGGCGCGCGCCGCGCAGGGAAACATGTTCGGCCTTCTCCGGATCGCGGACGAGCGCGGTCACATGGTGACCGGCACGAAGCGATGCTTCGAGGATCGCCGAGCCGACGTAGCCTGTCGCGCCGGTGAGGAAGATGCGCATGACCGAGCCGTCTATTCTACTCCCGACACCGCTGTCTCTAGATGTCCCAAACGCGTTCGCCGTCGAAGAACGTGATGATCCCGTCTTCGCTGACTTTGAGCACCGGCCCGAAGCGGCTTGCCGCAAGCGCAGCCGTCGTGCGCGCACCTTCGACGGCGCTGCTGTCCTCCAGTTCGGCAGTGGCCGGGTGACGAAGGATGGCACCGGCAGCCAGCAGGCGCCCGGCACGATCCATGACGATGGCACCGTCGAGCGATGCGAGCGCCGCAAGCACATTGGGATCCAGGTCCGTAATCGAGCGCCCCTCGAGCAGATATAGCAGATCACGCCTCGACGGCGTGTTCCGATCCGACGCACCGTCATGTGAGCTGTCGAGTCGGTCCGCCGGCGCTACCAGTTGCGACACTGCCGTCGTTGCGTCACGAGCGACAACGAAGAGTGCCCCCTCGCGGGCATCTGCCAGATCGAGCGCGGTCTGGAAAATTCGCATCGCGAGCGCGTCGTCGCCTACGGCTTCGGCCCAGAGACGATACTTGGCCTGAAGATCGAGCAGATGCCAGCCAGCGCCACGAAACGTGAACAGCTCCGCGCCCTCGGCGAACACCTTGATTTCGCGTGACGGGCTCAGCACCGCGCAGATATGGCCGTGCTGGAGCGTTGCTCGCGCGTGCGGCTGGAACGCCTTCGCGCACGGGACCTGGAGGATCTGGTTGCGGCATGCCTGGTTGCCCCATCGCTCGATGTCGATCAGATCGAGGAGCCGCCCTTCCGAGTTGGCCAGGAAGACCGTGCGCATTCCATCCGCCAGCCGGAAGAAGCTCTTGATGGTCGTGAGCGACTGTGTATACGCGGGTGCCTTGGCGGGCGGTGGAGCACCAGGGCGGCACGGATCCTCCAAGGTGCCGAGGAGCAGCACACCGGTAGAAATCGGTCGATTCTCGTAACTCGAGAGCGCCGCGACTCGCAGCAGCTCGATGATGGACGCGACGCGATCGGCACGCGCTTCACGCGTCTCGATTGCGTATCCGCGCGGATCGAGGAACGCGCCGACGTAACGGTCTTCGATGGCGCCGCGGAACAGGTCACCGCGCTCAGCGATGATGCGCGGGTTGAGAATCGCGCTGAACCGAGCGGCGAGGACAGCCCCTATGGCCTGAGCCAGCCTCACCTCGTGCGCGGTAAAGACCCATCTGCCCGGCACCCGCAGCGTATAGCGTGTGCCGAACCATCGCACGATCAGCGCGGCCGGGTTCGCCGACGGCTCGATCGCCAGTCGGCCATCCGATGACACCGATGGCGTCATCTCGGTATCCAAGGTGGCGCGCTCGAAGAACTGCCGCAGCGCGGACTGCAGCAGGCTGTCATACGCGGCTCCAACGGCGAGGGTTGGCGGTGGTGATGACATCTCGTCGGTCCCTCCGGATCATAATTCACAGGTGCGCCGGGACACGCTCGTCGACTTCTTTCAGGACCTCGTCCAGATCAATGGGAGCTTCCTCGCCTTTGACGACGGCTACCTTCGACGTGAGTACAGGTACGAACAGGCCGGCCGGGCTGCACGCGGCTTCGCCGTCAAGCTGACCAAGGCCGGGCTCAGCAAGGGTGACAAGGTGGTCTTCTGGGGCGAGAACCGCCCTGAATGGGTGGTCTGCTACTGGGGCTGTCTGCTCGCCGGCATCGTCGTGGTCCCGATTGATTATCGATCGTCACGTGACTTCGTCGCCAGAGTGAGCAACCTGGTCGAGGCTCGAGTCCTGCTGGTTGGAGAGGACGTAGAGGAAGAACCTCTTCGCGGCGTTCACACTGTGTGGCGATTCGCAGATCTCGACTGGAGCGGCGATGGGCCAATGCCGGCCGTGCCGATTTCGCGCGATGACGTGACGCAGATCATCTTTACGTCCGGCGCTACTGCCGATCCCAAGGGCGTCGTCATCCGCCACCGGAACGTGCTGGCGAACATCGTTCCGGTCGAGCGCGAAGTGCAGAAATACAAGAAGTACGCGCGTCCCTTTCATCCAATTCGCTTCCTGAATCTGCTTCCGTTGAGTCACATGTTCGGGCAATCCATGGCGACGAGCATCCCGCCCATGGTGCGCGGCCTTGTCATCTTCACGCGGAGCTTCAACCCTCACGACATCCTCGCGTTGATCCATCGTCGACGCACTTCGGTGCTGGTGTGCGTGCCGAAGATCCTCGGGGTTTTGCGCGAGCACGTCGTACGAACATTCCCGGAAACTGCCGATCCTCCCCCGCAGGGAATTTCAATCCCCGGCCGCTGGTGGAGATATCGCCGCGTTCACCGCGCGTTCGGGCTGAAATTCTGGGCCTTCGTGGTCGGTGCAGCCCCACTTCCGCCGGACATCGAGGAGTTCTGGCGACGCCTCGGATTTGCTGTCATTCAGGGTTACGGGCTCACGGAGACTGCGCCGATCGTCACGCTGAATCATCCCTTCAAGACCAGCAAGGGTTCTGTGGGAACTCCGATCGCCGGTGTCGAGGTTCGGATCGCCGAGGACGGCGAGATTCTTGTACGAGGCGAGAACGTGACGAGCGGCTATTTCGAGCCCGGGACTTGGGATCCGGGATCCGGGATCCGGGATCCGGGAGAGCCCGGTGTCAGGTCGGAGGGCGAATCCCGAGTCCCGAGTCCCGAGTCCCGAGTCCCGAATCCCGGATCCCGAGTTTTTGACGACGACGGCTGGCTGCACACAGGAGATATCGGCGAGCGCGACGCTCAGGGACGCTTGTTCATCAAGGGCCGCAAGAAAGAAATGATCGTGCGGCCCGACGGACTGAATGTGTTTCCCGAGGACGTCGAGCGCGTTCTCGATGCACAACCGGGCGTACGTGAGTCCGCCGTTGTCGGCGTGGTTGACGGTGGCGAGGAACGGGTCCACGCGGTACTCGTCCTCGAGCCAGGCGTCGACGCGCACATGGTGATCCGGAATGCGAACGCGCAGTTGCAGGATCATCAACGAATCAGGACGTCTTCGATCTGGCCGGCTTCGCAGCTGCCTCGAACCGAGGGCACAAGAAAACTCAAGCGGCGAGCCATCGGCGACTGGGTCCAGTCTGGCGCACCGGCCGCTGCCACCGCGACGGGCGATTCATTCGAAGCGCTGCTCGGGCGATTCGCGCAAGGTCGCGAAGTTGGCACATCGACCACGCTTGACGAACTTGGCTTGAGCTCACTCGAACGCGTCGAGCTGATGGTCGCGCTGGAAGATCGATTTCAGACACGCATCGACGAGAGTCGTTTCTCGGAAGTCTCGAGCATCGGCGATCTGAAGCAACTCGTCGAGCGCGGCACAACCACGGAGTCGGTCGACGAGCCGGTGGATTTTCCGGCATGGAACCGGAGCTGGCCGGTGCAGGTGATTCGACGCATCTCGCAGGCCACCTGGATTCTTCCGCTCGCGCGAGTCTTCGCACATTGCCGGATCGAAGGGCTCGACAACCTTCGGAATCTGTCCGGACCCGTGGTCTTTGCCGCGAACCATCAAAGCCATATGGACGTGCCGGTGATCCTTGCCGCGCTTCCCGGCAGGTGGCGGGCCCGCGTCGCGCCCGCGATGGCCAAGGAGTTCTTCAAGGCGCATTTCTTCCCGGCTGACTTCACCTGGAGGGAGCGCTTCACCAACACCCTCAACTACTACCTCGCAGCGTTCTATTTCAACGCGTTCCCGCTGCCGCAACGCGAAGCAGGCGCGAGACAGACGCTGCAATACATCGGTGAGTTGACCGGCGATGGCTGGTCGATTTTGATTTTTCCCGAGGGGATGCGTTCGGCGACGGGGCACATCAAGCCGTTTCGCGGCGGTATCGGGATGATCGCATCCCGCCTCGATGTGCCAATCGTGCCGATCCGCATCGATGACGTCGACAAGCTGCTCCCAACCGGCACTTCATTCGTGCGGCCCGGACGGGTCCGCGTCGCATTCGGTGCGCCTCTCCGTCTTCATGGCGCCGACTATGCGTCACTCGCCTCTACCGTCGAACAGGCCGTTCGTGATCTCTGATCCCTCGTGACGGCGTCACTCGCCTCTACCGTCGAACAGGCCGTTCGTGATCTCTGATCCCTCGTGACGGCGTCACTC
>Ga0075423_10000126_pt1 | contig 49007 bp, 40 predicted proteins | sample SoiMethybrSBSTD2_FD_80114 | JGI IMG/M metagenome (GOLD analysis project Ga0075423, IMG submission 80114) | Bulk soil microbial communities from a Populus tree surrounding site in Tennessee, USA - Soil MetaG P. TD hybrid SBSTD2 | ecosystem: Environmental > Terrestrial > Soil > Tree plantation... | reverse complement strand
GTGCTGCGGGCCCTCGAGGGCGGGCCGATGAGCGAGGACGCGCTGCGGGAGGAGGTCTACAAGGACACGCCGGGCGCCGCCGCCGAGCTCGCCGCGCGCACGCTGGAGGCCCATCTGGAGAAGCTGGTCGAAGAGGGGAAAGTTCGCCGGGACGGGGGACGGGTTTCGCTGGCCGGGGATTGAGCCAACTTGCCCCGGGGCAAGTTGGTCCGCCGGTCCGCCGCCCCTATTCCCAACATGCCCTGGGGCATGTTCGTCGAGGTCCGACCCCGGACTTCTGGGGCGGCGCTTACGGCCTAGTACTTGGCCAGCTCCCGCAGAACCTTCTCGATCCCGTCTACTTGTGGAAGGATCGCGTCCTCGAGCGCGGGCGCGTACCCCACCGGCGTGTCCAGCGCGCCGATCCGCCGCACCGGGGCGTCCAGGGACTCGAAGAGATCCTCCGCGATCCGCGAGGCGATCTCGCCTCCCCAACCGCCCGTGCGCACGTCCTCGTGGAGCACCAGGACGCGCGCCGTCTTCCGCACCGAGCGGGCGACCGACTCCATGTCGAAGGGGAGGATCGAGCGCATGTCGAGCACCTCGACCGACACTCCATCCGCCTCCAGCCGCTGCGCCGCCAGGAGCGCCCGATTCACGGTCGCGCCCCACGTGACCACCGTCAACGACGAGCCCTCGCGCGCCACGCGCGCTTTCCCGAAGGGGATCATGTAATCCGGGCCCGGATACTGGCCCTTGGCAAAGGGCTGGCGGTAGATGTGCTTGTGCTCCAGGAAGAAGACCGGGTCATCGCATCGAATCGCCGTGCGCAACAGCCCGTTGGCGTCCAGAGCGGTCGCGGGATACACGATCCGAAGCCCGGGGTTGTGCGCGAAGATGCTCTCGCCGCTCTGGCTGTGGTAGATCGACCCGCCCTGCAAGTACCCGCCGATCGGCACCCGCACCACCAGGGGACACGAGAAGTCCCCGTTGGAGCGCCACCGGAGCATCGCCATCTCGTTCCGGATCTGCATCATCGCGGGCCAGATGAAGTCGAAGAACTGGATCTCCACCACCGGCTTCATCCCACGCGTGGCCATGCCGATCGCGCGCCCGATGATGTTGGCCTCGGCCAGGGGCGAGTTGAAGACGCGATCCTTCCCGAACTGCTTCTGCAAGCCGTGCGTGACCTTGAACACGCCCCCCTTGCCGCTCACTTCCTTGAGCGCCGCTTCCCGCGTCGCGTCCGCCACGTCCTCGCCGAAAACGACGACGCGCGGATCGTGCGCCATCTCGTCGCGCAGGCAGCGGTTGATCAGCGTGACCATCGTCTCGGGCCCGCCCTCGAGCTTGGGCTCCGTCTCGAACGCGCGCGACGTGGGATCGATGGTGGGGGAGTAGACGTGCTGCAGCGCCGTGTCGGGCGAGGGCTGCGGCGACTTCAGCGCTTCGGCCTCGGCCTTCGCGATCGTCTCCATGACTTCCTTCTGGATCCCCTCGATCGCTTCCTGCGTCGCGAACCCTTCCCGGATCAGGAACGCCGGAAACGTGTGCAGGGGATCCCGCCTGGCTTCCGCCTCGCGCTCGGCGGGCGGCTTGTAGGAAAGCTCGTCGTCCGACATGGAGTGCCCGTAGGGGCGCACCACGGAGGCGTGCACCATGACGGGCCCGCGCCGCGCGCGCAGATGCGCCACGGCTTCGGTCATGGTCTGGTAGGAAGCAACCGGATCGGTGCCGTCCACCTTCATGATGCGGAGGCCGGGGATCGCGCTCAGGCAGCGCGAGATGTCGCTCCCGGGCGTCTGCACCTCCACCGGGACCGAGATCGCGTATTGATTGTCCGTGATCAGAAACAGGACCGGGGTCTTGTTCGTCGTGGCCGTGGTGAGCGCTTCCCAGAACTCTCCCTGGCTGGTGGTTCCCTCGCCGGAGGAGACGTAGACGACCTCGTCCGGATGGAACGGAGTCCGGTTCTTGACGTCGCGGACCGCCGCGAGCATCCGTCCACCCTCCGCGCACCCGACGGCCTGGAGGAACTGCGTCCCGGTGGGGCTGGATTGGGAGACCACGTTCGCGCGCTTCAGGCCCCAGTGCGCGGGCATCTGCCGGCCGCCCGAGTTGGGGTCTGAGGCCGCGCCCACCGCCTCCAAGAGCATCTCGGTCGGCGTCATGCCCAGCGTGAGCATCAGCGCGCGGTCCCGGTAGTAGGGGTAGAACCAGTCGTAGCCGCTCTTCATGGCCTTGCCCGCCGCGACGAGCACCGCCTCGTGTCCCGCGCCCGAGATCTGGAAGAAGATGAGGTTCTGCTTCTTGAGCTTGATCTCCTCGTCGTCCATCTTGCGGGAGAGGAGGATCAACCGGTACATGTCCAGAAGCTCGGACCGGTTCAGGCCGTGCACGGTTTCCTTCTCGACGCGGATTGCCACGCGAAGACCTCCGGAAGCGGGATTTGGTGCTTGAGCAGTCCGAGTATAGCGGAGACACTCGGTTCCGAAAACGCCGGAATTCCCGAGACGCTCACGCCATCCATCTGGGAGATCGGCATTCGTGGAGCCTTCTCCATCCGCCGCTCGCACCGTAACGGCGATCGATTTCCCGGGACCTTCGGGCCGGATCGAGGGGCTCTGGTCCGATCCCGGTTCCGGGAAACCCGCCGCGGTCATCGGCCATCCGCATCCCGCGCACGGCGGATCCATGCACAGCAAGGTCGTGCACACGGTCTACCGCGTCCTGGACGCGGCCGGACACCCCACGCTCCGATTCAATTTCCGGGGCGTCGGGCGGAGCGAGGGGGAATACTCCGGCTGGAACGGTGAGATCGGGGATTTCGCCGCCGCGGCCGCCGCTGCCCGCGAGCGCTCCGCGCGGCAACCGCTCTGGGGCGTCGGATTCTCGTTCGGATCCTGGATCGGCCTCCAGTGGGCGCTCGCTGACCCGGCCGTTCACCGATTCATCGCGCTGGGTCTGCCGGTGGAGATCGAAGCGTTCGATTTCCTCGACCGTATCCCCTGGCCGCTGGCGATCGTGCAGGGGGAGCACGACCGGTACGGCCCTCCGGAGGCGCTCGAGGATCGAGTCAGGAAATGGAAGACCCTCGGGCCGGTGACCGTGCGAACGGTGAAGGGCGCGGACCACTTCTTCACCGGAAAGCTGACCGAGCTCAAGCGGGCGATGGAGGAGGTTCTATGAACGAGGCTGGCATGACGGGCAAGGCCGCCGTGGTGACGGGCAGCACGAAGGGAATCGGGCGCGCGATCGCGGAAGCCCTGCTGGATCAAGGCGCGCGCGTGTGCATCTCGGCGCGGAACGAGAAGGAGCTGGCGGCCGCGGCCACGGAGCTCGAGGCCGCCCATCCCAAGCGGGTCCTCGCGCGCCGATGCGACGTTCGTCGGGAGAGCGACGTTCAAGCGCTCTTCGAAGAGACCGATCGCGCCTTCGGCGGCGTCGACATCCTCGTGAACAACGCGGGGGTGGGGTTCTTCCGGAATCTCGAGGAGATGTCGCTCGAGGACTGGAACAGCGTGATCGAGACCAACCTCACCGGCGTGTTCCTGTGCTCGCGCGCCGCGATCCCCAGGATGCGGAAGCGCGGCGGCGGATACATCCTGAACATCTCCAGCCTCGCGGGGCGAAACGCGTTTCCCCAGGCGACCGCCTACAACGCCTCCAAGTTCGGGCTCAACGGATTGAGCGAGGCGCTCATGCAGGAAGTGCGCTATGACGGGATCAAGGTGAGCTACCTCATGCCGGGGAGCGTGGCGACCCATTTCAACGGACACACCCCCGGGCCCGAGGACGAGTGGAAGATCCAGCCGCCCGACATCGCGAGGATCGTCCTCGATCTGCTCCGCCAGGACCTCAGAACCCTGCCCAGCGCGGTCGAGATCCGCCCCTCGCGCCCCCCGAAGAAAGGCTGAAAATCACCGGCTCCCGGGTGTAGCCTCCCCTTCGTCTCCCCAGACCAATCGCACCAGGGGGCTGCGGCATGCGTGTTTTGGTGCTGCGGGGTGTGTCTAGTAGATCGCGACGATCGTGCCGAGCAGGGTCGCTCCCGTCGCGACCAGGATGAGATAGATCAGCGCGGCTCTCGACCCCAGCCACTTGCTCACGACTCCGAAGGTGGGGATGTTCACGATCGGCACCGCGAGCATCATGGCCGTGGCCGGGCCGAATCCCATGCCCTTCGCGAGCAGCTCCTTGACCAGCGGCAGCTCCGCTCCCGAGCAGAAGTAGAAGGGGACGCCGCTGATCGAGGCGAGAAGCGATCCCACCGTCGTGCGCTGCCCGTACAGGATGTGGATCCAGTGTCCGGGCACCATCACGTCCACGACCGCGGCCAGGACGAGGCTCACGATCACCCACGGGGCGTATTCCCGGATCTGCCCCAGGAACCGCCGCCACACGGTCCGGAGACGGGACCGCCCGATCGCGGTGACCTGGAATTCGTCTCCGTTCTCCACGGGCGCCGCGCTCGGTCCCGCCCGGAGCGCGAAGAGGCTCGCGTACCCGACCAGGAGTCCCAGCACGATCGAGGCGAGGAGCCGCACCACCAGCCACTCGAAGCCGATGAGCTTCCAGGTCAGGAGCAGGACCGGAATGCTGACCGCGGCGCCCGACGTGAGAAAGCAGAAGATGTGCTTGGCATCCCCGCCGCGCCGGCGCAGGGCGACCGCCAGCGGCACCATCCCGCACGTGCAGAGCGGGATCAGCGCCCCGACCAGGGCCGCGAGGCCCATCGTTCCGGGGTTCCGCCCGGTCAGGAAGCGGGCGATGAAGCGCTCGGAGACGAACTCCTCGATGAGCGCCCCCACGAGGAGCGCGACCAGGAAGAGGGGAATGATGTCGAGGGCAGAATCGAGCAGAACCTGGGCGAAGGACGCGAGGGGCGAGGCGGGATGCATCGGGACATTCTACCCGCTCGGCTCGTCCTTGACACGCATCCACCAGGTCATGGAGGATGCGAAGCTTGTGCCCGACCGGAGGTGACGATGCCCTTGCGTGATCCCTTGTTTCACCCTCTCTTCCTCGGAAGGCGGGCGGCTCCCGAGACGCCGCCGTTCGAGCCCTTTCCGCCGTCGGGGCGGAAGGAATGGAAGGGAGACCCCCGGCCGCGCCGCGATCTCGAATTCCACGTCCGCCACTACAAGATCGCGCTCGACGTGGACCTCGAGCGGAAGGAGCTTCGGGGACGCGCCACCTTGACCCTCGAGGCGATCCGGGACGGGCTCCGAGAGGCGGTGCTGGACGCCGCGGAGCTCGACGTCGAGACGATTCGCTCGGGTGGACGCCGCGTCGCTCACGAGACCGAGGGGGAGAAGCTGCGCGTCACGCTTCCTCGCCCTCTCCACACCGGGCAGCGCGCCGCGATCGAGATCGTCTACGCGACCCGCCCCCGCAAGGGCTTCTTCTTCGTCGGGCCCACGGAGGCCGAAGAGGATCGCCACGCGGCCGGCTGGTCCCAGGGCCAGGCCGACGACACCCACTGGTGGATCCCGTGCCTCGAGAGCACGGAAAGCCGCGCGACGCTCGAGATGATCGCGACCGTGCCGCAGGGTTATCGAGCCATCGGAAACGGACGCCTCGTCTCCCGCCGCGTGAGCGCGCGCCGCAAGCGGGTGACCTACCACTGGCGTCAGGACACCGCGCACCCCGCGTACCTCATCTCGCTCGTGGTCGGGAAGTTCGTCGAGCTGCGCGACCGCGCCGGCAAGGTTCCGCTCCACGGCTACGTGCCGCGGGGGAGCGAGGCCCAGGGGCGCGAGCTCTTCAGGAAAACGCCGGACATGATCGCGGCCTTTTCGAAGGTGTTCGGGTACCCCTATCCCTACCCCAAGTACGCCCAGTCCACCGTCTTCGACTTCACGTTCGGCGGCATGGAGAACACCGGCGCGACCACGCTGACGGTCCGCGCGCTCCAGACTCCCGAGGAGGCCGTGGACCAGACCTACGAGACCCTGATCTCGCACGAGCTGGCGCACCAGTGGTGGGGGGACCTCGTGACCTGCCGCGACTGGTCCGAGGGCTGGCTCAACGAGGGATTCGCCACCTACTCCGAAGTCGTCTTCTGGGAGGCGGAGCACGGCCGCGACGAGGCGGATTTCGCGCGCCTGGAGCAGATGTGCTCCTACCTGGTCGAGGACCAGGGCGACTACCGGCGCGCGATCGTGGAGACGCGCTTCCGCTATCCCTCCGACATCTTCGACCGGCATCTCTACGAGAAGGGCGCGACGGTGGTCCACATGCTGCGCGCCACGCTGGGGGACGCGGTCTGGCGCCGCGGGCTGAAGCTCTACCTCGAGCGGCACGCCTTCCAGGGCGTGGAAACCGGGGATCTGCGGCGCGCGTGCGAGGAAGTGTCGGGACGGAATCTCTCCTGGTTCTTCGACCAGTGGGCGCACCGAGGCGGCCACCCCGAGATCAAGGTCACGCGCGAGTGGAACGCGGAGTCGAAATGCCTCCTCCTCACGGTGGAGCAGGTCCAGGAGGCGGACGCGGTGACGCCGGAGGCCTTCCGCATGCCCATGACGGTGGAGCTCGCGGTCGGGACGCGACGCGTGCGCATTCCCGTCGAGGTGCGCCAGCGCAAGGAGACGATCCGGGTTCCGCTGCCCATGAAGCCTCGCTACGTGGCGCTCGATCCCGAGCACGACTTGATGAAGCTCATGGATTTCCCGCGCTCGGACGAGGAGCTCCGGTACGGGCTCCGGGAGTCGACCTTCGCGCTCGAGCGCATCCGCTGCGCGCGCGAGCTGGCGGCCTACGGACACGAGACCGCGGTGGAGGCGCTCGCCCGCGCCGCGCGGAGCGACCGGTTCTGGGGCGTTCGGGTCGCGGCGCTGGCTTCCCTCGGGGAGATCGGGGTCCGGCGGCCGGAGCTGGTCCAGCGCCTGGCCGATCTCGCCAAAGGGCAAAAGCCCCGCGTCCGGCGCGCCGCTGCCTGGGCCCTGGGGTGGATCGGCGGCGACGAGGCCGTGAGGCACCTGCGCCGCTTCGTCCGACACGACGAGAGCAAGTTCAACGTCGGCACGGCCCTCCTGGGGATCGCGCGGACCAAGCGGCCGGACGCCTTCGACCTGCTTCGCGCCGAGCTGGATCGGGAGAGCCATCGCGACATCCTCCGCCAGCTCATCTTCGACGGATTCGTGATCTTGAAAGATGCGCGCGCCGTACCGATCGTCCTCGAGTACACGCGCCCCGCCTACCGGAACGAGGCCCGGGATGCCGCGACCAAGGCGCTCGGAAAGCTGGGCATCCTCGAGGACCGGGTGGAGTCGCGCTTGATCGAGCTCCTGCGCGATTCCTGGTTCCGGGTCCGCATGTCGGCCGCCCGGTCGCTGGCCAAGCTCAAGTCACCCCGCGCGGAAGCCGCGATCCGGGACGCCCTCCCCGGGGAGACGATGGACGGCGTGCAGAGCGCGTTCGAGGGAGCCCTCGACGATCTGAGGGGTGGGCGATAGGACGATAGACGGAGCGCGCCACTTGGGCCGCGCTCCCGTACAATCCACGCATGGCACTCACGACCGGCACCCGCATCGGCCCCTATGAGATCGTCGCTCTCCTCGGCGCGGGCGGCATGGGGGAGGTCTATCGCGCGCGCGACGACCGACTCTCCCGGGACGTCGCCGTGAAAGTGCTCCCCGGCAGCTTCGCGACCGACCCGGACCGCATGCGCCGCTTCGAGCAGGAAGCCCGCGCCGCGGGGCAGATCAACCACCCCAATATCATGGCCGTCTACGACGTCGGCACGTTCGAGGGCACGCCGTACATCGTCTCCGAGTACATCGAGGGGGAGACCCTGCGGGAAGCGCTGGACAAAGGGCCGATCGCGGCGGAACACGCGCTCCAGCTCACCATCGAGATCGCGTCCGGGCTCTCCGCCGCGCACGCGAAAGGCATCGTGCACCGCGACCTCAAGCCCGAGAACCTGATCCTCATCCGCGACGGACGGGTCAAGATCCTGGACTTCGGCATCGCCAAGCTGACCCGGGACGGACTGGGGAAGGTGAGCGACACCGGCCCGACCCTCGCGAACCTCACCGTGACCGGGCAGCTCCTCGGGACCGCGAGCTACATGGCTCCCGAGCAGATCCGGGACCTCGGCGTGGATCATCGGACCGACCTCTTCACGCTCGGGGCGATCCTCCACGAGATGCTGGTCGGCATCCCGGCGTTCCCCGGCGAGACCATCGCCGATCGCATGAGCGCCATTTTGCGCGTGGATCCGCCTTCGCTCCCTCCCGCGTTGGAATCCTCGCACCCTGGACTCGGCAAGGTGCTCCGGCGCTGCCTCGAGAAGCAGGCCGACAACCGGATCGATTCCGCGCGCGACCTGGCTCTGGCGCTGGAACTCGTGCGAGAGCGCGGGGGCCGGGGGGCCGCGAGCGCCGCTCCGTCCGGCGTCGGCACCGAGGTCGCCTATCAGAGGCTCACCTTCCGCGAAGGAGAGATCACGGCCGCGCGATTCGCTCCGGACGGGCAGACCGTGGTCTACAGCGCCGCATGGGATGGGCAACCGGTCGAAGTCTACGTCGCGCGCGTGGAGATGCCGGAGTCGCGAGCCGTGGGGATCCGGTCGGATCTTCTCTCGGTCGCCTGCACGAGCGAGCTTGCCGTGCGCCTCGACACGACGGACGCCGGGGGTTTCATCCAGTTTGGCACCCTCGGCCGCGTGTCCATGCTGGGCGGAGTGCCGCGTCACGTGATGGACAAGGTCACGTTCGCGGACTGGAGCCCGGACGGAAAGAGCCTGGCCGTGATCCGGGACCAAAAGGGGTCGTGCGAGCTGGAATACCCCATCGGGCGGACGATTCATCGGTCGTTTGGCTGGATGAGCCATCTGCGCGTGTCCCGGGACGGGCGCAGGATCGCGGTGCTCCACCATCCAAGGCTTGGATCCAACGAAGGAGACGTGCTCGAGATCGATCTGGAGGGGCGCACGCGCACGGTCTCCACATCCTGGGCGACCGCCTGGGGTCTGGCGTGGTCCCCGGAAGGGACCATCTGGGTCTCCGGCCAGCAGCTCGGGAGCTCGCCCGGGATCTATGAGGTCACCCGCGACGGAATCCTGAGCATTCGTCTTCGATTGACCGGGGGACCCTATCTCCAAGACATCTCGTCCTCGGGCGACCTGCTCTTCGTCCAGCAGACGCCTCAGATGAAGATGGAGTGGCACGAGCCGGGGGAGGATCCCCGGGACCTATCCTGTCTCGACTGGACTCTCTGCCGGGACATCTCACCGGACGGGAAGTGGATTCTCTTCGATGAGACGGGCCTGGCGAACGGGGGCCGAGCCTCGGTCTACATGAGAGCCACGGACGGCTCGCCGGCGGTGCGTCTCGGCGACGGACTGGCGATACTGTTCTCACCCGACGGTCGATGGGTCCTCGCGAACAACGGCGGGAACTTGATGCTCCTCCCCATTGGCGCCGGCCGGGAGCAATCGCTTCCGACATCCGGCTTGAGCGTGCACGATGCGAGATGGCTTCCGGACGGAACCGCGCTCTGCCTGGCCGCCGCGGAACCAGGACGAGGCCTCCGGCTCTATATCTACGACCTCGCCTCGAAGGGCGCGCGGCCGATCAGCGAAGAGGGCGTGGGAGTCCACCTCGGCCGGGTCTCGCCGGACGGCAAGTACGTCATCGCCCGGAATCCGTCCACTTCCTACTCGCTCTATTCCCTCGAGGGCGGGCCATCCCGGCCCCTCGAAGGGCTCGAGCCCGGGGAGCGCCCACACGACTGGTCCCCCGAGGGGGACGCGGTCTTCGCCTTCGAGCGAGGGAAGATTCCCTCCCGTGTATTCCGGATCGACATCGCGACCGGAGCGCGCGAGTTCTGGCACGCGATCGGACCGCGCAACCCGAGCGGAGTGTCGAGCATCAACTCCCTGTTGATCAGCCCGAGCGGCCGCTCGTTCGCGGCGAGCTACATGCGCGAGATCTCAGAGCTCTACATCGCCCGCGGGGTCCGGTGACCATGGATCCGATCCGCGGCCGCGCGCTCATCTTCTGGGACCCCAAGCGGCCCGGGAAGAAGCGCGACGCCATCGATACCGACCAGATCACCCCCGCCACCGATTGCGTCTCGGAGAGCCTGGCCACCCTCGACAAGCGGTGGAAGGAAGGCGCCTTCCGCCATCTCATGCCCGACTTCCGCGCCCGCGTCGAGAGTGGCGAGAGCTTCCTCGTCGCGGGGGACCGCTTCGCGATCGGATCCTCGCGCGAGATGTCGCCCGCGGGGCTCAAGGCGATCGCCGAGGACGCGGGGCTCACGATGGTCATCGTCTGCGGGTCCGGCATGGGGGACATCTTCCGGCGCAACGCGCTCAACCTGGGACTCCACTTCGTGCAGAGCCCCGAGGCGGTCGAGGACGCGCGGGACGGGGATGAATTCGAGCTCGATCCTTCCTCGCGCCGGCTCCGGAACGTCACGCGAGGGAAGAGCTACGATCCGATCCCGCTGACGCCGAAGGAAGAGGAGATCCGCCACGGGGGCGGCATCTTCGAGGTGGGTCGAAAGGAATTCCGGGCCGGGCGGAGGGCGATGGAGGTCTCGTTCCCCGACGCCAAGGCGGCGCGCCGCATGTCCAGCACCGAGCAGATCGTCTGGGCGCATCGCGTCGACAAGCGCTCGGAGGTGAAGCCCGGCTCGACCCTCGAGCTCTTTGCCGATCTCCTGCCCGCCTCGGACGGCACCGCCCCCTTCTCCATCCACACGTTTCGGCAGATCGTCGGCGGAGATCAGGCCGAGCCGCTGCGGGTCGCGATCGCGAACGACCATTTCGTGTTCACCGGCAAGGAGGCCGACGAGCGCCAGACCTCGATCTCGCGCGAGTTCGCGGGGAAGCACGGAATCGGCGCGCCCTACTACGCGCCCCCCGGCACGGGGATCTTCCATTTCTATTTCCCCGAGCAGGGTCTGATCCTTCCGGGCGGCTTCTATCCCGGGGCCGATTCCCACAGCCGCGCCTACGGCGCGTACGGGGCCGTGGGAATCGGCGTGGGGAGCACGACGCTGGGCTTCGGCTGGGCCCTGGGCGCCGTCTACTTCACGGTGCCCCAGCAGCGGCGCGTGGTCTTCACGGGGGAGCTCCAACCCTGGGTGAGCGGCAAGGACATCGTGCTGAAGCTCCTCCACGGTTGGGGGGCGAAGCAGTCGCAGGGGATGAGCGTGGAGTTCGTGGATTCGAACCGGGAGCTCCCGATCCCGTACCGGAACACCATCGCGAACATGATGGCCGAGGCGGAGGCGATGAACGGGATCTTCGCGCAGGACGAGGTGACCGAGGCCTGGTACAAGGAGCGCGGCTTTCCGCTCCGGTATCCGCGGGTGAGTCCCGGCGAGGACGCACGCTGGGAGATCGACGAGACGCTGGATCTCTCATCGGTCGTGCCGATGATCGCGAAGCCGTTCAGCCCCGGGAACGCGTTCCCCGCCGAGGAGGTCGCGAAGGAGCGGATCACCTTCACCAAGGCGCTGATCGGCTCCTGCACGAACGGCGGATACGACGATCTGCTCCAGGCCGCGCTCGTGCTGCGCGCGGCGCGCGCCCGAGGTGTGGAGCGCGTCGCGAAGGGGGCGGAGTTCGTGATCTTCCCGGGGAGCGGCACCGTGAAGCGTCTGATCGAGCGGCCCGACCCGCGGCTCCAGGGGGAATCCATCGCCTCGGTCTTCCGCGCTGCGGGCGGCGAAATCAGACAATCGTGGTGCGGCCCCTGCTTCGGGCAGGGCCCCGACGCGCTCGACCCGGGGGAGCGGGCGATCACGTCGTTCAATCGGAACTGGCAGAACCGGATGGGGGTCGGCGGCGAAGGCTATCTCGCGAGTCCGCCCGTCGTGGCGGCCTCCGCGCTCGCGGGCTACATGGCACCCCCTTCGGAGCTGGGCGTGCCCTGGGATCCGGTGGCCTTCGGGGTGTAACCGCGGGGTTCCGGCTACTTGAGGAGACTCATCTTGCGGGAGAGGGTTCGGCCGGCCTCGCCGAGTCGATAGATGTAGATCCCCGATGCCGCGGGACGTCCGGCCGAATCCCTGCCGTCCCACTGCGCGCGATATCGGCCCGCCGGCATCGCACGGTCCACCAGGGTCCGCACCAGTGCGCCGGACACGGAGTAGATGCGGAGCGTCGCGGTCCCGGGACGATCCAGCTCGAAATGGATCGTGGTCACCGGGTTGAAGGGATTCGGCGTGTTCGGGGCGAGCGCGAAGCGCGGAGGCGGCGCGCTCGGCTCCTCCACCGCCGTGGGCGTGCCGATCGCGAAGAGGCTGTCGCTGAAGCTCGCCATCGAGGACGTGCCGCGGCGCGCCACCGCGCGCACCTTCACCTGGGTGCTGCTCAGGGCCGGATCCACGTAGTAGTACAGGCGAGACGGCACGCCCGGCACCACCCCGTAGAGCGTGCCGAGCGCGTGCGGATACGTCGCGCCGCCATTGGTGGAAAGCGCGATGTCGATCGAATCGGCCGTGGACCCGGTCACCGCCACCTCCACCGAGTCGTATTTCCCGGCCGCGTAGAAATCTCCCTTGTGGGGATGAGGCACGACCAGCGTCAGCGGCAGCTCGAGCGCGCCCCCGAGGTCCAGCTTGCCGGCTCCCCATGTCGCGTTCGGCACCGCGCCCGTGAACGAGTCCGCCCGCGCCGTGCTCGCGAGTCGCGCCTTGATCGCCGACGGCGTGGCGTTCGTCCATTCGCTCCTCGCGAGAAGGAGCGCCGCGCCCCCGGTGACGTGCGGGGTCGCCATGCTCGTCCCGGCCATGTTGAAGTGCACGCCATCCCACACGATGGACGTGAACGTCACGCCCACGAACTGCGACGACAGGGTCGAGGTGACGCCGAGTCCGGGCGCCGCGATGTCGGGTTTCATGGCGCCGTCGCGGCGTGGACCCTGGCTGGAGAACGAGGCGATCGCGTTGAGAGGAGGCAGAGGAGTCCAGCAGTGCGACTGGGTGTCCGTGCCGGTCCAGCATGCCTTCGTGGCATAGGCGCCCACCGCGATCACGGAGTCGGCGTCGCCTGGAGCGCTGACCACGCCCCCGAACGCGAGCCCCTGGCTCCATACCGCCAGGGGACCGCCTCCGTCGGCGAGATGGTTATCGTAGAGGTACATGTCCACCCGGCCCCCACCCGCCAGCGAGACGGGGGTGAAGGTGAAGGTCCAGGTCCCGGGCAGAGGGGGCTTCGGGGCCTGGGCGTCGTAGATCTCGACGTAGATCTCGTGCGCGCCGTTCGAGGGGTTCGTCGTCCCGTTGTGGATGCTGATGAACCCGTCGTTGGTGCTCTGACCGTTGAGGCTCGTGCCCGTCGCGACCGGGCCGAGGGTCACGCCGGACGGTGTGACGATCTTGAGCGAGATCTGGCTCGTTCCCGCGTACCAGCCCGAGAAGAGGAGAAAGTCGTTTCCCGTGCCGCTTGCGGCCGTGTAGGTCGGTACGGTGAGCGTCATGTCCAGCGGCGTCGACCCGCTCAAGGTCAGCTGCCCGTGCAGATTGTCGGCGCCTTCGTTCCCCGCCGCCCCCACGAGGATCTTCCCGGGCCCGGTCAGCGCGTTCAGCATCTGATCGAACGCCAGTGTTCCGTCGTGCGGCCCCTGCTGCGTGCCCAGGCTCAGGTTCACGACGGCCCGCTTCCCGAGCGAGATCGCCTTCTGGAAGATGTAGCTCACGCCGTCCGCGATCGCCGTGGTCTGCATCGTGGTCTTCACGACGCAGAGATCCGCCTCGGGCGCCATGCCGACGTAGGTGAACTGTGCCACGCCGTTCCCCGTGGCGCTGCCGTTCCCCGCTGCGATCCCGAGGACGTGCGAGCCATGTCCCTGGTCGTCCACTTCGGACGCGAATCCGGCGTTGATCTGGGCCGGCAGCCACTCCGTCCCGTACGAGAACCCGGGCGGCGGCGTCCCGGCGGCCGTCTGATCCCAGATCGAGACGAGCCGCGTGGTGCCGTCCGGATGCAGGAAATCCGGATGCGTGTAGTCGACGCCGGTGTCCACGACGCCGACCAGGACGCCCGCGCCGGTCTGCCCGGTGAAGGTGGGAGGCGGCACGGTGCGGAGCGCGTTCACGCCGACGTCCGCCGCGCTTCGATCGAGTGTGGGCTTGCACCGCTCCGCGACCTGCAGGCGATCGATCCCGGGCGTCTGGAGAAGCTGTGAGAGAAGGGGGAGAGGGCAGCGCGCCGTCAGGAAGCGCCCGGCCCACGCGTTCACCTCGATGCCCCGGCCCCGCAGCGCCTCGGGCGTGACGTCTCCCTCGACGATCACGTCGACGAGGACGCGACCTCCGCGATCTCGCGAGAGGAACCGCTCCGAGATGGCCTCGCCCGGTCGCACGCTCGCCAGAGCCGGATCGACGGATAGGGGAGCCGAGGCTCCCGACCGCGGACCGAAGACGAGGCACGCGAGGAGCGTGACAGGAACAACCGCCTGGCGCGCCCGGAGGGACGGGGACATGGATGATCCTCGCTGCGAATCCCGTTTGCCGGCGCTGGTAAATGGGGAGAAAGGAACAGCTTAAGTATACCACGTGGAGGTGTTTCTGACTATCGGCCTCGCAGCCTCATGGCCTTGAGGGTCGGCGCGCGCAGGGGAAGCTTTCGAAGCTGGGCGGGGGTGGCCCAGCGCGAGTCGCTCCGCCGGCGCGGCGCCACGTCGACGCGCAGCGACCAGACCTCGTAGCTCAGGTCGTGCGAAAAGGTTCGATGCTTGAACGTGGCGCGCGGGCCCGGGATTCCGTCAGCCGGGATCACGTGCCGGCCCGCGAGCGCGAGCGCGGCATGACGGATCGACTTCGATCCGGCGATCGTGACCCAGGGGAGACTCCAGGTGGTGGGCTCGGCTTCGTCCGGCACGACGAGGATCCGTTCCCCGGCGCTCGCGAGGAGCAGGAGGCGCCGCTCCGCTTTCGGAGTCTTCAGGGGAAGCGCTTCCGGATACCGGGTGGGATTCCCGCTCTTCCGCGCGACGCAGGACCGCGCCGCCGGGCAGCGATCGCAGAGGGGATCGCGCGGGAGGCAGATCACGGCGCCCAGCTCCATGAGCGCCTGCGTCCAGTCGCCGGGGCCCGGTCCACGCGCCATGGTTTCCGCGAGGTTCGCGACGCGGGCGCGAAGCGCCGGCGAATCGCGCCGGCCCGTGAATCCACGGAGTCGCGCGAGGACACGGATGACGTTTCCGTCCACCGCCGCCCTTGCTTCACCGAAGGCGATGCTCGCGATCGCGGCCGCCGTGTATCCGCCGATTCCCGGAAGCTCGAGCAGCGTCTCGTACGTGCGGGGAAATCCTCCCCCCGACTTCACGATGGCGCGGGCCGCCGCATGCAGGTTGCGCGCGCGGCGGTAATAGCCGAGCCCCGACCAGGCCGCCAGCACCGCCGGCTCCCGCGCGCGGGCGAGCGCGCGCACGTCGGGGAAGCGGCGGAGGAAGCGCTCGTAGAACGGAGCCACCGTCCCCACGCGGGTCTGCTGGAGCATGATCTCGCTCACCCAAATCGCGTACGGGTCCCGGGTGCGTCGCCAGGGGAGATCGCGCTTCGATCTTCCGTACCAGGCCAGGATGGTCCGGCGAAGCCCGCTCATCCTCTCCCGAGCGCCTTCGCGGCGAGATCCGCCGCATCGTGTCCGCTCCGCACCGCGCCTTCGATCGTCGGCGGCAGACCCGTATCGGTCCAGTCTCCCGCGAGGAAGAGGCCGCGGAGGGTCGTCTCGTTCGGTGGGCGGAGCGGCTGGACCTCGGGCGTGGACCGGATGGTCGCGCGTCGCTCCTTGTAGACGCGCGCCCCGAGAAGCGCCGCGCTCCGTGCCGCGGGAAACGCCTCCTCGAGCTCCGCCGCGGTCTCCTCGAGGATCGCCTCCCCGGGGCGCCGCTCGTCCTCGAAGGCCGCGCTGCGCACGGTGCCGACCCGGTATCCGCCGCGGGGCGAGGCGCCCCGATCGAAGGCCCACTGCGTGCGCGTCCCGAGCAGCCCGACGAAGCGCGCGTCGAGGAAGGGGCGATCGTAGACATGCACCGTCGAGACGATGGGGGACCACGGGACCTGGGCGATTCCTTGAAACGCGCCGAAGTGCTCGGGGGCCACCATCCAGCCCGCGCGCTCGTGAGGCACGGCCAGGATCAGGCATCGCGTCTCCAGGCGGTCGCCTCCGAGGAGCGAGAGCGACGACACCCCACGGTCGTCCGCGCGGACGCCCAGGGCCGTGACGCGGTACCGAACCTCGCCTGCCCGGGATTCCACATAGCTCTCGAATCCCTGGATGAGATCGCCCAGGCCGCGCTTGGGAAGCGCGAGCCCGCTCGCCGCGGCGGAGCTCTCGAAGACGCGCCGCAGCACGGCGCCGAAGAGCTCCGCGGATCCCTCGCTCGGGCTCTCGTTCAAGGAGGCGAGCGCGAGCGGGTGGAGGAGCGCGCGGAGATCCTCGCCGCCGCCGATCCCGCGGATCCAGTCTTCCACCGTGAGCTTCGACCCGTCTCCGTTTCGCGCGGCCAGTGCGCGCACGCGGCGAGGAAGGTCGAGCGCGAGGAGACGCCCGCGGGCGTTGAGGCGGGAGCAGGTCGTGATGGCCGCGACCCAGTGGAGGGGAGAAGGCAGATCCGGACAGCGAAGCTCGAACGCGCCGCGGCCACGCTCCCAGATGCGAAGGCGGAAGGTGGGGTCCACCTGGAGGGAATCGCGGGTCCCGATCCGGTCCAGGAGCCGGAGCGTCTGATCGTAAAAGCCGGCCAGCACGTGCTGGCCGTTGTCCTGGATCTCGCCCGTTCGCGGATCGGTCCAGGAGTAGGCGCGTCCTCCAGGGCGCTGCCGCGTCTCCAGCACGAGCACGCGGGCCCCCCGCTCGGCGAGTGACGTGGCCGCGGCCACGCCGGCGAATCCTGCGCCCACGACCACGACGTCGAAGCGGGCCGTCATCGCATCGCGTGCACGGAGAGGATGGAGCTTCCGGCGATCCAGGCGCGCTCGTGGAAGGGCACGCGGATCTCGCGCCGGAACACGTCGAACCCGGACGACTCGATCCGATCGAGGAGCCTTCGATAGATCCGGCCCATGATCTCGGCCGCGAGAATGCGCCTCGGATCGAGGGTCTTGGCTTCCCGCTCCGCCGCCGCGAAGAAGCCGCGCGCTCGCGACGCCTGGAAGCGCATCAGCTCGAGGAACGCCGGCGTGCGCTCCCTCCGGGTCAGGGACTCCACCGAATAGCCGCATGCCTCCAGATCCGAGAGCGGGACGTAAATTCTACCGCGCTCGAGATCGGAGCCGATGTCGCGAAGGATGTTGGTGAGCTGGAGCGCCAGTCCCAGGTTCTCCGCGTAGGCCCGGCCGCGCTCCTCCTCGTCCCCGAAGATCCGGAGGCAGATGAGTCCCACGATGGAGGCGACGCGGTAGCAGTAGCGACGGAGATCCTCGAACGTCCCGTATCGGAGCTGGGTCAGGTCCATCTCGACGCCGGCGAGAAGCTCCTCGAGGTAGGCGCGCGGAATCCGGAAGCGCAGCAGATGAGGCCGGAGCGCGCGCGCCGCGGGCTCGCGCGGCTCGCCGTCGTAGCAGGCCGCGACCTCGTCCCGCCACCGGTGGATCATCAGCCGCGCCCGCGCCGGGTCCGATTCCTCGTCCACGCTGTCGTCCACCTCGCGGCTGAAGGCGTGGACGGCCCGGATGGCGTCGCGCTGGTCCGGAGGAAGGGCCCGGAACGCGAGCGCGAAGTTGGTGCCGCGCGAGGCCGCGCGCGCGTCAACCATCGAAGCCCATGAGCGCGCGGATGACGATTCCGACGCGGGCCGCGCCGGTCAAGCTCGGACGGCGCTCGATCACCCTCCAGCCGAGGCGCTCGACCGAGCGGAGGATCGCCCGGCCGCCCGCGATCGTCGCGCGGAGATGGAGCGAAAGAAGGGGAGGCGTCATCCGGACGATCGAGGCCCCGCGCGCGAAGAGATCTCGCGTGGCGCCGCACTCGTGGGCGAGAAGCCTCGTCATGTCATCGCGCGAAGCCTGCCGCGTCAGGATTTCGGGGCGGAGCCCGAACCGCGCGAGATCTTCGAGCGGGATGAAGAGCCGGCCGCGCTTCAGATCCTGCCCGAGGTCCTGCCAGAAATTCGTGAGCTGGAGGGCGGTGCAGACCGCGTCGGAGGAGCGGAGCGCCTCGGGATCCTCGATGCCGTAGAGGGCGAGCACGAGGCGTCCTATGGGATTCGCCGAGCCGCGGCAGTACGCGAGAAGGTCGTCCCAGGTCGAGAACGTGGCATCCCGGGCGTCGAGGCGGAACGCTCCCAGGAGGTCGAGCAGCGGCTCCACGGGCAGGTGGTGGCGCTCCACGGCGTCCGCGAGCGCGGTCAGGACCGGCCCGCGCGGCTCGCCGTCGAGCGCGCGCAGCAGCGCCTCTTCGATCGCCTCGAGCGCGCGGACCCGATCCTCGCTCGGGGCCGCGGCGTCGGCCACGTCGTCCGCCTGGCGCGCGAACGCATAAACGGCGGCGAGCGCCCTCCGGCGGTCGGCGGGAATGAAGCGCGACGCGACGGGAAAATTCTCGTAGTGCGTCCGCGCGATGTCCTCGCAGACGCGATACGCCGCATGAAGCGGAACCGGCTCTACTTCCGCGATCTCCAGATCGGCCGGTGCGGGGAAGGATGGCATCGGCGCTCCTCGTGGCATGTGTTGCGCGCAGTGTACCTGACGGGTATTCGAGAATGCTACACTCGATGGTTCCACGGTGGGGGTCACACGCACCTTATGCCACGGAGGTTACGGATGAACCGCGGACTCGGGTACGGCACCATGGGGCTTCTGCTCCTGCTCCTCAGCGCGTCCGGCGTCTCCGCCGAGACTCTGGCGGGACCCTACCATCAGGGCCGGGACAGCGATCGTTACCGCGACAGAACGTTCATGGGAGGATTCGAGGGACGCACGATGCTCCGCGTCCACATGGGGATGTCCAACCCGACCGGTGACTTCGACAACGCGGTGAACACCGGGTGGGGCCTGGGCGGCTCGATCGGCTACGGGATCGGGCGGAACACGGTGCTCTCCGGCGGCGTCGCCTATCACCACTTTGGCGAGGACGGCGCGGACGGCCACGTGAGCATCGTTCCCATCACGGCGTCGGTGGACTACGGGTTCACGACCCACGGGAGCGTCCGGCCCTGGATCAGCGGCGGGCTGGGCGTCTACGATCTGAGTGAGACGTTCTTCGTCCCCTCGCTGGGAGCCGACGTCTCGGACAGCGAAGCCGACTTCGGGATCAACTTCGGCTTCGGGATCGCGGCGCCCGTGAATCCGCACACCGCCTGGGGCGCGGGCTTCAAGTTCCACCACATCGTGGGGAGCAATTTCCCCGATACCGACTTCATCGCTCTCCAGGCGGGTCTCGCGTTCCCCTTGTGAGCGGGCGCTCCGAGGAGGACGTCCTGACCCTCGACGTGCTGCGCGCCCGGGAGGAGACTCCCGGGTGCGCGAACGTCATCCACTTCAACAACGCGGGCGCCTCGCTCATGCCGCGCCCGGTCCTCGAGACGGTGCTGGATCACCTGCGGCTCGAGTCCTCCATAGGCGCCTACGAGGCGATGGAGCACGCCGAGCCCGCGCTCCAGCGCGTCTACCACTCGATCGCGACGCTTCTCGGCGCGAAGCCGGACGAGATCGCGGTCGTCGAGAATTCCACGCGGGCCTGGGACATGGCGTTCTACTCGCTCTCGTTTCAGCCCGGCGATCGCATCCTCACCTCGGCCGCGGAGTACGCGAGCAACTACCTCGCGTTCTTGCAGACGGCGAAGCGCACGGGGGCCGTGATCGAGAGCATACCCAGCGATCCGGCCGGACAGGTGTCGGTCGAGGAGCTGGAGCGCATGATCGATCCGCGCGTGAAGCTGATCTCGTTGACCTATGTGCCGACGAACGGCGGCCTGGTGAATCCGGCACGCGGGGTCGGCGCGGTGGCGCGGCGGGCCGGGATTCCGTACTTGCTCGACGCCTGCCAGGCGGTGGGCCAGATCCCGATCGACGTGGCGGAGATCGGATGCGACATGCTGGCCGGGACGGGACGGAAATTCCTTCGCGGGCCGCGGGGGATCGGGTTCCTGTACGTGAAGCATGAGCTCCTGGGTACCCTGGAGCCGCCGTTCGTGGACATGCACGCCGCGACCTGGGTGGCGCGCGACCGGTACGAGCTGCATCCCGACGGTCGACGGTTCGAGAACTTCGAGTTCAACGTGGCTTCGAAGCTGGGGCTGGGGAAGGCCGTGGACTACGCGCTGGGGTGGGGAATCGACGCCATCCAGCAGCGCTCGTGGTCGCTGGCCGGGGCGCTGCGGAAGGAGCTGTCGGCGATTCCGGGCGTCGAGGTGCGCGATATCGGAGCCGAGAAGTGCGCCATCGTGACGTTCACGGCCGAGGGGCGCGATCCGGAGGCGATCAAGCGGGCCCTCGCCGGAAAGCGCATGAACGTCACCGTGACGACCACGGACTCGACCCGGATCGACATGGAGGACCGAGGGCTGAATTCCATGGTCCGCGCCTCGCTCCACTACTACAACACCGAGGACGAGATCGACCGTTTCTGTATGGCGGTCCGGGAGATCGGTTCCTGACGGTGCGGCCCCAACTTGCCCCGGGGCGAGTTGGGGAAACCCAGAACCTGTTCGCCGACCCGGTGTACCCGCGAGAGTAGGCCGAGATGTTCAGGCGCCACGCCTGGGGGGTGCACCATGATCCGTCCTCTCGCCGCCGTATTCGTCTTGTCCCTCGTGTTGCTCGATGGAACACCGCCGTCCGCCCTTGGCTCTGGGTACGCCTATCCCCCTTCGGTGCTGCGGATCCGAGGTGGCTTTGCCTTTCCGGATCCGGATCACCAGGACCCGGGTCCCGCCTGGTCCGCCGGCGGGTCGGTAGGCGTCGTCTTGAACAGGAACATTCTCCTTTCCCTGAGCTACGACCACATCGATCTGGACGAGCCCGACGCGAGCTTCCGGAGAAGGGCCATCGACCCGCTCACCCTCGAGGTCGAGTTGGGGCTCCCCTCCTCGCACCGGGTGACCCCGAGGCTCGCCGCGGGCGCGGGCGCCTATTTCCACGATGATCCGAGGATCGTGTATTCCTATTACCCAGGCTATGCGGGGCCGCCCCAGCGGTCGCACGTGCTCGGCTCTTCGTTCGGGATGCATTTCGGCGGGGGTCTCTCGATCCCGCTCTGGCGCCGTACCTTGATGGATCTGGATTTCCGGTATCACCAGACGACGGGAAATGACCAGGCAGTGGTCGTGGGAACTGCCACCGCTGGCTTGCGCTTCCTGTTTCCCGGAGGTCAGGCGGATCCGGACGGGTACGTCGAATCGGGGCGGGCCGCGGTCGCGGCCCGCTAGCTCAGGCGCTTCCGGCGGTTCTGGTCGTAGTCGACGAAGAGGTAGGAGCCCAGATTCTCCAGATCCGCGAAGTAGGCGCGCCCCTTGTTGAGCTGGGTGAAGCGCTCCACGAATCTCACGAGATAGGGATCCTGGGTCACCATGAACGTTGTGATCGAGATCCGCTTACGCCGGCACTGCACGGCCTCGTCCAGGGTCTTGTTCACGATCTTGGGATCGAGGCCGAACGCATTCTTGTAGAGGCGACCGTTCTCCAAGATCGCCGAGGGCTTTCCGTCGGTGATCATGAAGATCTGCTTGTTCACGTGCTTCTGCCTGGCGAGGATCCGCTGCGCGAGCTGCAACGCAGCCTTCGTATTCGTGTGATACGGCCCGACGGAGGCGTAGGGAATGTCGCGGATCTTCACCTCCCACGCGTCGTCTCCGAACAGCACCACGTGCAACGAGTCCTTGGGGTATCGCGTCAGAATCAATTCCGCCAGCGCCAGAGCCGCCTGCTTCGCCGGCGTGATGCGGTCCTCGCCGTACAGGATCATCGAGTGGCTCACGTCGATGAGGAGCGCCGTCGCGCAGGATGACGAGTGCTCCGTTTCGTAGACCTCGAGATCGTCCTCGGTCAGGCTGAGGCCCTCGTCGCTCCATTCGCCGCGCTGCCGGCGGACGGAATTCCGGACGCTCGACAGGAAATCGATATCGGAGACGTTGTCGCCAAAGATGTACGGGCGCGTCTCGGTGATCTTCTCGCCTCCCGAGCCGGTCCGGGGCACGCGGTGCTCCCCGGCCGAGTCCTTCGCGAGCGAGCTGAAGATCCGGTCGAGCGAGTCCTGGCGGATCATCCGCTCGCCTCGGCGCGTGAGCACGTTCTTGCCGTTCACTTCCTGGATCGCGTCCTGGTCTCTGAGGTGCTTCTTGAAGTCCTCCATCGTGAACTTCTCGTTGAAGAAGTCGAAGCGATCTCCCAATTCCTCCAAGGCGCGCAGCGCCTCGTCCACGTTCCCGTCGGTCATGAGGAGGAGCCGGTTGTAGAGCGAGAGGAGGTTCTTGAGGAAGTTGATGTTCCGGGTGAGACGCTCGTCCCACTTGGAGTAGCGGAAATCCACGTTAGTCCTCCGCTTCCTCCGGCTTGCCGAGCATCGTCGAGAACATGTCGGTGTAGGCGAGCGCGCTCGTGTCGGTCCGCTCCTTGGCCAGGATCGAATTCTGGTGCAGCGCCTCCAGCACGAACTCCATCGCGGTCGGGACCTCGATCGCTTCCTTGATCCCGAGGTAGCGCTTGGGCAGCTCCTCGAGCCCGGTCACCTGGGCCAGCCGCTGGTGGAATTCGCGCGTGGGAAGCTCATCCGAGATCTCCACCCGTTTTCCCTGGGCGAACCAACGGAAGATCGGGTCGTACTCGGACGGCGCGCCTTCGTTCTTCTCCTTGGCCTTGTAGGCGTCGGGGAAGTGCTTCGCGAAGACTTCCTTCACCGCCTTCCCGACCAGATGCTTCGCGACCGCGACGGCGCCTTCCTGCTCCCCCTCGTAGACCAGCTCCACCTTGCCGCTGATCGAGGCGATTCCGTTTTGAAGATCACAGATCCGGACCGCCTGCCGTCGCTCCCCGGTCCGGATCGCCCGTCGCTCGGCGTTCGAGATCACGTTCTCCATGAGGGAGATGGTCATGCGCACGCTCACGCCGGAGCCCTGGTCGACATAAGAGGACTTGCGCGCCTGGAGCGCCACGGTTTCCACCAGCTCCCGGATGTACTGCGGAATGATGATCTCGATCCCGTCCTCCCGGTTGATCCACGCCTCCTGCTCGGTGACCTTCATGGCGTCGTCGAGCGTGTACGGGTAGTGGGTCATGATCTGGGACGCGATCCGGTCGCGCAGCGGCGTGATGATGTTGCCGCGGTTGGTGTAGTCCTCCGGGTTCGCGGAGAAGACGATCTGGATGTCGAGCGGAAGACGGATCGGGAACCCCCGGATCTGGATGTCCTTCTCCTCGAGGATGTTCAGGAGACCCACCTGGATCCGGGGCTGGAGGTCGGGCAGCTCGTTGATCGCGAAGATGCCGCGATGCGTGCGCGGCACGATCCCGTAATGCATGACCTCCGGATCGCTGTAGGAGAGCCGCTTGTTCGCGGCCTTGATCGGATCGATGTCGCCGATCAGATCCGCGATCGTCACGTCGGGAGTCGCGAGCTTCTCGCGATAGCGCTCGTCGCGATGGATCCAGCGCACCGGCACGTCGTCCCCTTCCATCGAGACGCGCCGCTTGCACGCGGAACAGATGGGATTCAGAGGGTCGTCGTTCAGCTCGCAGCCTTCGATGGCGGGCATCCACTCGTCCAGGAAGCGCGTGAGCTGGCGAAGGATCCTCGTCTTCGCCTGTCCGCGGAGACCGAGCAGGATGAAGTCGTGCCCGCTCATGATCGCGTTCTCGATCTGGGGAAGCACGGTCTTCTCGTAGCCGACGATGCCGGGGAAGAGGTTCTCCCCGCGCTCGATCATGGTGACGAGGTTTTTCCTCATCTCCTGCTTCACGGTGCGCGGACGGTATCCGCTAACTTTAAGCGCCTTGATCGTTTCAGGCTTCTTCATGGGTGGCTCGGGTTCTCCTTCAGGGTCGGGGGGTTGCGTCTCACGGGAGAAGCGTAACCCCAGACGCCGCCGCCTTCAAGCGGCCCTCAGCGCGCGCCTACTAATTAAATATTGACTTTTGGCCCCAAAATGCCGAATAATATTAAGCAATGCACACATTGAGCCTAACAAAACTCGACAACGGCACCGTCCTCGACCCCATCGACAGGAAGCTCCTGTCGCTGATCCAGGATAACGCCAAGCTCTCCCAGGCCGAGCTCGCCAAGGCGGTCGGCCTGACCGCTCCGTCCGTGAACGAGCGCATCCGGAAGCTGGAGCGAAGCGGCGTGATCCGCGGATACGTGGCCCTGCTGGACGAGCGGAAGCTCGGGCACGACATCACGGCGTTCGTCGAGATATTCATCGAACATCCGAAGTTCGAGTCCGGTTTCATCGAAGCGGTCGGAGACATGGACGAGGTCCTCGAATGCCATCACATCACCGGCGAGTTCTCGCTTCTCTTGAAAGTGAGGGTCCGGGACATGCAGGCGTTCCGGAAGCTCCTCATCGAGAAGCTGAATACCGTCCGCGGAGTGCGCCAGACCCGCACGCTCATCGTGCTGGCCACTTCCAAAGAACAGCGCCGGATCAGAATTGAAAGCTGAGAACGTTTCCACATCCCGAAAGGAGCCCTGGATGAACCCGACCCTGGCGGCCTCGACGGCGCAGATCGCGCCCGACAAGGTCCACGAGACGATCGCGAAACGCATGCTCGCGGACGGATTCGATTTCGTCCTCGATCTGGAGAAGAGCGAAGGCGTCTACATCTATGATTCTCGGCACGGGAAGCGGCTTCTGGACTTCTTCTCGTTTTTCGCGACCAACCCGGTCGGGATGAACCATCCGGGGATGAAGACCCCCGAGTTCACCAAGAAGCTCCTCCGCGCGGCGCTCCACAACCCGTCGAACTCGGACGTCTACACGGTCGAGATGGCGGAGTTCGTCGAGACGTTCGGGACGCACGCCATGCCGGCGCATCTGCCCCACCTCTTCCTCGTCGCGGGCGGGACCCTCGGCGTGGAGAACGCGCTCAAGGCGGCCTTCGACTGGAAGGTCCGGAAGAACTTCAGCCGCGGCTATCGCGAGGAGCGCGGCCACAAGGTGCTCCACTTCGAGCAGGCGTTCCACGGCCGGTCGGGCTACACGCTCTCCCTGACGAACACCACCGATGCACGGAAGACGGCCTACTTCCCGAAATTCGACTGGCCGCGCGTCCTGAATCCCAAGGTTCGCTTCCCGCTCCACGAGGTCAATCTACGAGATTTGCAGGCGCGCGAGACGCTCTCGCTGGCGCAGATCCGGAGATCCTTCGAGCGGAACCCGGACGATATCGCGGCGATCATCATCGAGCCGATCCAGGGCGAGGGCGGAGACAACCACTTCCGCAAGGAGTTCTTCCTGGAGCTGCGCCGGATCGCCGACGAGTTCGAGGCGATGCTGATCTTCGACGAGGTCCAGGCGGGCCTGGGGCTCACGGGGAAGATGTGGTCGCACGAGCACTATGACGTGAAGCCGGACATGGTCGCGTTCGGGAAGAAGACCCAGGTCTGCGGGTTCATCGCGGGCACGCGGATCGACGAGATCGAGGACAACGTGTTCCATGTCTCGAGCCGGCTCAACTCCACGTGGGGCGGCACGCTGGTCGACATGGTGCGCTCGGGGCGGTATCTCGAGATCATGGCCGAGGAGAAGCTCCTCGAGAACGCGACCACCCGGGGCGCGGAGCTCCTGGCGGGTCTCGAGGCGATGATGCGAGAGTTCCCGGATACCGTCTCGAACGCGCGCGGGAAGGGCCTCATGTGCGCCTTCGATTTCTCGAGCACGGAGCTGCGCGACAAGGTGATCGCGAAGGCCTACGAGGATGGGGTGATCGTGATCGCGTCCGGACCGACCTCGATCCGGTTCCGGCCGCCGCTCGTCGTCACGAAGGAAGCGATCGCCGAAGGGCTGGAGAAGCTCCGCGCCAGCATCAAGAAGGCGATCGCCTAGGAAGTCTTCGCCGACTCTCGTCGCGGCAGCTGCGCCGCGGCGAGGGCGGCGAGCCATAGCACGATCCCCGCCATCCAGAGCGGCGCGCCCGGGCTCAAAACGTCGAAGATGAACCCGGCCAGGAACGGCCCGACCGCCCGCGCGAGGCTCCCCAGCGACTGGTAGACGCCGAGGACTCCACCCTGCTCGTCCGCCGGGGTCGCGAGCGAGATCAGCCCCGAGAGGGACGGTGTCAGGATCCCGCTCGCCACCGCGATCAGGCCCATCGCCAGGAGAAAGAGCGCGAGCGGGGGAACGACGCCCGCGCCCGCGAACGCGGCCCCCATCAGGGCGAGCCCCGCGCGCACCAGCGCGCGCTCCCCGAACCGGCGCACCAGGGCACCCACGATCCCGGCCTGCATCAGCGCAGCGACGACGCCCACGTACGCAAACAAGTACCCGATCTGGTGCGGTCCCCAGCCGAAGTAGCGCTGCGTGAAGAGCGCGAGGATCGCCTCCATGCCGGAGAAGCAGAGGGTCGCGGTGAAGAAGAGACCCAGGACCAGACCCACGACCGGCCGTCCGAGGGCATCGCGGATTCCCGCCCACGGATGCCGCCTGACCGCGCTCGCCAGCCGAAGCTCACGGGGCAGCGACTCGCCGAGACGGAAATACGCGAACACGGCCGCCGCCAACGCGAGCGCCGCGGAGGCGTAGGCGGGCGCCGCATACCCCCAGCGGCTCAGGATCCCGCCGAGCGCGGGCCCGAAGATGAATCCCATCCCGAACGCGGCGCCGATCAGGCCCATGCCCTTGGTTCGGTTCTCGGGAGTGGTGGTATCGGCCACGTAGGCCTGCGCGGTGGAGAGCACGGCGCCCGCGACTCCGGCCAGCATCCGCGACACGAAGAGCATCGCGAGCGAGTGAGCGCCAGCGTAGATCAGGTACGACACCCCGGTCACGAGCAGGCTGCCGATCAGGACCGGTCTCCTGCCGACGCGATCGCTCAGCCTTCCCCAGACCGGAGCGAACAGGAACTGGCAGAAGGAGAACGAGGTCGTGAGGAGGCCGATGACGAGCGCCCTCGCGCCATAGGTCTCGGCGTAGTAGGGAAGGAGCGGGATGATGATCCCGAAGCCCAGGAGGTGGATGAAGACCGTGAGGAAAAGAATGGTCCGCGACGCCTTCGAGATCGGGCGAAGCTCGACCGTGGATCGCGGCACCGCGGGAGTGTAGGGCAGCCGCTCGGCTCCTGTATACTTCGGCCGTGGCCTCGCCCCTCCCTCGCGCCTTCTACGATCGTCCCACCGTCACCGTGGCCCGAGAGCTCCTGGGCTCGATGCTGTGCCGTCGCGTGGACGGCATCACGCTCCGCGCGCGCATCGTCGAGACGGAAGCCTACGTGGGGGAAGAAGACCTCGCGTGTCACGCGCGCGCGGGGCTCACGCCGCGCACCGAGACCCTCTACGGGCCGCCGGGCATGGCCTACGTGTACTTCACCTACGGCATGCACCATCTGCTGAACGCGGTGACGGAACGTGAAGGGAAGCCGGCCGCGGTGCTGCTCCGCGCCGTGGAGCCGATCCAGGGGATCGAGTGGATGGAGCGGGCCCGCGGGGTCACGAAGCCTCATCTCCTCGGCTCCGGACCGGGAAAGCTGGCGCAGGCATTCGGACTCGATCTCGCCTGGAACCGCGCGGATCTCTGCGCGAGCGATCTCTGGATCGAGGCGGGATCTCCCGTCCGGTCGCGCGAGGTGTCGACGTCGCCCCGGATCGGTTGCCAGAACGTGCCCGAGCCGTGGGCCTCGATCCCGTGGCGGTTCTACATCGCCGGTTCCACCCACGTCACCCCGGGGCGTGCCGCTCCGAAACTTGTGGTGACAAAGGCTCGTCCGTTCGGGAATAATCATCCTTCACGCGCCGCCGCCCCTTCGGGCGCAAGGCGGCGCACCCGCGGCACATCCGAGCGCTGAGGGAACTCCAGTGTCGGGCATTCTCACCGAAACCAATCTGAAGTGGCGCGCCCGCGCGCGTGAGGTCGCCGAGAAGGTCGTGCGCCCGCTCGCCGCCAAGTACGACCAGCTCCAGGAGTATCCCTGGGAGATCAAGGAGGCGATCGCCAAGGCCGGCCTCATGGGGGTCTGGATCCCCAAGGAATACGGCGGCTCCGGCGACGGCGTGATCGACCTCTGCGTCTGCGTCGAGGAGCTGTCCCGCGCCTGCGGAGGCGTCGGCGTGCTCTACGCCGTGAACGCGCTCGGGACCTTCCCGGTCCTGGTCGGCGGCACGGAGGAGCAGAAGCACCGCTTCCTCGCGCCGATCGCCAGGGGCGAGAAGCTCATCTCGTTCGGGCTCTCCGAGAAGTTCGCCGGCAGCGATGCCGCGAGCCTTCGGGCGACCGCCGTCCGGGACGGAGACCACTACATCCTGAACGGCGAGAAGAAATGGAACACCAACGGCGGCGCCGCGGACATCTACACCGTGTTCGCCGTGACCGATCCCGCTTCGAAGTCCCGCCGCACCAGCGCCATCATGGTCGAGAAGGGGACGCCCGGATTCAAGATCGGGAAGGTCGAGGACAAGATGGGCATCCGGTGCGTGCCGGTCGTCGAGATTCACTTCGACAATTGCCGCGTCCCTGCGAAGAATCTCCTCGGCGAGACCCCCGGGATGGGCTTCAAGCACGCGATGATGACCCTGGACATGGCCCGGCCCGGCGTCGCCGCGCAGGCCATGGGTCTGGCCCAGGGGGCCCTCGAGTACGCCATGGTCTACGCCGGCTACCGCGAGCAGTTCGGCGCCCCGATCTCCTCGTTCCAGATGATCCAGGGCATGCTGGCCGACATGGCCACCAAGGTGGAGGCCGCGCGCAACCTCGTCTACGTGGCCGCGCTCGCGGTGGACCGCAAGGAGCCCAACGTCTCTAGGCTTTCCGCCATGTGCAAGCTCTTCGCCACGGACACGGCGATGGAGGTCACGACCGACGCCGTGCAGATCTTCGGCGGCTACGGCTACATGCGCGACTATCCGATCGAGAAGTACATGCGCGACGCCAAGATCACGCAGATCTACGAGGGGACGAACCAGGTGCAGCGCATGGTCGTCGCCCGATCGCTGGTCAAGGAATCGCTGGGGCTCAAGCACCTGCTCGATTTCATTCCCAAGGAAGTCCAGAAGGGCGTCAACGATCCCGAGACGTTGAAGCGTCTCGCGGAGGAATCGAAGAGGCTCGCGGAGGAAACCGCGGGCGCCCTCGACGTCCCGACCCACCAAACATGACCCCCTAGGCTCTGGAGGCCGTCCGGATGGAAACGACCGCCGTGGATCGCACCTCGACCTTGAAGATCGGCGACAAGGCGCCCGATTTCACGCTCGCCGATCAGAACGGGGACAAGGTCACGCTCTCGTCGTTCGCGGGTAAGAAGAACGTCGTCCTGGTGTTCCATCCGCTCGCATTCACGTCGGTCTGCGCGATCCAGATGCCGGGCTACAGCAAGGAGCGCCAGACCTTCGAGGGGCTCGAGGCGCAGGTGCTCGGGATCAGCGTCGATTCGGTTCCGACACACAAGGCGTGGGTCGATCATCTGGGAGGGATCGAGTATCCCATCCTCGCGGATTTCTGGCCTCACGGCGAGGTGGCCAAGAACTACGGCGTCCTCCGATCGGAGGGTTACTCCGAGCGCGCCACGTTTGTGATCGACAAGAAGGGCGTAATCCGTCACATTGAAGTGCACGAGATCGGAAAGGTTCCGGACCGGGCGAAGCTGCTCGAACTCCTGAAATCGATGAGATAGCTGAACCGATGACGCGCATGGGTTGGGCAACCCAACAAGGTCCGACAGGACCGCGCGGGCGAAGGGCGGCGGCGAGAGTCGTCGCCCTCGCCTTGTTTTTCGCTCTCGCCCTCGGCGGGCTCACCGCGTGCCTCGCGAAGAATCCCCCGCCTCGTCCGATGGGGAAGGCCGACGAGAAGGCCGCCGCCATCGCGACCCAGCTCGACAACGCGCTCGGGGGCATGGCCGCCTGGGAGGCGGTCCCCTACGTTCGTTTCGACTTCGTGGTCATGAAGGACGGCAAGGAAGCCGCGCGCTTTCGGCACTGGTGGGACAAGCGGCACGGGATCGATCGAGTCGAGGGCCCGGACGACAAGGGCCGCATCGTCGCCGCCATCGTGAACCTCCAGTCCAAGACCGGGAAGTCGTTCACGGCCGGGCTGCCGGACCGGGACTCCACCGAGATCGCGGCCCAGGTGCAGAACGGCTACGAGCGGTGGGTGAACGACAGCTACTGGCTCATGATGCCCTTCAAGGTCCGCGACCCCGGGACCAACCTCAAGTACGGCGGCATGAAGAAGGGGAACAAGGGCGAGGAGTGGGACGTCCTCGAGCTGACCTTCGACAAGGGAGTCGGTCTCACGTCCGGCGACCACTACTGGCTCTACGTGAACCGCAAGACCCATCTGATGGACAAATGGGACTATCTGCTGGAATCCATGGATCCGAAGAAGCCGTCCTCGAGCGCGACCTGGGAAGACTGGACCAAGTTCGGCGGGGTCCGGATCTCCACCATGCACCACTTCCAGGGGAAGCCGGCCTACCTTCGCTTCGAAAATGTGGCGCTTCCGCCCGCCATGGACGAGTCCATCTTCGCGGACGCCCGCCCGAAGTACTGAAAATTCAGTAGGAACGCGGCTTTCCCGCTCACCGGCTTTCCTTGAACAAGAGCCCGTCAGCAAGTACTATCCCGCCACAAAATGCGGTTCGGCCCCACCCCCGCGGAGGAGCCCTCCATGGCTGGGAAGCGTACGGGCAAGAAGGCTAAGTCGGCTAAACCCAAGAAGATGAAGAAGCGGGCCTCGGCCAAGAGCCGGAGGCCGAAACCCGCCTCCAAGAAGCGATCCCGGCCCAAGGCCCGCCCCAAGGCGCGGGTGAAAGCCAGACGCCCGGCTCGGTCCAAGTCCCGGCCCAAGGCAGGACCGCGCGCCGTGGCTCGGGGAAAGAGCGGCGCAAGCATGGGGATTTCGCGACTGCCCTCCCGGGCGGCCGGCGGGATGGCCGCCAAGTCGGGCGGGAAGGCCCGGATGGTCGCGCGCGGCGGCTCCTCTTCCGGTCACGGCCCCCAGGGGCTCCTCGAGTTCGCGGAGGCCCCATCCGTGACGGCCGTGGCACGCGATCCCGCATCGGGCGGGGCCACCGCAGTCCCCAAGAAGCGGAGGGGGAAGGCCAGCCAGCTCAACATGCTCGACTACCCGGGCGAGAGCCTGACGGTCGGGATGCAGGCGCCCGAGTTCTCGCTCCCGAGCACGCTCGGACGTCGTGTTTCCCTCATCGAGTTCCGCGGCAAGCGGGTGATCCTCTACTTCTATCCCAAGGACGACACGCCCGGCTGCACGATGGAAGCCTGCGGATTCCGCGACTCCTTTCCTCGCATCGAGTCCAAGGACGCGGTCGTGCTGGGAGTCAGCCTCGACGACGAGCTGAGCCACGAGAGATTCGCGCAGAAGTACAACCTTCCGTTCCCGCTCCTCTCGGACAAGGACGCGGCGGTCTCGCGCCAGTACGGGACCTACAAGGAGAAGAACCTCTACGGAAGGAGCTTCTGGGGGATCGAGCGCACCACCTTCGTGATCGATCGCGAAGGAAAGGTGGAGCACGTCTTCCGGCGCGTGAAGGTGGAGGGTCATGCCGAAGAGGTGATGGCTACGCTCGCCCTCTAGTGCTTCCCGTCTAGTGCGCCGCACCAAGATCATCGCGACCGTCGGTCCCAGCTCCGCCGAGGAGGCGGTGCTCGCGCGCATGATGCGTTCCGGGATGGACGTCGCCCGCCTCAATTTCTCCCACGGCTCGAGAGCCAGCCACGCTCGCGCGATCCGGCGTATCCGGAACGCGGCCGCGAAGGTCCGCCGTCCGATCGGCCTCCTGCTCGACCTCCAGGGGCCCAAGCTCCGCGTCGGTGAGTTCCGAGGTGGATCGGTGTATCTGAGACAGGGAGGAGAGACGTATCTCACCAACCGTCGCGTGAAGGGCATCGCGCGGCTCATCCCGGTCGTCTACTCAGGCTTGATGCGCGACATCCGTGTTGGAGACCGCGTGCTCCTCGACGACGGGAAGATCGAGCTCCGGGTCGTGCGGAAGGAGCGCCGCGGGCTTCGCTGCAAGGTGGTGGTCGGCGGGAAGCTGGCCGACCACAAGGGGGTCAACTTTCCGGGGGTGCGCCTCAGCGCCGACTCGCTCACCGCGAAGGATCGCGGCGACCTCGCGTTCGGGCTCACAATGGGGGTCGACTTCGTCGCGCTCTCCTTCGTGCGCAGCGCCACCGACATCCATCGGCTGCGGCGGCTCCTGCGAAGCGCGAAGCACCCCCCCATTGTGATCGCGAAGATCGAGCGCCGCGAGGCCATCGAGAATCTGGAGTCGATCCTGGACGCCGCCGACGGGGTCATGGTGGCGCGCGGAGATCTCGGCGTGGAGTACCCGCCCGAGCGCGTGCCCATCTTGCAGAAGCGGATCATCCAGCGCGCCAACGCGCACGAGGTCCTGGTCATCACGGCGACCCAGATGCTGGAGTCGATGATCTCGTCGCCACGGCCCACCCGCGCCGAGGCCTCGGACGTGGCGAACGCCATCTTCGACGGAACGGATGCGGTCATGCTGAGCGCCGAGACGGCGGTGGGGCGGTACCCCGAGCGCGCGGTCCGGACCATGGGGCGGATCGCCTCCGAGGCCGAGGAAGTGACCATTCCGCTCCTGCGGCGTCGCACCACCGATCACCCCGGCGTGCTGGCCTCGCCGACGCACGCCCTGGCCCACACCGCGTATCAGGCCGCCTACGAGCTACGCGCGAAGGCGCTCGCGGTTTTCACGCACACCGGCTATTCGGCCCGTCTCGCCAGCAAGGCGCGTCCCGCGGCCCCGATCATCGCCCTGACGCCGCTCGACTCCACGTGCCGGAGGCTGACCCTGGCCTGGGGGGTGACCCCCGTTCGGGTGCCGCACTGGAGGACGGCGGAGGGGATGGTGGAGCTGGGGGTACGGCGGCTCCTGGAGCGGCGACTCGTGCGCCGCGGGGATTGGGTGGTGGCGGTCGCGGGCACCACGACCAGGGCCGGCGGGACGAATCTGCTCCGCATCGTACAGGTGGGGAGGCGTGCGGACCGGCCGGGGCGTACCGGAACCCGTTTCGACGGCCCGGGCTCGCGCCGGGAGGCTTGATTGCGAGAACCTCCGCGGCGGGCGGAACATCCAAATTGACACAGGGAAGAGCGCTACCTACACTCGTACCAGGAGGAACATCCGGGCATGGTCAGTCTGAGCGAAAAAGCGGCTTCCGAGATCAGGGCCATCATGGAGCAGAATGGCGGCACCTATCAGGGCGTGCGCGTCTTCGTCGCCGGGGGCGGCTGTTCTGGTCTGTCGTATGGCATGGAGATTTGCGACGAGCCGGCGACGGCCGAGGACCAGATCTTCGAATCGCTCGGCGTGAAGGTGATCGTCGACCTGGCGAGCTACGAGTACCTGAAGGGCGCCTCCATCGACTTCGATGACTCGCTGGCTGGCGGCGGGTTCAAGATCAACAACCCGAACGCGGCCAAGAGCTGCGGGTGCGGCAATTCGTTCGCGACGGCCGAAGGTGGCGAGGAGAAGGCCGGCGGGGGCTGCGGCTGCGGCGGCGGAGGGTGCGGGAGCCACTGAGGGTATTACACCACGATTGGGCTTTCCGTCCGGCGTCCCGTTCCAGGGGCGCCGGACTTTTTTGTTTCGGGCTGAGGGAACGGAGTGGCTGAATTCGTCAAGGTGGCGCGCGTGGAGGACCTCGAGCCGGGGAAGGGCACCGTCGTGGTCGTGAAGGGCACCCGGATCGCCCTCTTCAACTGCGACGGCATCTTCTACGCGATCAAGGGGGTGTGTCCGCACATGGGAGGGGAGCTGGGCGAGGGGCTGCTCTCGGGCGACATCGTGACCTGCCCCTGGCACGGCTGGCGGTTCAACGTGAAGACCGGAAAGAACCCCGAGGCCGATGTCGTCGGGGTGCGCACATTCGAAGTGCGTGTCGAAGGCGGGGAGGTTCTCGTAGGGGTCTAGGGGAGGAGCGCGATGGCGAAGAATTTCCGGGATCTGTCCGAGGCCGAGGTCCTTTCGCTCGCGATCTCCCTCGAAGAAGAGGACGAGCGCGTCTACGGCGCGTTCGCCGACGGCTTGCGGGCGTCCTATCCCGCTTCGGCCGCGATCTTCGAGGAAATGCGGCAGGAGGAATCGGGGCACCGCGCCGGACTTCTGGACCTGTTCCAGCAGCGGTTCGGCGAGCGGCTCCCCCTGATCCGGCGGCAGGACGTGAAGGGATTCGTGCAGCGGCGCCCCGTCTGGCTCGTTCGCCCGCTGGGGCTCGCCGCCGTCCGGAAGCAGGCCTCGGCCATGGAGCTCGAGACCCGCCGCTTCTACGAAGCGGCCGCGGCCCGCACCAGCGATCCCTCGACGCGGAAGCTCCTCGGGGATCTGGCGGCGACGGAGCGGCAGCACTACGCCCGTGCCGAGTCGCTCGAGCGCGAGCACCTCACCCCGTCGGCCAAGGAATCGGAAGAGCGGGCCGAGCGCCGCCTCTTCGTCCTGCAAGTCGTCCAGCCGGGGCTGGCGGGGCTCATGGATGGATCCGTTTCCACGCTCGCCCCGCTCTTCGCCGCGGCCTTCGCGACGCGAAGCAGCCACGACGCATTCCTCGTCGGTCTCGCCGCATCGGTGGGAGCCGGCATCTCGATGGGCTTCGCCGAGGCTCTCTCGGACGACGGCTCCCTCACGGGACGCGGGCATCCCTGGGTGCGCGGGGTCGTCTGCGGTCTCATGACGATGGCGGGAGGGTTGGGGCACACGTTCCCGTTTCTCGTCCCCGATTTTCGCGTGGCGCTGACGCTCGCCGTGATCGTGGTGGCCGGGGAGCTGGCCGCCATCAGCTGGATCCGGCATCGCTACATGGACACCCCCATCGCCTCGGCCGCGCTCCAGGTCGCTCTCGGAGGGGCGCTCGTGTTCCTGGCGGGCCTTCTGATCGGAAGCTCGTGAACGCGGCCGGCGGCGAGGCCTCGGTCTTTCGCGATCTCGTCATCGCGCTCGTCGCTGCCGTGGTCGTGCTCCTGCCAAGCCGACGGCTCAAGATCCCGACAGCGATCGGATTCCTGATTACCGGGGCCATCATCGGTCCCGGCGCGCTGGGACTCATTCCCAATCCACACCACGTCGAGACCCTGGCCGAGGTCGGCGTCTCGGTCCTCCTCTTCGTGATCGGCCTCGAGTTCTCGTTTGCCCGTCTGCGCGAGATCGGGCGCGCCTTCCTGCTGGGCGGCCCCCTGCAGGTGGCCGGCACCATCGCCGTGGTCACGGGGCTCTTGCTGCTCTTCCGGGTGGGGGCGACCCCGGGCAAGGCCATCTTCGCCGGGATGCTCGCGGCCCTTTCCTCGACGGCGATGCTCCTGCCGCTCCTGAACCAGCGCGGCGAGCTGCACGCGCCCCAGGGGCGCCTCATGCTCGGGATCCTGCTCTTCCAGGATTTCGCGATGGTGCCCATGCTGGTGCTGACTCCCTCGCTGGCGGGCGCCGGGGGTCCCGGCGCGCTGGTGGGAGCGGGACTGGGCTTTGTCTCCGCCGCCCTGGTCTTCCTGGTCGCGCGCTTCGTGATGCCGCGCTTCGTGAACGCGGTGATCCGGAGCGGAGTGCGGGAGCTCTACGTCATGATGGCGGTCGCGATCTGCCTCGGGGCTTCGCTCACCACGAAGCTGATGGGACTCTCCCCGGCGCTCGGGGCCTTCCTCGCCGGGATCCTCGTCAGCGAATCGGAATACTCGCACCAGATCATCGGGGAGATCCTGCCCTTCCGCGATCTCTTCACCAGCCTCTTCTTCGTCTCGATCGGGATGTTGCTCGTTCCGGCGCAGCTGGTGGACCGATGGGCGGAGATCGGCGGATGGCTCCTGATGGTCCTCGTCGTGAAGTCGGTGGTGACGGGGCTCGTGGTGCTCGCGCTCGGGTTTCCCTTGAGGATCGCCGTGGTGACGGGCGTGTCGCTCGCGCAGGTGGGGGAGTTCTCGTTCGTGCTCGCCTCGGTGGGGACGGACCGCGGCATCATCGACGCGGCGCAAGAGCAGCGCTTCCTCGCGGTCGCGGTGCTCTCGCTCGCGGTCACGCCGTTTCTGGTGTGGCTCGGGGCCAGGCTGGGGAGCCCCCGGGCGGTCGGTTCCGGGGAAGTCGCCGCGGGCGGCCCGGCGGCTTCGGTGTCGGATCACGTGATCATCGTCGGCTACGGGATCAACGGCCGGAACCTCGCTCGCGTGCTTCGCGAGACCGGGATTCCCTACATGATCCTCGAGGTGAATCCGGTGCTGGCGCGCCGCGCCCGGCGCGAGGGACAGCCGGTGCGCCTGGGAGACGTCTCGCGGCGCGAGGCGCTCGCCGCCTGCGGGCTGAAATCCGCCTCGGTCGTGGTGCTCGCGATCTCGGACCCCGCGGCGACGCGGGTGGCGGTCGCGCTGATCCACGAGTCCAACCCCCGGGCCCACATCATCGCGCGCACGCGGCTGGTCTCCGAGGTGGCCGAGCTGACGCGCCTCGGCGCCGACGAGGTGATCCCGGAGGAGTTCGAGACCTCCATCGCCATCTTCGCGCGGGTCCTGAGCCGGTATCACGTCCCGAACAACGTGATCCGGCTGGAGGAGCGGGCCTTGCGTCAGGAGGGATACGGATTCCTCCGCGAGGACGTGGTCGCCGGGGCGCTGAGCGATTCGGTCGCGCGCATGATCGAGGGCGCGACCACGGACACGTTCTACCTGGCGCCGAATTCTCCGGCGGTGGGGCAGAGCCTGGACGGGCTCCACCTCCGGGGCCGAACGGGCGTGCTGGTCATCGCGGTGGTGCGGGACGGGAAGCATCACCTGAATCCCGAGCCGGATTACGTGTTCCGGGCGGGGGACGTCCTCGTGCTGGTCGGAGATCACGCGGCGCTCGAGGCCGCGTTCGAGGCCCTCTCCCCGAAGTAGGGGGCCTACGTGGTGGGAAGGATGTGCAGCCAGTCCCGGAGCAGGAATTGCACGCGGGCGATGAGGAGCGACACGCGCGCCATCACGGTGTAGCCGAAGCTCGCCCCGAACGCCACCATCAGGAAGTACACGCCGATCCTCGCCCCCACGCCCTGGATCCCGCGATGCGGGATCGAGAAGAAGAAATAGGCGAGGCACGTGAGCAATCCGATGAAGACGAGGGCCGCGCTCACGCCGGGCCATCCGGGCGGGAACGGCTTCGAGGCGTCCGCGAGCTGCGCGAAGATCTGCGCCTGCATGTACCCCGGGATGGCGACCCCGGAATAGATCCCGACGTAGAACGCGATGGACCACCGCGCGATCCCGGCGCCCTTGTCCCACACCCGCGCCAGCATCATGAGCCCCAGCACGAGCGGGATGAGAACGACGAGATCGTGTTGCTTCGTCAGCGGAGCCCAGACGTTGGGGATGAGCACGTTCTGCCACTGGACCGCGAGCAGGTAGCCCGCCGCCGCCCCGACGAAGAGATGCTCCGCGAACCGATAGAAGGGGTTCTCCTTGTAGAGGAAGGAGAACACGCAGAGCGTGAGGATCGCCGCGACCCAGGTCCCGATCATCGGGTCATGCTCCCGGCGGCCCGCTCCGGAGCCTCGCCGCCGCGACGGCTCCAGAAGAGCGCCGCGTTCCCGGTGATGACCAGGGCGACGATGATCAGGTGCACGAGGCTCTGGGCGTCCATGCCGCGCCGCGCGTCGCCGACGATGTCCATGAGGCGCTCGTATTCCGCGGCGCCCTTCATGCCGCCCACGAGCCCGAGGATCTGCCGCGAGGAGAGGTACGGGTAGTAGTCGGTGGCCATGACCGCGGTGCACCCGACGACGAGCGGCGCATGATAGCGCCCCGCGGCGAACTGGATCCAGTAATCGGTGGCGGAGGAGCCGCTCAGGTTCACCACCATCGCCATTTGCCGGTAGGAGTTCACGCCCCGGGTCACCGGAATGGAATCGAGCGGAACCCCGTAGAAGTCGACGGGATACATGCCGCGCAGGTTCTCGCCGATCCCGATCATCACCACCTGGAATCCCGACTTGTACCCCAGCCAGGCGTAGTCCTTGTTCCGCACCGCGCCCTCCGCGCGGGACGCGATGTGGATCGCGCGCTCCCCAGGCCCGTGCCGGCGGGGTAGAGCGTCATGGCGATCACGTGCAGATGCTTCCGGAAGCAGTGGCGCATGACCGCGATCGACATCGGCATCAGCTCCGCCATGATGTCTGGCTCGTAGTCCATCGAGATCAGGACCTTGGATCCGGGCGGAAGGGCGTCGATCGCGTCGAAAGCCGCCTGGACGCGAGGGGTCACCGTGACGGGGAGATTGAGCGCCCGGAGAAGCGGAAGCACCACGCCGACCGCGACCAGGAGGAAGATGATCCGCCGGTCGATCGCGAGGAGCTTCCGCACCCAGCTCATGGCTCAGGACCGACCGAGATAACTGCGCTCGATCCCGAGGATGATCTTGAGCGCGGTCGAGACCGCGCCCAGTCCCACGCCGATCGCGATCGCCCGCTTGGCGGCGAGGTTCGGGACGTCGAGGAGCCACTCGGTGATGCCGGGCAGATGCGGCGAGATGAGGGGTCCGATCGAGACGCGCCCGACCATCATCACGATCGCGGTGATGAGAAGAAGCGTCGCCTCCACGCTCCGCGCGCGGAAGGCGCGGAACGCGGCGGAAGCGATGACGAACGCGAGGAGCGCGAACATCGTCGAGGCGAGGGGCGAGTTCACGTTGTTGTAGATGATCCCGACCGGGGATTCCTCTCCGACGCCCTTCCAGACCCCCAGCACGGTGATGAGGACGAGCGACGTGAGCGTCACCAGGCTGAAGGGCCACCCCTCGGCCCGCGTCGTGACCTTCCGCGCGTGGCTGTTCCAGAGCGACATCGATCCCAGGATGAGGGCGAACGCGTAGACCACGAGCGTCCACTCGAGGAGCTTCGAGTTCAGCTCCTGGGCCCTGTAGTGGGGGATGAAAAAGAGCGCCGCGATCGCGGCACCCGTGAGGAATGTGACGAGGAGCGGCCCCCATCGCATCAGGGCTTCGTGCTCCGGAACGCGGCCGGATTCACGCGATCTTGAGCCACGTCGTGAGCCAGGGGTGTCCGAGCGCCGAGAGCGCCAGCGCGGCCACGACGGCCGCCGCGGCGACCGCCTTCGCCCAGTCCTGGGCGATGATCGTGGCGAGCTGGACCGGCTCCCGGCCGAGGTACGCGCTCGCCGCGTACAACTCCTCGCCGAGGAGCGTGTAGTCGCAGGCGCAGACGAAGAAGGGGAGCTGCGTGACCTTGTCGGTGCCCGCGATCTGGATCGCTCCGGTCGTCGCGCCCGTCTCCGCGAGCAGCAACGACTCCGCGTAGAAGGAGCCCATGTACACGTTCGCGGCGGGGCGCTCGCGCAGCATGTAGCCGTTCACCGCGCCCACGTAGGCCATCTGCTGCGCGCTCACGTAGTGCACGCACCCCGGCCGGAAGGCGTCCGGCCGGCCCACCTTCGAGTACGCCTCGCGCACCGCGCCGTCCAGGACCGTCATCACCACGGGGTCGTAGCAGGGAACTTCCAGGTCGCATCCCATCTCCGCCACGCGATGCGCCAGGCGATACAGGATCGTGATCGCCGCGAACGTGCCCACCTCGCTCATGTCGCTCAGCCCCGGGACGTAGAGGACCGCGCGTCCCATCTCCGTCGCGCGCCCGATCGCCTCGTCCAGCGCCTTCAGTCCCGCGATGGGCCGGACGTAGAGCTCGCCCTTGGCTTTGGCGCGGAAGATGTTGACGACGAGAAACGCGGTGAAGAGGAGGATGCCGATGAGGACGTTCAAGCGGGCGGGGTCGAACCAACGCGTGTCGAGCGCTTGATCCACGGGAGGCGACCGTAGCACGGGCGGCCTTGCGCCGTCCAGGGCCGTCCTGTATCGTCGCGCGATCCTTCGAGCCGCGCGGCCATCTCCACTCGCAAGGAGACACCGACCATGTCGAGACGGATCCTTCCGGTGATGCTGCTCCTCTCCTTCGCGCCGTTCGCCCTCGTCCTGATCTCCTGCGCCAAGCAGAACGCCGGACCACCGGCCGCGACCGAGGCCGAGCAGATCGCGCACGGGAAGTACCTGGTCACGGTGCTCGGCTGCCATGACTGCCATACACCGGGTTACTTCTACGGAGCGCCGGATTCGACGCGGGCGCTTTCGGGAAGCGAGCTGGGCTGGCAGGGGCCGTGGGGCGTGAGCTATCCCAGAAACCTGACGCCGGACCCGCAGACGGGAATCGGAGCCTGGACCGAGGCCGACATCGTGAAAGCGATCCGGACCGGCATGCGTCCCGATGGTCGCATGCTCCTGCCCCCGATGCCCTGGCCAGACTTAGCCACGCTCACGGATCAGGATGCCGCCGCGGTCGCGAAGTACTTGAAGACCCTGCCGCCCGTGATGCACAAGGTTCCCGAACTCGTTCCGCCGGGAACGAAGGCGACGGGGTCCATCCTCGTCCTCCCGCAGCCGAGCGCGTGGGACGCGCCGCGGACCGCGACGGCGACCCACTAGGAAGGAGGCCCGAAGTGGCCGACGTGATGGAAGAACGGACTCACTCCCTCGAACGCACCGCGGGCTTCGCGTTCGTGATCGCGGCGGTGATCCTGGGCACCACGATGCTGCTCCATCCCGTGTTCCAGGACGTCAACAACACGGGGAACGTGCTCCAGACCATCACGGCTTCCAAGGGCAGCGGCTGGATGCAGGTGCACGCCATCATGGCCTTTGGCTTCGCGGTCGCCGCGATCGGGTTCTGCGCTCTGTCCTTTCTGCTCCACGTGCGGGGCTCGTCGGGATCCGCCTCGGTCGTCTCCACGTGCGCCCTGCTGGGCTGCGGGATCTGGATCACCTTCCTCTGCGCGGAGCTCTACGCCGCTCGATTCTTCGCGAACTGGTACGGCGTGGATTCCGGCATGGCCACGATGCTCTTCTCGGTGGTCTGGTTCTGGAAGCTGGGGGCGCTCTACGCGGGCGCGCTGCTCCTCTTCGGGGCCGTGGCCTTCGCGGGGATCGGCGCGGTGAAGCGGGACATCCTTCCGGTCTGGCTCGGCTGGGGAGGAGCGCTCTTCGCGATCATCGGGGCGCTCGTCTACGCGATGGATTTCATGACCTCGACGGGGACCGGTGCGGCGAGCCAGCCGATGCAGTGGCCCGCGATGCGGTACGGCGTCGGGCTTCCGATCCAGCTCTGGATGCTGGGCGTGGGGGCGGTGTTCCTGCAGCAGTACTTCACGAGGCCGTTGCCGATGCGTCATCCGCAGCCGCGGACGGGGGAGCGCACGGTGAGGAGGACTGAAGGCTACGTGCCGGGGCACGCGATGCCGCCGCCCGCGGGAACCGCCGGAGTCGGAACGCCGGAGTCGCCACGTCCCGTGCCGCCACGGATGCCGCACCCGGCGATGGCGCCCGAGCCGGGGCAAGAGCCCGTGAAGCCGCGGATTCCGCATCCGGCGCTGGCGCCGGACCCCGAGGAGCCGGGTTCGCCACCGCTGCGTCCGGGTCAGGCGACGGGGACGGATCCCAGCAAGCGCCCGCCACCGCCGCAGATATTTCCGGGGTGAGCTGAGGGAGCAGGATCCGAGTCAAGAAGAAAGGCCCCGGAGAGCCTCCTCCGGGGCCTTTGGCTTGGTCTGTCTCGAGTCGTCTACGCGCAGCCGCTCGTCGCGCCGCAGTTGAGGCAGCTGTAGCACGCCCCACGGCGGACCATGATCGCCCCACAATCGGAGCACGGCGGCGCGTCGGCCTGCGAGACGAACGAGCGATCGTCTTCGAGCGCCTCGTGCCCGTTCCCACCCTTGATCAGCGTGAGCTGTGTCTCCGAGACCGGCTGCACCCCGCCCGCCTCGAGCGGATCCTCCTTCGCGGCCTCGTGCGCCGCCGACGCCGGCGCGTAGCCCAGGAACTTGATCCCGAGCCAGCGGAACAGATAGTCCACGATCGACTTCGCGATCGGGATGTCGGAGTTCTTCGTGAATCCGTGCGGCTCGAACCGGACGTGGCTGAACTTGTTCACGAACAGGTGAAGCGGCACCCCGTGCTGGAGACCCAGCGAGACCGCGGTCGCGAACGAGTCCATGACTCCGGAGAGCGTGCTCCCGGCCTTCGCCATCACGATGAAGATCTCGCCGGGCGTGCCGTCCTCGTACATCCCGACCGTGAGATACCCGTCGTGTCCGGCCACCGAGAACTTGTGCGTGATCGACTTCCGCTCGTCCGGCAGCCGGCGACGGCGCGGCTGCACGACCACCGGCGCCGCGCCGCGGTCCGCCTTGCCCGTGGACAGAGGCTGGCTCCGCTTGGACCCGTCGCGGTAGATCGCGATCGCCTTGAGGCCCGCCTTCCACGCGGCCACGTAGGCCTCGGCGATGTCCTGGGGCGTCGCGCTCTCCGGCATGTTCACCGTCTTCGAGATCGCGCCCGAGATGAAGGGCTGCACCGCCTCCATCATCCGGATGTGGCCCATGTGCTGGATGGTCCGGCTCCCGTTCTTCGGCTTGAAGGCGCAGTCAAAGACGGGGAGGTGCTCCTCCTTGAGCCCCGGTGCTCCCTCGATCGTCTCGTGCTCATCCACGTACCGGACGATCGCATCCACCGCGTCCTCCCCGTAGCCGAGGCGACGTAGCGCCTCGGGGACCGTGTGGTTCACGATCTTGAGCATCCCGCCGCCGGCGAGCTTCTTGTACTTCACCAGCGCGATGTCCGGCTCGATGCCGGTCGTGTCGCAATCCATCATGAACGCGATCGTGCCCGTGGGCGCGATCACGGTGACCTGCGAGTTCCGGTATCCGTACTCCGCGCCCAGCGTGTAGCACTCGCTCCACGTGGTGCGCACCGCGTCCATCAGGTCGCGGAGATCTTGAGGCAGGTTCCGCTGGTCGATCCGGTTGACGTGCGCGCTGTGCTTCTGGATGACGCGCAGCATCGGCTCGCGATTCCTCTGGAATCCGGGAAACGGACCCACCACCGCGGCGATGCGCGCGCTGGTGGCGTAGGCATGGCCGTGCATGAGCGCCGTCAGGAAGGCGGCCACCGCGCGGCCCGAGTCGCTGTCGTAGGGGATGCCCCAGGACATGAGGAGCGCGCCCAGATTCGCGTAGCCCAGGCCCAGCGGGCGATAGTCGTGGCTGTTCCGCTCGATCGCCGGCGTGGGGTAGGAGGCGTTGTCGACGATGATCTCCTGAGCCAGGATCATGGTCTCGGTCGCGTGCTTGTAGGCGTCGGTGTCGAACGTCTTGTCCGCCCGCACGAACTTCATGAGGTTGAGCGACGAGAGATTGCAGGCCGAATCGTCGAGGAACATGTACTCCGAGCACGGATTCGACGCGTTGATCCGCGCCGTGTTCGGGCACGTGTGCCAGTCGTTCACCGTGGTGTCGAACTGGATCCCCGGGTCGCCGCACTGGTGCGCCGCCTCGGCGATCATGGTCATCAGCTCGCGCGCCTTGAAGGTGTCGATCACCTCGTCCGTCACGACGGCGCGCGTGGACCAGGAGCCGTCCTTCTCGAGCGCCTGCATGTACTCGTCCGTCACCCGAACGGAATTGTTGGAATTCTGGAAGAAGATCGAGGAATACGCCGGCCCGTTGAGCGAGGAGTCGTAGCCCGAATCGATCAGCGACCACGCCTTCTTCTCTTCCTCGGCCTTGCACTTGATGTACTCGACGATGTCCGGATGCTCGATGTTCAGGATCACCATCTTCGCGGCGCGCCGCGTGCGGCCGCCGGACTTGATGACGCCCGCGAAGGCGTCGAAGCCCTTCATGAACGAGACCGGTCCCGAGGCCGTGCCGCCTCCGGCGATGTGCTCCCTCGAGGAGCGCAGCGAGGAGAAGTTGGTGCCCGTGCCCGAGCCCCACTTGAAGAGGAGCCCCTCGGTCTTCGCGAGGTTCAGGATCCCCTCCATGGTGTCGGAGACCGAGTTGATGAAGCAGGCGGAGCACTGGGGCTTGGCTTCCACGCCGCAGTTGAACCAGACCGGGCTGTTGAACGAAGCCTTCTGGTGGAGGAGCAGGTAGGTCAGCTCATCCGAGAAACTCTGGGCGTCGGCGTCGGACGCGAAGTAGCCCTGCTTCCGGCCCCATCCGGCGATCGTGATGACCACCCGGCCGATGAGCTGGCGCACCGAGCGCTCCCGCTCGGGGGTGCCGATCTGACCGCGAAAGTACTTCGAGGCGACCACGTTCGTGGCCATCTGGGACCAGAACTTGGGGAACTCCACGTCGCGCTGCTCGAAGACCATCTGGCCGTTCTCGTTCGAGATGACGGCCGTCCTCAGGTCCCACTCGACCTCGTCGAAGGGGTCGACGCCCGCGCGCGTGAACACCCGGGGGAAGCGGAGACCGCCTTTCTTCTCCACGCCGAACTCCGGCTTGCCCTGGACGCTCATGGCCGCTCTGCCTTCCATCGTTGCCATTCCAACCCCCGCCTGCTCCCTATCCATCGCTTGCCCCTCTCCTTGAGATGCCCACCCAACATGACGTCGCCCCGTGGCGACCCACCGGCCCGACCCACCAGGGTCGGCGGCTCCGACTTCATGAGCCGGGGTCGCACGATAGAGGAGGGGGTGCGAAACCCGTCAAGACAAAACACAAGATGTTGTGCCACAGGAAGATTATACCTCAATCTATTGATGTGAAAAAGGGCTTATGGATGCCTTTTTTGAGCCTTATCAAGACCTATTTTCGGCCTGGCAGACAAATTAAACTATATGATAAAATAATTTTGTTCAATCAGTAGGATTACGGGGAGGTAACGAATGCGCGACGTCATGCTGATCGAGGAAGCGGAGCGGGCCGGGGCCCTCTTGAACCCCCTTCGTATCGAGATTCTGAGACGAGCGGACGAGCCCAAGACGTGTAACGAGCTTGCCGAGGCTGTCGGGGAAACCCCTCAGAAGATCTACTACCACGTCAAGGTGCTCGAACGGGCCGGCGCCATCGTCAAGGTCCGGGAGCGACGCGTGCGCGCGATTCCGGAGGGCCATTACCAGGCCACGGCGAGATCCTACTGGCTCTCGCCCAGGCTCATCGGCCGCATCGGAGGGCCGAGACGCGGGCGGGATCAGACGAGCCTGGGGATCCTGCTCTCGCTCGCCGAGGAGCTCCAGACCGATATCGGCCACCTCGGCGAGACGGCAGCTCAGGAAACGCCATCGCTCGGCTTCTCGGCTCAGGTGCGGCTCGCGAAGCCCGCGGAGCGCACCGCGTTTCTGAGCGACATCCAGAACGCGATCCAGTCCATCGCCAAGAAATACGGCGCGGTGGGCCCGCCGCGGCCTCAAGGGAGGGAGGCCGAATCCGAATCGTTTCGGCTCATCGTCGCCTGCTATCCACGTCCCACCTCCTGAAGCACCCCTGAGGCCTGATTCACGATATACTGCGGCGCTCTCTTCGTTCGACGCGTCCACGTAGCAGCCCCCTTCGAGGGATGTTCCATGGCTTCCGGGGAGATCACGCGCCTCCTCGTCTCCATCCGCGATGGAGACAAGGACGCCCTGAACGCGCTCCTCCCGCTCGTCTACTCCGAGCTTCGAGCCATGGCGCACCGGACCTCGGGGCCCGGCCGCACGGACACCTCCCTCAACACCACCGCGCTCGTCCACGAGGCGTACCTCAAGCTCCATGACCAAGCGAGCCTGACGCTTCAAGACCGAAAGCACTTCTTCTCGGTCGCGGCCATGGCCATGCGCCAGATCGTCATCGACCAGGCCCGCAGGCGGGGCGCCCGGAAACGGGGCGGCGACCTGCGCCGGGTCGATCTGGATTCGGCGGAGCTGCCCGCGGGTGAGGGCGCGGAAGAAATCCTGGCCCTGGACGAGGCGCTTTCGCGTTTAAGCCAGTTGGACGCGAGGATGGCGCGCGTGGTGGAGCTTCGGTTCTACGGAGGGCTCTCGGTCGAGGAAACCGCGGAGGTCCTGGACGTCGATCCGCGAACGGTGAAGCGAGATTGGAGAAAGGCCCGCGCGATTCTCTACGCCGCGCTGGCGGAGCGATGAACCGCGATACCTCGAAGCTCGATCTCGATCGCCTGGGCCGGGAGAGGCTCGAGCTCTTGGGCAGGATCCTCGACGAGGTTCTGGATCTCCCCGCCGAGGAAGCCACCACGGCCCTGGACCGGCTCTGTGCCGGCGACGCCGAGCTCCGGGCGCAGGCGGAGCTTCTTCTCGCCGCCGATCAAAGCTCCCGCCGTTTCCTCACGCGCCCCGCCATGGACTGGGTTCCGGGTCTCGTCCTCGAAGGCTCGACCGACATGGGAGAGCCGGACCGCGAAGGCGCCCGCGTGGGCGCCTGGCGCATTCTCCGAGAGCTGGGCCGGGGTGGAATGGGGCGCGTGTACCTGGCCGAGCGCGCCGACGGGCAGTTCGAGCAGAAGGCGGCGATCAAGCTCCTCAAGCGAGGGCTCGATACCGACGAGATCCTCGCGCGCTTCCTGCAAGAACGGCAGATCCTCGCGCGGCTGGAGCATCCCAACATCGCGCACTTGATGGACGGCGGCGTGACCGACGACGGACTCCCGTGGTTCGCGCTCGAGCACATCGAAGGAACGCCCATCACAACGTACTGCGAGCGCCGAAACGAATCGCTTCGCGGCACCCTGGGTCTCTTCGTTCAGGCCTGCCGCGCGGTCCAGTTCGCGCACGCGAATCTGGTCATCCATCGCGATCTCAAGCCGGGGAACATCCTCGTCTCGGAGCGGGGCCTTGTGAAGCTCCTGGACTTCGGGATCGCCAAGCTCCTCGACCCGGCGGACGCGGCCCCTTCCGAGGAGCGAACGCTCGGCTTCCTCAGGCTCATGACGCCGATCTATGCGGCGCCGGAGCAGGTTCGTGGCCTGGCGCCCACCACCGCGACCGACGAGTACTCGCTCGGCGTCGTGCTCTACGAGCTGCTCACGGGGGAGAAGCCGTACCGGAAGGCGGGAGGCTCGGCGGAGGAAGCGCGACGCGCGATTCTCGAGGAGATTCCCGAGCCCCCGAGCGCGCGCCTTCGGCGAGGCGACTCCGCCTCGCGTCGCGCGGGATGGGTACGGCCGGTCCGAGGCGATCTGGACAACATCGTGCTTCAGGCCATCCGCAAGGAGCCGGAGCGGCGCTATCCGTCCGCCGAGGCGCTGGCCGACGACGTGGAGCGCCACCTCGAGGGGCGGCCGGTCCGCGCGAGCGGCGATCGATTCGCCTATGTCGCGAAGAAATTCGTGCAGAGGAACCGACTCGCGGTCGCCGCGGCCGTGCTCCTTCTCCTCTCGCTCGCGGGCGGGTTGGTGGCGACCGGATGGCAGGTCCGCATCGCCGCTCGCGAGCGGGACAGAGCGCTCCTCGAGGCCAAGAAGGCGACCGAAATCAAGGATTTCACGCTGGGGTTGTTCCAGGTCTCGGATCCAGCCCAGTCGCGGGGAGCCGACATCACCGCGCGCGATCTCCTCGAGCGCGGCACCCGGCGCGCGAACCAGGAGCTGTCCGGCCAGCCGGCGGTGCGCTCCGAGATGCTGACGCTGCTCGCAAGCGTCTACTACGGTCTCGGGGATTACGCGCGCGCGGAGAGCCTCGCGGCGCTTTCGGTGGGACTCGCCCGATCGATGCGGGGAGGGAATCCCGACGGTCTCGCCGAGGCGCTGCACTGGCTCGGGATCTCGCAGCGCGCGCGGGGGGACTTTCCGCTCGCCAAGATCACGCTCCGCGAGGCGCTCGCCCTGCGGCGCGCCCGGGTCGGGGAGCGATCGAAAGAGTACGCGGAAACCCTGTCCGAGCTGGGCGACGTGTACCGACAAGCGGGGGAGCGCGACAGCGCGGAGGTCCTCTACCGGAAGATGCTCGAGATCGATCGTGCGATCCTCCCCCCCGACGATCCCTCGTTCGCGATGGACATGGATGATCTGTGCGTGCTCCTGAGCGACATGGACAAGGACCAGGAGTCCTACGATCTCGAGCAGCAGGTGATCGCGATCCGCCTCAAGAAGCTGGGTCTCATGCATCCGAGCACCGCGAACTCCATTTCGAACCAGGCCTTCACCCTGATGCAGCTGGGACGCTTCGCCGAGTCGGATTCCATGTTCCAGCTGGCGATCCGGATCCGGACCAAGGTCCTGGGTCCCGATCACATCGACATCGCGACCAGCTACGCCAATCTCGCCGAGCTGAAGCGAATGACCGGCGACTACGTCGCCGCCACGCCGCTGTTCGAGCACGCTCTCGCCATCGAGAGGAAGAACCTTCACCCGGACCACCCCGACATCAACCGGGACGTCAACAATCTGGCCATCATCTACTACCAGCGGGGACTCTACGAACAGGCGCTCGCGCGGTTCCGCGAGGCTCTGGAGAGCCGGAAGCGCACGCTGCCCTCGGACGACCGCGGGACGATCACGATGGAGCACAACATCGCCTGCGTGCTGCGGGGCATGGGACGGTACGCCGAGGCCGAGAGGATCTTCCGCGACACGCGCGACCGTAGGATACGGACGCTGGGGGGCGAACACCTCGACGTCTCGGGCAGCGACCACCACCTGGGGATCCTCCTGCACCACATGGGGCGGGATCGGGAGGCCGAGCAGCTTCTCCGGACCGCCCTGGCCATGCGCGATTCGCTCGCGGGCGCCGAGCACCCGCTCACGGCCGCGACCGCCGAGGCGCTTGCCACGCTTCTTCGGGACGAGGGGCATTACCAGGAGAGCCTGCCCCTCTACCAGCGCGCGGTCGCGATCAACGCCAAGGTCTACCCTCGTCCCAGCCCCCAGAGCGCCGACGCCTGGGTCGGGCTCGGAAGGCTCCTCCTCAAGGTCGGCAGCCCCGAGGAAGCGTCGATGCACCTCGCACGCGCCATTCCGGTGCGTGCGACGGCGTACGGACGGGGGGACCCCCGCACCGGAGAGGCCATGGTCGCCCTGGGTCTTTGCCGGGCCGCCCAGGGTTCCTCGACCGAGGCGGAGTCCCTTCTGTCCGGCGGGCTCCCCTCGCTTCGCCGCCAGCCCGGACGATCGGATCCCCTCGTCGGCGAAGGCGCGCGCGT
>Ga0075423_10000125_pt1 | contig 49073 bp, 46 predicted proteins | sample SoiMethybrSBSTD2_FD_80114 | JGI IMG/M metagenome (GOLD analysis project Ga0075423, IMG submission 80114) | Bulk soil microbial communities from a Populus tree surrounding site in Tennessee, USA - Soil MetaG P. TD hybrid SBSTD2 | ecosystem: Environmental > Terrestrial > Soil > Tree plantation... | reverse complement strand
TGCCCGGTCGGCTGCAGAACGCGGCGCTCCTCGCGACGCTCAAAGTGGAGAATCGCGCCCTGGCTGCTGGATTCCGCTGGCCCTGGGGCAGCTCGGTGTTCGCGGTTGGACGCAAGCCGCGGACGTGATGGGCCGTCAGTCAGGGCGCCTCGGCGAATCGATTGACCTGCTCGACGACGTGCGCCAGCTGCTCGTCGCGAATCTGCGGATAGATCGGCAGCGACAGCGTTTCGCGGGCGATGCGCTCGGCCACAGGAAAGTCGCCCTCGCGGTGGCCGAGATCCGCGAAGCATGGGAGCAAGTGCAGCGGGATCGGATAGTGGATGCCGCTCTCGATTCCTTCCGTAGCCAGCCGGGTGCGCAGCAGATCGCGGTTGCGAGCCAGAATCGGATACAGATGAAAGACACCATCGGGGCCGGGCCGCGGCAGGTCGGTGCGCAAGTGCTGCGCGTAGAACGCCGCCGCACGCCGTCGCCGCGCATTGCCATCGTCCAGGCGTGGCAGCTTGACCGAGAGCACCGCGGCCTGCAGGGTGTCGAGGCGGCTGTTATATCCCTTCTCGTCGTGATGGTATTTCTTCGACTGCCCGTAGTTGCGCAGGTGGAGCAGACGACGATAGACACGCTCGTCCGAGGTGACGACGCAGCCGCCGTCGCCCCACGCGCCAAGGTTCTTCGACGGGTAGAAGCTGAAACAACCGGCGATGCCGACGCTTCCGGCCGTGCGGCCGTTGGCCGTCGCGCCATGAGCCTGTGCGCAGTCCTCGACGATTGGCAGGCCGAGATCGGCGAGCGCCTCGAGATCGGCCATGCCTCCGTAGAGATGCACCGCGATGATGGCGCGGGTTCGCTCGCCGACGGCGCGCCTGGCCGCGACGGGATCGATGCGATGCGTGCGATCGTCGCAGTCGACGAGCCGCGGCGTCGCGCCGGCGGCCCACACCGCGAGAGCCGAGGCGGCGAAGGTGTGCGCGGGAACGATGACTTCGTCACCGCGTCCGACGTCGATCGCTTCGAGCGCCAGCTTGAGGGCCTCGGTGCCATTCGATACGCCAACCGCGTAGCGGGCGCCGACGTATTCGGCGAAGCTGGCCTCGAACCGTGCGACCTGTGGTCCCATGATGAACTGCGCGCTCTCGATCACGTCTCGAACCGCCGGTTCGACCTCGCGGCGGATCTCTTCGAGTTCGGCGTGCAGATCGACGAACGGCACGTGGACGGGCATCGGCTGTGAGCATATCGCGCCAACAGTGGATGCGGGGAGTGCTCGCCCTGGTCGGTGCGCTGGTGCTGGCCTCGTTCGGATTCCTGTTTCGCTTCAACGCGCTTGGCGGAGCGCTCGGCGGATTCGACAATGACGAATTCCAGATCCTGACGCGCGTCGATTTTCTGCTGGCTGGCGAGCAGCCGCTGCGCGATTTCGCCGACAGTGATCTTCGCGGCGTATGGCCGGCCTTGAGCTACGAAGTGCCGGCGTTCGTGCAGCGAGTCTGGGGCCGAAATCTTCTCGTGCACGCGTGGCTCACACTCGGGGCGCTGTCGCTGTGTGCGGCCGTCGTGTTCCTGCTCGCGCGCGTGCTCTCGCGATCGTGGGTGTGCGCGCTGCTGGCCGGGGCTCTCGTTCTCGTCAGCGGCGTCAAACCCTACAACTACACCAAGGTCCTCACGCTGACGGTTGCGGCCGTCGGCGTGTACCACTGGATGCGTGCACCGAGCCGCCTGCGACTCTGTGCACTGGCCGCATGGACGGTGATCGCGGCGTTGTTCCGCCACGACTACGGCGTCTACGTCGCCATCGCGATTGTCGTGGCCCTCGTCGTCACCGAGCCGCGGCCGTGGCGAGTGCCGTTGCGACGCGTGGGCATGTACGCGGCGTTGTGCCTGTTGTTCGCGCTACCGTCGATCGTGTGGGTCGCCACTTATAGTGGCATCCCCAGATATCTCGACATTGCCCTCTCGTCGATCCGCGCCGAGGGACGACGGTTGGAGCAGTGGCCGGTCCTCGATCTCGCATCGCCGTTCGGAGAGAGCAGCCTGGTCGCGTTCAACTACTACGCGTTCTGGATGCTTCCGTTCGCCGCTGGGGCCACGCTGATGTGGGGCGTGTGGCGAGCCCGTTCGGTTGCTGCTGATGACGCTGATCGCCGCTTCCGGTTCGGCGTCGTGCTCGTGCCGATGGCTCTCGTCGTGAACGTGTTCTTTCTGCGCGCCAATCTGCAGGCACGGTTTGGCGACGCCGTCGTGCCGGTCGCGCTGACGGGAGCCTGGCTCGCCGGCGCGGCTTCGTTATCGGCTTCACGGTTGTCGCGCGTGCTCGCACATGCCGGCACGCTCGTGCTCCTTGCGGCGATGTGCGCGGCCTTTGTTGGCAGCAACAGTCTCGTCCACGAATTCGAGACCGGCGGTCTGACGGTATCGCTCGACGCGACGCGTCTTCGGTTTCACGAGGTCGTGCGGACGCTGCGCGAGCTGCCGTCGACCAACGCGTCGCAGAAGGAAGGGCCGATGGCGGTGTCGCGGTATCTCCACGAGTGCACGTCGCCGGACGACCGGGTGTTCATGGGTCTCTACGCTGACGAGATTCCGTATTTCGCCCGCCGTCTGGTCGCGGCGGGGCAGGGATACTTCGCACATGGGTTTCTCCGGAGCGACGCCGACCAGCGTCTGGCGGTCGAACGGCTCAGTCGACAGTCAGTGCCGGTCGTGATTACTGCGTTCGATTACGACAAAGAGATCGCCGGCAACTATCCGCTCGTGGCGCGCCATATCAGTTCTCGTTACAGGGAAGTAGGCACTTTCACTGTAGCGGGGCATCCCTATATCCGTGTCTTTGCCGATATAATGCGACCTTCGCGCGGCACCGACCCGGTGTCGGGGTTCCCGTGTTTCCGGTGACGATGGCAATATGAGGAGCGCCGGAGCCTGTGGAACGAGGAGGGTCCATGCGTAGATCGTGCGTTCTCATCCTGCTGTGTCTGATGTTTGCCGGATGCGACGACAACAAGTCGACCCCAACGCCGGCGCCGACGCCGACACCAACACCGGCTCCCACGCCGGCACCGGCGCCGACGCCGCCGCCTGCTCCGACGCCGACGACGGCAACGCTCACCGGGGTCACGAAGAACACCAACGGCCAGCTGATTGGCTTTGTGAGGGTTCGTATCGTCGACGGCGCCGACCAGGGTAAAGACGCCGTGTCGGATGCGTTTACTGGCGGCTATCGGATCGAGGGGCTCACCGCTGGAAACGTGACGGTATCCGCCACGGCCGACGATTTTCAAGAGGATCGCAAGAGCATCACCCTCGTCAACGGCTCGAACACACAGGACTTCACGCTTCCGTTCGCGCCCCCACCCGCCGTGGAGATTCGAGCGCAGGCGCTCAATGTCGATCCGGGCGTGTCGTCAGAGTGGGGATTCGAAGCGACGGGGAATACCACGTTCAGTCGATATGACTGGGACTTTGGCGACGGCGGCGCCGTGAGCAACGGCAGGGCGAGCGAAGCGCACGTGTTTACCCAGCAGAACGTCTATCAAGTGAGAGTCAGAGCCCAGCCGTCCAAGGGTGGGAATCCGGTGATCGGAACGTTGACTATCACGGTGTCGTTCTGAGCGCATCCCTAACGGTTCGTCGGCGTACCGCTGCGAATCGCTGGGGAGAATTGATCTGGCGCTTCGCCGAGGCGTGGCGAGTGCTTCGGCCACGGGCGATCGCCCAGACGCACAAGCGAGTGGACGATCTGCGCGGGGAGGTCTTGCACCTCCAGGTGCAGATCGATCGCGCCCGCCACGCGTTGAACGAGCTGCACGATCGGACCTCGTCCCTCAACACGCGCCAGGACCAGGCGGTCTCGACGTTTCAAGAACTTGGCGCCACGCTCAATCACGTCGAAACCAGCGTCGGCAGACTCACGCTCAAGGAGTCGCAGCTGCGCGCGGTGGTTCGCCGCGACATCGAGCTCGAGGACCAGCAAGCCGCGCTCACAGCGGTGATGTGCGACGCTGAGATTGCGGCGCACATCACCCGTCAGATCGAAGCGGCGACGCTGATCCCTCATCCCTTCCCGCATGCGATCGTCGATCGGCTGTTGCCTGATGCGCTTTACGAGGCGTTGATCCGCGGCCTGCCGCCGGTGGAGCTGTTCGCCGACCGTCCGCCGAACGAGCGCCAGCTCACGGTGCCCTTCAAACTGGCGCCGGCCTACTCCCGGCGCGTGTGGACTTACATGGCGCGCATCGTCGTCGAGCGCATCTTGACGCCGGCGCTCCTCGACAAGTTCGGTCCGGTCTTGAACGAGTGGGTGTCGCAAGCCTTGGTCGATGGTGTCGTCGATCGCGTGCCGATGCACGCCTCCGATGGACGTATCCTGCTCAGAACGCGTGGCTACGTCATTCCGCCGCATCGCGATCCGAAGTGGGGTTTCGTGACCTGCCTGCTGTATCTCGCGCGTCCGGGCGACAGCGAGAGTTGGGGCACTCAGCTCTATACCGTCGACGGCGATGAACAGGCACGAGGCACGGCGCCGAATTGGATCGACGCCGACCGATGCCGGCTCGTGTCCGACGTCACGTTCGTTCCCAATCGCGCGCTGGTGATGCTGAATTCCTGGGGCGCACACGGGGCGCGGATTCCTGACGACGCACCCGAGGGTCTGGAGCGGTACGCCTACCAGTTCCGCATCGGCCCTCATTCGAAGAGCGAAATCACGCAGCTTGTCGAGAGTCTACCCGCCGATCGGCGTTCATTCTGGCAAGGGCGTACGGGCGAATATTGAGCGCGGCCAGTCCACCCGCGCACCGTCGTCGAATCCTCGTTCGACGCTGCACCACCTAGGCTGTTGACCCTCGAACGTCCGACAGGCGCGAACCGCACACACCTGTGGACCGCAATGACGGTGATGGCGTCGTTGCCGTTCCTCTTCATTCTCTGTACGACGCTGTGGCGTGGACCCTTCCCGATTCGGGAAGCCACCGGACAATTCGAGGACATCGCCGATCGGCCAGCATCGGCCTTTCTCGTCCCGACCCTCTCGTACTATAGGCCGCTCTTTCATCTGAGCCTGTGGAGCGTGTGGCACAGCGCCTCGTCCATCGATGGCGCGCTTCGAGCCATCAAGCTCTTTCATGTCGTGCCAATCATGGTGCTCGTTCTGCTCTTCATCTGGATTCTGCGACCGAGAAGCGCGCTCGACGCGGCGGTGGCGACGGCGGCGGTGGCGGTGCTCGTCGGTGCACCGGCGTTCCTCGGCAATCTCGAACCGCCATTGAGCTACACGATCGTCGGCATGCCGGCGGCGTTGATCGTCTGGATGCTGCTCGAGCGCGACTATCGCTCCTGGCACGGTCCGGCCATCGTCATCCTCACGCTCGTCGCCATCGGCTTCAAAGAACAAGGTCTCGCGATTGTGCCGCTCGTGGTGGTCGCATGGTGGATGGGAGCACCGGGCACCGGCAGATTCACAGCCGCGGTGGTGACGGTCATTGCGATTGCCTACGTCGCTTTCCGGCTCGCGCATCAGGGCGGCAAGGGATGGCCGCCCTTCGAGCAGGATGTCGGCTTCCTCTTCAGTGGGTTGTCGAGTACCGAGGCCACGGCGCGCTTCGGCGCGTTTCCGGTCTGGATTTATCTGTACAGCGCGGCGAGCACCGTGGCCAACGTGTTGTTGTCGGAACCGACCGATGGCCGCTTCCGCATCGTGCTCGCCGTCATCGAAGGCCGGGTGCAGCCGTGGCAGATCGTCCACGTCGTGTCATCGCTGGCGCTGACGGCCTTGATTGCGTGGTGGGGGATCGGCGCGCTCAAGTCGCGGACCGCGCGGACGTGGTCGATGGAGGCCCGCCTCGTTGTCGCAGTGGTGGTGGTCTTGATGGTGTCCGGCGCCCTCAGCTTCGACTACTCGCGCGATCGGCTCGGCGGGATGGCCATTCCCTTCTACGCGCTGGCGGCGTTCTTTGCGATCCGTCAAGCGGCCGAACGGCTCTCGCGCCAGTCGGCGGCGGTGGCGGCGATCGGTGCGGTGTCACTGTTGCTGCTCGCTGGTGCCTGGCAGTGTCGTGCGTTGTTCACGATCGAGTTCACGCGACAGCGGACGGTGAACGGGCAGCGCGAGTGGCTCACCGATCTGTATCGCCGCCGAACGGACTACGCCACTCGCCCGGTGTACCTCCACGTTCTCGATTCGATGGTCGATCAGGGGACTGATCCCGCTCGCGTCGTGCATCCGACGCGCTATCCATCCTGGATGCGCGATCTGCTCGGAGAGTACTGAGGTGACCGAGTCGAGATGGCGAACGGCGTTCATGGCGGCGCTGATCGGCGCACCGGCGATCGTCGCTGTGCTGGGCCTGACCGCGATTGAGGGATACCGTCTCATTCAGCCGGTGTCGCCGCTGTTTGGTGACGCACCCGCGTCTCTCGCGGAGTCGATCACGCGCGGCTATGGCGTCGAGTATTCGTACCGTTTCATTCGCGCAGGGCAGAATCCGAACAACGTGGTTGTGGTCGACAGCGAGAACTACACCAATGGCACATCGATCACGGTGTCGCCGCTGATGCTGGCGGTGGCCGCGCACGACGACAACACGGCGTCGATGCTGCTCAATTTCGGTGCGCGTCTCGATCTCCCGCAGAATCGCTTTGCCCGGTGTCTGGCGGAGGAGATCGGCGACAAGGCGATGCTCCGGATCATCGATCGCCACGGGGGCCACGAGCTCACTCCGCCGTGCCCCGATCGGACCGCTGTTGCCACCATGCCGCTCCTGCGGTGGCTCGATTAATCGTCGTGTAAAATAAACCGCCCCAGCGACCCTGGGTCGACCCGTAGACAACGCATGATCGATTGCATCGCCGGCTATCACCTGAATCCGTGGACCTGTGGCATTGCGAAATTCAACGCCATCTTGGCGAAGCACTTGGCCATTCCGGTCGTCGGGGTTCGCGCAGCCGAGCTTGGCGACTATCGCCGGCCGCTGCTGTCGCTGAAGCTGTCCGAGTTCACCGAGTCGGACGCCGCCGACCTCGATCTGTGGAGCAGCGCCCGACGCGGAGCGTTCGAACTGTTCCTCCACGCCTTCGATGGCACGGAGGTGGAGAAGCGCCTCGTCGCATCGGCGGGGCGCGTGTACTGCGGCAACAGCGAGCTGTTCCGCGAGCTGCACGCGTCGCGGCCCGATATCCTCGAGCTGTTCTGCCCCGGCACGATCCTCAACCCGCAGCGGATCCAGCGCACGGAGCTCTCGGTCTTCACGTTCGGCATGGCGCACAAGATCCGCGTGCCCTTGTATAGACGCCTTTACGAGCTGCTCGAAGCGACCGGCCGCAGCTACAAGATGTACGTCTCGACGGCGTTGCACGAGAACACCAGCTTCGACGGCTCGTTCGTGGTCAGGTTCGAGGAGCTGCAGTCGATCTTCAACGGCCGGGTGTACTTCATGGGCTATCTCTCCGACACCGCGGTATTCAACCATCTGATGGATTGCACGCTGCTCGCGGCGTTCTTCGAGAAAGGCCTGCGCGCGAACAACACGACGGTGAACGCGGCGATGGAATCGGGTTGTGCGGTCGTCACCAATCTCGACGAGCACTCGCCCAATGGGCTGGTGCATATGCAGAACGTGATCGACATCAATTTGTGCGATCGGCTGCCGGACGACGAACAGACCCGGCGGATCGGCCGTGCGGCGCGCGAGATCGCGCATGGACGCTACGGCTGGGACCAGCTCGTCGCGCAGCTGCGCCCGGTCGTACGCGCGTAGCAAACTACTCGAACGTAGTGTCCGGCTTGAGCCGGACCATCAGTGGCCTTTTGGGGGGGACCTGTCAGTGGCACGCACACTTCGCATCGGCACACACGAGATCGGCGATTCCTCACCGTGTTACGTCATCGCCGAGATCGGTCACAACCATCAGGGCAGCCTCGAGAAGGCGCGCGAGCTGTTCCGCGAGGCGAAGCTGGCTGGCGCGCATGCCGTGAAGCTGCAGAAGCGCGACAACCGCGGGTTGTATACACGCGCGGCCTACGAGAAGCCGTACGACAACGAAAACAGCTTCGGCCCCACCTACGGCGAGCATCGTGAGTTTCTCGAGTTCGGCCGCAAGGAGTACGAGGCGCTGCAAGCCTACGCTCGCGAGTTGGGTGTCGACTTCTTTGCCACCGCCTTCGATCTCGCCAGCGCCGACTTCCTTGTCGATTTCGACATGCCGGCGTTCAAGATCGCGTCGGGCGATCTCAAGAGCACGCCGCTGCTGAAGCACGTCGCCTCGTTCGGCAAGCCGATGATCGTCTCGACCGGCGGCGCCATGCTCGAGGACGTGCATCGCGCCTACGACGCCATCATGCCGATCAATCCGCAGCTGGCGATTCTGCAGTGCACGGCCGGGTATCCGGCGGCCTTCGACGAGCTGGATCTCCGCGTCATCAGCACCTATCGGGAGAAGTTCCCCGACGCGGTGATCGGTTTCTCGAGCCACGACAACGGCATCTCGATGCCCGTCGCCGCCTACATGCTCGGTGCCCGCATCGTCGAGAAGCACTTCACGCTCAATCGTGCGATGAAGGGCACCGACCACGCGTTCTCCCTCGAGCCGGTGGGCCTTCGCAAGATGGTCCGCGACCTGGAGCGCACGTTCAAGGCGATGGGTAACGGCGCGAAGAAGATCTATGAGAGCGAGCGCGCGCCGATCGTCAAGATGGGCAAGAGCCTCGTGGTGGCGAGAAACCTTCCGACCGGTCACGTGCTTGGCCCGCAGGATGTAGTGATGAAATCGCCGGGCGGCGGCATCCCGCCGTACGAGCTCGATAAAGTCATCGGGAGGACGACGCTCAAGGCGCTTCATCAGGACGACTTCCTCTCGTTCGAGGTGTTGAGCAAGCCCGATCCCGAGTTCGCGCGTTCGTGACCGTCGCTCACGATCACGGACGCTTCTCCCTCGATCGCCAGATTGCCGTGGTGACCGGCGCGACCGGCAAGCTCGGCGCCGTATGGGTAGAGGCGCTGGTCGAGGCCGGTGCGCGCGTGGCCGCCCTCGACCTCGCGAAGGCGGTGGCCACTCCGCGCTTCGAGGCCGCCGCTCGCCAGGCCGGCGAGGCAGTGCAGCGGTTCGACTGCGACATCACCAACCGTGAATCGATCGAGGCCGCCGCGCAGGCAGTCGCCAGCCGCATGGGAGAGCCGTCGATCCTCGTCAACAACGCGGGCATCGATCAACCGCCCGACAGTCCGGGCGGTCGTCATCTCCTGCACGATCTTCCGATCGACGAGTTCCGGCGCATGGTCGAAGTGAATCTGCTCGGCACCTTTCAAGTGACACAAGTGTTCGGCGAGCGGATGGCGGCACACGGCAAGGGATCGATCATCAACATCGGCTCGCTCTACGCATCGGTGTCGCCCGACGCGCACTTCTACGATCATCTCGCTGGCAACGTGCCGTTCCTCAAGTCGCCCGCGTATGGCGCCTCGAAGGCGGGGGTCGTCAATCTGTCCAAGTTCTTCGCGACGCACTGGGCGGGCCGAGGAGTGCGCGTCAACACGCTGTCTCCAGGCGGTGTTCTCGCCGGTCAGGACGAGCCGTTCAAGTCGAAGTACGGCGCCCGCGTTCCGCTCGGCCGCATGGCCGAGATCGAAGACTTGAAGGGACCGCTCATCTTTCTCGCCTCTGGCGCCTCCTCGTATGTCACCGGACACGAGCTTCGGGTCGATGGCGGGTTCACTGCCTGGTGAGTGGCACCGCGTCGCGCGGCGTGCGTCGCAGCGACTGATCTACTGCTCACAGGGCGAACGCGACGACTGTCCCGCGTGTGGCTCGCATGCGCTGCACGACTTCGACGTCCTGCCGCTTCGCGCCGGGCGCACTGGCTTCGTCTGCGGCTGCGACGAGTGCGGGCTCGTGTTCAGCAACCCACAGCCAACCGCAGCGGAGCTCGAAGAGTTCTACAGTGTGTCTGGCAGCTGGGCGGTCGATCGTCAGCACCTCGACAATCACGACGATCACGCGCAGCTGGGTCGCTCGTGGACGCGGCTGTTCGAGGCCATGCGCGACCGAGTCGATGTCGCGGCGCCGCCGCCTGGCGCGAGCGTCCTCGACTTCGGTTGTGGGGAAGGCACGATGCTCGACGTGCTTCAGAGTTGCGGCTGGCAGACGTCGGGCATCGAGACCGCCAGCGATCACGCGTTCGCGCGCCATCGGCGCCTCGAGGTGATACCCGACGCGCCGACATTCGATCTCGTGCTCGCGCTGCACGTACTCGAGCACGTGCCGAGTCCGCTCCAGCTGCTGCGGCAGCTCGCCGCGGCGTGCCGGATCGGCGGGCACATCCTGGTGGCCGTACCTCGTCTCGACACGCTTCCGGCACATCGCGATTACCGCTACGTGCTGAACGGCCGTGCCCATATCATGGCGTATACGGGCCGCTGTCTCGAGGCGCTGCTGGTGCGGTCTGGTTGGGAGATCGTCGCGTCTCCCCTCGACTTTGCTCGGGGCAAGCCCCTCGACGTTGCTCGGGGCAAGCCACCGGGACAGATCACGCGGCGGATTCGGGTGCTTGCGCGCCGCACCGACACGCCCGCAGGCCACGCGCATGTGGGAGCCGAGGTGGCTCGCGCGGCAATTGCCGGCTACTACGCGCAGGAGGATGTGCGCCCGCTCGCCGCGAGGTTAGGGTTGATTCGCCTCGCCGCGCGTCGAGCCGACGCAGGGCGGCGGCGCGCGAAGGCCGCGAGAAAAGCCTTGGCGGTCGCTCGCGAATCGAAGGATCGTTGAGCTATGAGCAGTACGAACGTGATGGCGTCGGGAGCCGCCGGGCTCGCCGCCGGCCTCGCCTCGGTGCCCGCAGTCGTCTTCAATCAGATCGATGGGCGGGATGTGGGCGCAGCAGGCGGGCTCACCTTTGCGAAGATCGATCCCGCTACGGGACGCGAGCTCTGTCAGGTGGCGCGATCGACGCGGGCCGATGTCGACGCCGCAGTAGCGATTGCCAAGCGCGCGCAGCCGGGTTGGGCGGCGCTGACGCCCGTGAAGCGCGGCGACATCCTGCGCCGCATTGCGATCCTCATGCAGGAACATCGCAGCGCGATTGCCGATCTGGTCGCGCGCGAAACCGGCAAATCTCGCAAGGACGCGCTCGGCGAGACCGATGCGGCGATCGAGATGGGGTTCTTCGTCGCCGGCGAGGGCCGTCGTTTCTATGGGCAGACCACCACGAGCGCGGTGCCGAACAAGAGCGCGATGATCGTGAGGCAGCCGCTCGGCGTGGCCGGTCTCATCATCGCCGCCAACACCCCGATCGCAAACGTCGCCTGGAAGGCGTTCCCGGCCCTGCTCTGCGGCAACGCCGCGATTCTCAAAGCCGCCGAGGACACGCCGCTGTCGGCGTGGGCGTTCGGCGTGCTCGCGCGTGAAGCGGGCGTGCCCGACGGCGTCTACAGCACGATGCACGGTTTCGGTGAAGAGGCCGGCGCGCCGCTCGTCGAGCACCCCGATGTCGCTATCGTGAGCTTTACCGGATCGTGCGAGGTCGGACGTTGGATCGCCGAGACCGCCGGACGACGACTGGCCAAGACGTGTCTCGAACTCGGCGGCAAGAACCCGCTGATCGTCTGCGACGATGCCGATCTGCAGAATGCGGTGACGTGGACGATCGGCTCCGCGTTCAGCAATGCCGGCCAGCGCTGCGCCGCCGGCAGCCGCATCATCGTCTTCGATGGCGTCTACGAGCGGTTCAAGGCGATGCTGCTCGAGGCAACGGCGAAGTTGAGGGTGGGTACCTCCGACACCGACGACTACGGTCCGGTGATCAACGAGCAGCAGATGCTGAACATGCTGGCGGCAGTCGATCGTGCGACGTCATCGGGCGCGCGTGTGATCGCCGGCGGCCAACGACTCACCGGCGGTTCGTACGGAAGTGGCTACTTCGTCGCGCCGACGATCATCGAGAACGTCGAGGCGGATGACGAGATCACACGCAGCGAGCTGTTCGGCCCGATCACCTGTCTGTATCGGGTGAGCAGCTTCGAGGAGGCGATTGCGCTCGCCAACGACTCGCCGTTTGGACTGACGGCCTCCATCCATACGCAGAACCTGAACCGCGCGATGACGTTTCTGGCGCGCATTCAATCGGGCGTCGCGGTGGTGAACGGCGGCACGTATGGCAGCGAGCCGCATCTGCCCTTCGGTGGGCTTCGTCAGTCGGGGAACGGCTGGCGCGAGGCGGGCACACAGGCGCTCGACGTCTACTCGGATCTGAAGACGATCTACATCAATCACAATCCGAATTCCGTATGAACGTCGTCGCTCTCATCCCCGCGCGCGGCGGCTCGAAGCGAGTGCCTGGCAAGAACGTGCGCACGCTCGGCGGCCATCCGATGCTCGCGTACACGATCTCGGCCGCGGTCGACAGCGGCATTTTCGACAGCATCATCGTGTCGACCGATTCGGAGGAGGTGGCGGCGGTTGCGCGTCATTACGGCGCCGAGGTTCCGTTTCTGCGGCCGGCCGCGCTGGCTGGCGACACGTCGCCCGATATCGAGTGGGTCGAATACACCTTAGAGGAGTTGCGCGCGAGGGCCCGGACGTGGGACTGTTTCAGCCTGCTGCGCCCGACCAGCCCGTTTCGGACGGCCGAGACGATCCGGCGCGCGTGGGCGCGATTCACGGCGCAGCAGGGTGTCGATTCACTCAGGGCGGTGGAGAAGTGCGCGCAGCACCCAGGGAAGATGTGGATCGTGCGCGGCGAACGGATGCTTCCATTGCTGCCGTTCAGCCTGATCTCGCCGAAGCCGCAGAGCGGCGAAGGCGGAGAGCAACCGTGGCACAGCACACCGTATCAGGCGCTGCCGACCGTGTACGTGCAGAACGCGTCGCTCGAGATCGCATGGACGCGTGTCGTGCGCGAACGGCGCACGATCGCCGGCGACGTGCTGGTGCCGTTCCTGACCGAGGGATACGAGGGCTTCGACATCAACGATGCGTACGATTGGATGGTGGCGGAGCGGCTCATTGCTGATGGAGCCGTGACGCTGCCGGACGTGCGGCAAGCGGCGATCGCGGCGGCGAAGACGTAAGACGACCATGGGTGATCTGCAAACCGATCAAGGCGAGGCTCTCGAGCTTCAATTCGTGCCGCTCGGGGAGTTCGAGCGTCTGCGTGCGGCGCCGATCGATGCCGTCGCGCGAGCGCGCGCGTTCGCGGCGCTGGCCCGCATCAATGTGCTCTACATGATCACGGGCGCATGGTCGGGGCACATCGGTACCAGCTTCAGCTCGCTCGAGATCATGAGCTGGCTCTTTCTCAACGAGATCAGAGATCTCGACCAGGGTCCTGGCGCCTGCGACGTGTTCTTCTCGTCGAAGGGCCACGATGCGCCGGCGCTCTACACCGTGCTCATCGGGCTCGGGTTGCTCGACGAGGACAGGCTGCACGACCTGCGGCGGCTGCACGGTCTGCCTGGGCACCCGCACGTCGAGACGCCGTACGTGCAGGCCAACACCGGCTCGCTCGGCATGGGCATCTCGAAGGCCAAGGGAATAGCGCTCGCCAATCGTTTGGCGGATGTCGAGCGCCGCATCTTCGTGCTGACTGGCGACGGCGAGCTGCAGGAAGGTCAGTTCTGGGAGTCGCTCGTATCGGCGGCCAATCGCGGCCTGAGCGAGATCGTCGCCATCGTCGATCACAACAAGATTCAATCCGACACGTGGGTGCGCGGCGTCAGCGATCTCGGCGATCTCGAGGCCAAGCTGCGCGCGTTCGGATGGCACGTCACGCGTTGCGACGGTCACGATGTGGCGGCGCTCGAACGCACCATCCGTTCCTTGGACGCCGTGACTGATAAACCAAAGGTCATTGTCGCCGACACCGTGAAGGGTCGCGGCGTGTCGTTCATGGAAGGGCCGGCGATGAAAGCCGGTGAGCTCTACGGCTTTCATTCGGGTGCTCCGAGCGAAGACAAGTACACCGCCGGCGTGAAAGAGCTGCTGTCGTCTGCCAACAGGCTGTTCAACGAGCTGGGCTTGGGCGAGGTGCGCACCGAGATCCGCACACGCAATCCGCGCCGCGAGTTGCGAAAGACCGACAACTTGATCTCGGCCTACGAGCACGCGCTGCTTCGACAGGGCGAACGCCACAAGCATCTCGTTGCGCTCGACGCCGATCTGGTCAAGGACTGCGGTCTGGTGTCGTTCGCCAAGCGCTTTCCCGATCGCTTCATCGAGTGCGGCATCGCCGAGCAGGACATGGTATCGATGGCCGGGGGGCTGGCACGCCGCGGCTATCTGCCGATCGTGCATTCGTTCGCGTGCTTCCTCTCGGCGCGTCCCAACGAGCAGATCTACAACCAGTGTTCCGAGGGATCGAAGGTGGTCTACGTCGGATCGCTGGCAGGGCTGCTGCCCGGAGGACCGGGACACTCACATCAGTCCGTGCGCGACATCTCGGCGCTGCGCGGCATGCCGAACATGACACTGCTCGAGCCGGCGCTCGACGCGGAAGTGCAGGGACTGCTCGACTACGCGGTGAACCACGCACCCGACAGCGTCTACTTGCGTCTGGTATCGGTGAAGTGGCCGATGCCCTTCTCCTATCCGTCGCATCACAAGGTCGAGTTCGGAAAGGGCTGGGTCGTCCGCGACGGGACCGATGCCGTTGTCTTCGCCTACGGACCCTGGCTGCTCGCGAACGCGTTCGAGGCCGCCGAAGAAATCGAGCGCAGCAGCGGGGCGAGCATCAGGCTCGTGAATCTGCCGTGGCTGAACAAGATCGATCTGCGATGGCTGCGCGAGGTCATCGGCGGACGGCGATCGATTGCCACGCTCGACAACCACTACCTCAAAGGCGGTCAGGGCGAGATGATCGCGGCGGCGGTTGCCGAAATCGGTCTCGAGCCGTCGGCGCGCGTGCTGCGCGTCGGCATCACGGCCCTCCCGGTGTGCGGCGCGAACGACGAAGTGCTCGCGCACCACAAGCTCGACGTGGCGAGCATCGTGAAAAGCCTGCGCCACGTGGTGCCGCTCATCGCATGATCGCGCTGTTCTGGGACATCGACGGCACGCTGCTGACGACGGGAAAAGCGGGCGTGCCGGCGTGGGAGATGGCCGTTCGCGAGATCGTCGAGCGTGACTTCGAGCTCGCCTCGTTTCGTGTGGCCGGCTTGACCGACTATCAGATCGCCGTCCGCACCTTCGAGATGCTCGGCGTCGACGCCGACGAATCGACGATCCGCAGAATGGTCGCCCGCTACGAGGAGCTGCTCCCCACCGAGCTCCCGAAGAAACGCGGTCAGGTGATGCCGAACGTGCGCGAGATCCTCGAGCGCATGCAGAGCGAGCCCGACGTGCATCTGTATCTCCTGACCGGCAACACGCCTGGCGGCGCCCGCGCCAAGCTCACGCACTACGACTTGTTCAAGTACTTCGAAGGCGGGGCCTTTGCCGAGGACGCCGGCGATCGCGCCAGCATCGCCGTGCGCGCGTTGTCGCTGGCGCGCGCCAACTCGCCGGTCGGCGACGACCGCGCCTTCGTGATCGGCGACACGCCTCACGACATCGAATGCGCTAATGCGATCGGCGCCCGCACGATTGCCGTTGCCACCGGCGGCTATTCGCGCGCCGAGCTCATGAAGCACCGGCCATGGCGTGTGTTCGACGTGCTGCCGCCGGTGGACGAATTCGCGCGGTTGATTCGCGAGCCGCGCACGGCCGTCGCGGCGGAGTCGCGTCTGGCATGAAGCGCGTCATCCGACGCTTCCCTCGAGTCTGGCGCGCCACGCGGCTCGCGCGCCGGTGGTATCACGCCCGGCGCGGGGCCTATCCCGATTGGGCCTCGCTCATCGGCGAATCACCCGGTGTGTGGCAGTCGGCGCGCAGCGCTGCCCAGGGTGGTCCGCGCGTGCTCATGGCCAGCGCCATTGGATCGTACGCGCACGCCATCACGCTCGAGAGCGCGCTTGCGGTCGCGCTCACGTTCCGCGGCGTCGAGGTGCATGCGCTGATGTGCGATGGGTCGCTGACCGCATGTGCCGAATGCGACGCATCGCTCTATCCGTCATTGACGCGCTTCATCGATCACGGGCCGTCGCGCGACTTGTGCCGCGACTGCGCGTGGCCCGCCGAACGCGTCTACGCGCAGCTCGGCATCAAGCTCCATCGCTACAACGAGTGGCTCACCGCCGAGGATCGCGCCGAGGCGCGTCGTCTCGCGGCGACGCAGCCGTACGCCGACATTCCGACGATGCGAATCGACGGCCTGGCCGTCGGCGAACACGCCTACGCCGGCGCACTGCGATTCTTCGCCACCGGCTCGCTGGACCAGGAGCCACGCGCCGAGCCGGTGTTGCGGCGCTATCTCGAGGCGGCCGTGCTGACGGTGTCGGCCACTCGCCGGCTGCTGCGTGCCGTCGGCTTTGCGTCAGCGGTGTGCACGCACGGCATCTACGTGCCGTGGGGCATCATCGGCGAGGTCGCGCGTCAGGAGCGCGTCAACGTGTCGACGTGGAACGTGGCCTATCGCAAGCGGCGGTTCATCTTCAGCCACGACGACACCTACCATCACACGTTGATGACCGAGCCGCGATCGCATTGGGAGCATCTCGATCTCACACCGGCGCGCGAGGCCGAGCTGATGAAGTACCTGGCCAGCCGGCGTGAGGGTCTCTTCGACTGGATCGTGTTCCATCGACCGACGACGCAGGACGTCGACTCGATCGCCAGGCAGCTCGGCATCGATCGATCGAAGCCGGTCATCGGCATGCTGACCAACGTATCGTGGGACGCGCAGCTGCACTATCCGGCGAACGCGTTTCCCAACATGCTCGAGTGGGTGGTGCAGACCTGCGAGTACTTCGCGACTCGTCCCGATCTGCAGCTCCTGATGCGCGTGCATCCTGCCGAAATCAGCGGCTTCCCGCCGTCGCGTCAACCGATCCTCGGTGAGCTGCGTCGGCGGCTGCCGGCGCTCTCGTCGAACATCATCATCGTCCCGCCCGAGAGCGGCATCAGCACCTATGCGGTGATGTCGCTGTGCAACAGCGCCATCATCTACGGCACCAAGATGGGGGTCGAGCTCACCAGCGTCGGCATTCCTGTCATCGTCGCGGGCGAGGCCTGGATCCGCAACAAAGGGCTGACCGAGGACGCCAGCTCGCCGGATGAGTATTTCCGGATCCTCGATCGGCTGCCGTTTCCGGCAACGCTCGACAAAGGTCATCTGGCGCGGGCGCGCCGCTATGCTTACCACTTCTTCTTCAATCGCATGATCCCGCTGCCGTTTATCGAGCCGAAGGCCGGCTATCCCATCTACCGGCTCAAGCTCCAGACTCTTCAGCACTTGTTGCCCGGCCGGTCCAGGGGACTGGATACAATCTGCGACGGAATCCTTGGAAATGGGACGTTTGTGTTGAAAGATGAGCAGCTCGATGTTCGGGGTTCAGGCGTTCCGGTTCCGGGTTCCGATTCGTCGTTCGAAGTGCATGGTTCCGCGAGCGGAGCTGCGAGGTTGCGATCCAGCTGAAACCTCGATCCCTGCGTTGTGATTGAAACTGTCGTCTTCACCGTCGCTGCTGCCGTCGCGCTGTGGCTCGGTGCAGTGGTCCGCCGCTGCGCGCCGGCGATCGGCGCCGTCGTGCCGCCGCGTCCAGATCGCTGGAGCAGTACGCCAACGCCGACGATGGGCGGCATCGCAATCGCGCTGGGCACCGTGGCCGGCTTCGGTGTCATCGTGTTCGTGCCCGACCGCGCCGCGGTGACGAGCGCGTGGCCGGCGGTGCTGCTGGCGGCATTGGCGATGTCGGTAGTCGGCATGTACGACGACCGGCTGCAGCTGTCGCCGGTGGCGAAGCTCGTCTCGTCCCTCGCGATCGGCGCGTTCCTGGTGTTTGCGCTCACCGGAACGGAACCGGCCGGTGCAATGCCCACCAGCTACACCCTCATCGGCATCATCTGGTTCGCCGGCATCTGCCACGCACTCAATCTGCTCGACAACATGGACGGCCTTGCGGCCGGCGTTGCGCTCATCGCCGCGCTCTTTCTCGCCGGGCTTCTCCGCTCGACGCTTGGACCGGCGCTGGTGTTGATGCTGGTCGCGCTCGCGGGTGCGGTCGGCGGATTCATCTATTGGAACCGGCCGTCGGCCCGCCTCTTCATGGGCGACTGCGGCAGCCTGTTCATCGGCGCTCTTCTCGGCGGCGCCTCGCTCGTGCCGGTGTTCAACGCCCGTGTCGCGTTCGTCAGTCCCGCGGTACTGGTGATCCTCATTCTCGTCGTGCCGCTCTTCGACACCAGCTTCGTGCTGGTACTGCGTCGTCTTGCCGGGCGTCCTGCCACCAAGGGCGGCATCGATCACGTCTCGCATCGCATCGTCTCGCTGGGGTTCTCCGAGCGAAGCGCGGTGCGCATCCTCTACGGCCTCGGCATTGTCGGCGGCTTCATGGCCTGGGCGTTGTCGACGTGGAGCACCGTGGAGCCTATGCCGCTCCTCGCGATCTTCGCCGTGGTCGTCATCCTGATCGGCATCTACCTCGCTCGTGTGCCGGCCTACAACAAGCAGGACTTCATCGCCCTGCAGAAGTCGTCGTTCGCGCCGCTGCTCAAGGATCTGGCGTTCAAGTGGCACGCGGGCGAGGTGATGCTCGACCTCGTGCTCATCACCGTCTGCTACTACGCCGCGTTCCGGCTGCGATTCGATGGGCCCGAGCTCGAAAAGTTTCTCCGCGTCTTCACCGTGTCGCTGCCGGTGGTGCTCGGGTGCAAGCTCGCTGCACTCTATAGCTCGGGACTGTATCAACGATCGTGGGAGACGTTCGGTCTTCGCGATCTCACCGCCGTGGCGAGAGGCGTCGGCATCGGCTCGCTGCTGACCGTGGCGGCGTCCTACTACCTGTACCACGGTGAAGGATTCTCCCGCGTCGTCTCGGTACTCGATGGGCTGCTGCTCACGATCGCCATCGTCGCCACTCGCGCGTCGTTCCGCACCATGAGCCTCGTGGCCTCGACACGCAACAAGCGCAACCGCCGCGTTCTCGTTTACGGAGCCGGGAAGTACGGTCAGATGCTCGTGCGCGAGCTGCGAGCCAATGCCGGATGGCACATGAATCCCGTGGGATTCATCGACGACGATCCGCTCAAGGCCCGGCGATGGATCGTCGGCGTGCCCGTTCACGGCTCGATCGATCAGCTCGAGGCGACGATGCGGAGGTTCGATGTCGAGGAGGTCGTGCTGAGCAGTCCGACGATCAACGGCAGCGTCGAGCATCGCATTCGCGAGGTCTGCAGCGTGCTCAATCGGCCGGTGCGGCGGCTGCATATGGAGATTTCGTAATTTCCCGCACCCTGAAAGTCGGCATCGACGGGCGAGCGTGGTCGTCGCCGGCGCCAGGGATCCGGCGCTACATGGCGGGACTGGTGCCGGCACTCCTCGAATTGGGTGAGCCGCTGGAGATCGTCGCGCTCGGTGGTTCCGCAGAGGCCATCCCGCGGGCCCTGACACGAATCGACGAGCCGCCGCATCTGCCGACCAATCTCGGATGGACCGCTGTCGGACTGCCGTGGGCCGCGTCGCGCGCCGGGGTCGATCTGATTCACGCGCCCGCGTACACCGCTCCGCTCACGGCTCGAGTGCCCACGGTTGTCACCATTCACGATGTCAGCTACGCCGTTCATCCCGAGTGGTATCCCTATCGACGTGACCCGTTCCGGCGCGCATTCTACCGTCGCAGCGCGCGTACCGCGGCCCACGTCATGACCGTGTCCGAGTTCTCGGCCGGCGAGATCGTGAGGGCGTACGCCATTCCGCGCGATCGCATCACAGTGGCGCCGCACGGCGCATCGCACGCATTCCTCCCGAAAGCCGCGGGAGTGGAGATCGCGCTGCCGGCCGGGGTGCGTCCGACGTTTCTGCTCCACATCGGCGACCTGCATCCACGACGCAATCTCGCCGTGGTCGTCCGCGCGATCATCGAGTCGCGCCGCGAGGGCCGTCTGCGCGATCCGATCTCGCTGGTGCTGGCTGGTGTCGATCGCGGCATCGGCGACGAGCTGCGACGAATGGCGGCCGCCGCGTCGCTGCCCGATCTGGTGGTCTGTCTCGGTGCCGTGCTAGACGACTGCCTCGTCGGGCTCTATCGCGCCGCCACGGCACTGGTCTACCCATCCCGATACGAGGGCTTCGGGCTGCCGCTGCTCGAAGCGATGGCGTGCGGGACGCCGGTCATCGCCTCGCGTGCGGCTTCGATCCCCGAGGTGCTCGGCGATGCCGGCATTCTGCTCGATCCAGACGATGTGACAGGATGGGGGAGCGCGATCGACAGCGTGCTCACCGATCCAACACGGCGCGAACGCATGCGCGCCGCGGGCATCAAGCGAGCCGAGGGTTTCACGTGGGCGCGCACCGCGAGGCTGACGCTCGACGCCTATCGCCGCGCCGTCGAGAGCCGTGCCTCGGTGGTTGATCATTCACGAGTATGACGGCCCCCGACGTCTCGATCGTCATCGTCAACTGGAACGGACGTCAGTTCCTCGACGCCTGTCTCGGTGCGGTCGCGGCTCAGCAGGGCGTGAACGCGGAGACGATTCTCGTCGACAACGGATCCACCGACGGGAGTGCGGCGTACGTCGCCGAACGTTATCCGTGGGTGCGTGTGGTTGCGCTCGCCGAAAACCGTGGTTTTGCCGGCGGCAACAACGCCGGTGTTCGCGAGGCGCGCGGGCGCTTTGTCGCGTTGCTGAACAACGACACGGTAGCCGACCCCGGCTGGCTGAAAGCGCTGCTTGGCGCCGCTGACGAGGGCGTGCTGGCCACGTCGCGCATCGTCTACATGCACGATCGCCGCCTGATCGACAGCGCGGGGGATGGGATGCTGCGATGGGGCGGCGCGTTCAAGCGGCATCATGGCGACACCGTTGATGTGGCGATGGACTCGCGCGAGGTGTTTGGCGTCTGCGGCGCGGCGTGTGTCATTCCCCGGCGCGTGTTCGAGGAGCTTGGCGGCTTCGACGAGCAGCTGTTCATCTCCCACGAGGACGTCGATCTGTCGTATCGCGCACGTCTGCGAGGCTACCGCTGCCGATATGCGGCGGATGCGGTGGTCGCCCATTATGGCAGCTCGACGCTCGGCCGTGTCAGCGGCTTCGCCGTGTATCACGGTCAACGAAATCTCGAGTGGGTGTATCTGAAGAACACGCCGATCTCGCTGCTGCTGCGCACACTCCCGGGCCATCTCGTCTACGTTGCCGCAGCGGCGCTGCATTTCACGCGCGCGGGTCTACTGGGCACGTTCTTGCGTGCGAAGCTGGCGGCGATTGCCGGTATTCCGCGCGTGCTCCGGCAGCGCGCCGAAGTGCAGCGCGCGAGTCGGGTCGACGCGAATGCGATCGCGATTCATCTCGATCGCGCGTGGCTGTCGACGAAGCTCAAAGAGAAGCGCTTCGATCTCGGTCTCGCCGGAGGCGGGCGCAGCCGGTGAATGTCGAGATCGCAGCGGTCCTGGTCAACTACAACGCCGGATCGGAGCTCGTGCTGGCGCTGCAGTCGCTGGTCGACGACCTGGCCAATCGCGCGTGGGAAGCGGTCGTCGTCGACAACGCATCCAGCGACGGCAGCGCCAGCTTCGCCGACGCGTTCGCGCCTCGCGTTCGGCTCATACGCAACACGACGAACGTCGGCTTCGCCCGCGCGGTGAATCAGGGTGTCGCGGCGAGCCGCGCGCCCCTGGTGCTCATCATGAACCCTGACTGTCGCGTCAATGCCGGCGCAGTCGGCGCCCTTCAGGCGCAGCTCGACGCGCACGACGCGTGTGCGGTCGTCGGTCCACGGGTGCTCGATCCGGACGGCACGGTGCAGGGAAGCGCGCGCGGTGATCCCGACATGTTGACGGGACTCTTCGGGCGCACCGGTCGATTGCGCGAGTGGTTTCCGCTGGTGCCCGCCGCTCGCCGCAATGTCGTGAGCGATGCCGCGATCGGTAACGGTGCGCCTAGCGTCGTCGTCGACTGGGTGTCGGGCGCGTGCATGTTGGTGCGTCGTTCGGCATTCGAGGCGGTCGGCGGCTTCGATGAGGGGTACTTCATGTACTGGGAGGACGCTGATCTGTGCCGGCGTCTTCGCGCCCGTGGGCATCACGTGCGCTACGTGCCGGGTGCCACGGCGGTGCATCGGGTCGGGCACTCGAGCCAGTCGGTGCGCCCAGCGTCGATTCGCGCGTTTCACGACAGCGCGTATCGCTACTACGCCACGCACGTCGCCAAAGGATCGATCAAGCGCGGGCTCGCGCGCGCGCTGTTGAGCGCGCGCTGCTGGTGGAAACTGCGAAATGCGGACTGATGAACGCAGAACGCTGAATCATTGGTCGAGTGCTGAATGCGAAATGCTGAATATTGAGCAATTGACAATATTCAGCACTCGGCATTCGGCACTCTGACAATGAATCCGCAATCTGCACTCATCAATCTGCATTGAAGATTTCTTCAACCAGCTGCGCGACGTGCTCGCCGATGGCAAGACACGACGTCAGGCCTGGCGATTCGATGCCGGCGGCCTGAATCAGTCGCGGGCGCGTGCGATCGATCGCAATCTTGAAATCCGAGAACGACTGGTCGGGCGGATGCAGCTTCGGTCTGATGCCGCTTCCGCCGAGACGAAGATCCGCGAGCGTGAGCTCGGGCAGCAGATCGCGGGCGGGATCGAGGAAATCTTCGATCGGGATGCGGTTGTCCTCGTAGTCGTCTTTCCGATCCTGAAAGCGCGTGGTCGGGCCGAGCGTGACCGATCCGCCGGTGGTCTTCGACAGGTGCACGCCGAGACCGTGTGCGTGCGGCAGCGGATAGACCAGCGCGTTCACGAGCGATCGCTTGGCCGGAACCAGCTCGGCGTACTCACCGCGGCACGGGTAGATGCGGAACGTCTCGCCGCCGATCATCGCCGACACCTCGTCGGCGTACAGGCCTGCCGCGTTGACGACCGAGCGCGCGACGATGGTCTCGGCCGGAGTGTGTAGCTCGATCACCTCCGTGCGCGGCGTCGCACCCGTGAGCGGCGAGCCTGGCAGCAGCACCGTGTCGTGATGTACGCACAGTCGCGCCAGCGTCTTGATCAGCGCCTCGGCCTCGAGGATGCCGGTGTTTGGTGAAAACAGCGCCGCCCGAGCGCGGACGTGCGGTTCGCGCGCGCGAATGAATGCCTGATCGACGAGTGTCAGCCCCTCGACGCCGTTGGCCTCGCCTCGCTGCTGCAGCGCTTCGAGCGCGGCGATCTCGTGATCGTCGTGCGCGACGATCAGCTTGCCGCACCGCCGATGCGGAACGCCGTATTCGGCGCAGAACTCATAGAGACGACGAGCGCCGTCGACGCAGTGGCGAGCCTTCAGCGATCCGACCGGATAGTAGATGCCGGCATGAATGACTTGACTGTTGTGGGTACTGGTGCCCATGCCCGGACGCGGTTCGCGTTCGAGCACACACACGCTGTGCCCACGGCGGGCGACGGAAAGTGCGGCCGCAAGGCCGACGACGCCCGCTCCGATGACGGCCGTATCGATCTGCTCCATGTGTGTGCGGTGCGGCGAGGTTACAGTAGGATGGAACGCCTCGGCAGCTCATTATGACGCCTTCCCGTGTTGTCGTGACTGGTGCGCGCGGCCAGCTAGGCACGGCGATCCAGCATATCTTCCGCGACGCGACGATCGTTGCTCACACCCGCGACACGCTCGACGTGACCGATCCGCACGCGGTGGCGGAGGCGATCGCCGATGTCAAACCCGAGGTCATGATCAACTGTACGGCGTTCAACGATGTCGACGGCTCCGAGGATCGTCCGCTCGAGGCGTTGGCGGTGAACGCGTTTGCGGTGCGCAGCCTGGCGCGCGCGGCCGAAGCTGCCGGCGCCGTGTTCGTGCACTACAGCACCGACTTCGTGATTCATATCGACAGCGACGAGCCGCACGACGAGCGCGTGCGTCCCGCGCCACGCAGCACCTATGCGGCGTCGAAGCTGCTGGGCGAATGGTTCGCACTCGAGGCGCCGGGCGCGTTCGTGCTGCGAGTGGAGAGTCTGTTCGGCTCGCCCGCGGGTTGGGCCGGCCGGCGCGGAACCCTCGATCGGATCGTCGAAGGACTCGAGCAGGGGCGCGACGTGCGCGTCTTCACCGATCGCATCGTGTCGCCCAGTTACACGCCCGATGTCGCTGCAGCCACGCGTCACCTGGTCACCACCGGCGCCGAGCCCGGGCTCTATCACTGCGTCAACGCCGGGTACGCGTCGTGGCACGACGTCGCCCGCGAAGCGGCGGCCATCCTGCGCGTCGAGCCGAAGCTGGTGCCGGTGACCGTCGATTCGATGCCGCTCAAGGCGCCGCGCCCGCGCTACTGCGCGCTGTCGTCGCGGAAGCTGTCCGCCACAGGCTTCTCCATGCCACCGTGGCAGGATGCGCTGCAACGCTGGCTCGTGGAGCGGGCTGCCTGACCTGTCCGCCGCAGCTTCATGCGAAGGTGGAAGGCGGCCCCGACATCGAGCGGTGGCATAGAATGGCAGCGGCATGGCTAAACGCGCGGTCATCACCGGCATCACCGGGCAGGACGGCTCGTATCTCGCAGAACTGCTCCTCAATGAGGGCTACGAGGTCACCGGCGTCGTCCGCCGCGCCAGCGCGCCGAACCTGTGGCGGATCGAGCACCTGCTCGATCGCATCTCGCTGCGGCCGGCTGACTTGCTCGATCAGCTGTCGCTCGTCCGGCTCATTCAGGACGTAAAGCCGAGCGAGCTCTACAACCTGGCGGCGATGTCGTTCGTGCCGGCGTCGTGGGATCAGCCGCTGCTCACCGGCGAGTACAACTCGATGGGCGTGACGCGCGTGCTCGAGGCGATCCGCCAGGTCGATCCGGGCATTCGCATCTACCAGGCCTCGTCCAGCGAGATGTACGGGCGGGTTCGCGAGGTGCCACAAACCGAGCTCACGCCGTTCTATCCACGAAGTCCGTACGGCGTCTCGAAGGTCTTCGGGCACTACATCACGGTGAACTATCGCGAGAGCTACAACCTCTTTGCCGTCTCGGGCATCCTGTTCAACCACGAGTCGCCGCGCCGCGGGCCCGAGTTCGTGACCCGCAAGGTGACCGATGGCGTGGCGCGCATCAAGCTGGGGCTCGCCGATCACCTCTCGCTCGGCAACCTCGACGCCTGCCGCGATTGGGGCTTCGCCGGCGACTACGTGCACGCGATGTGGCTGATGCTGCAGCAGGACAAGGCCGACGACTACGTCATTGCGACCGGCAAGAGTCACTCGGTGAAGCAGCTGGTCGAAGTGGCGTTCGGCCACGCCGGCCTCGACTGGCAGAAGCACGTCCGCACCGATCCCACACTCATCCGCCCCGCCGAAGTCGATCACCTGATCGGCGACGCGAGCAAAGCAAAGCGCGTCCTCGGCTGGACGCCGAGCGTGAGCTTCGAACAGCTCATCGCGATGATGGTGGACGCCGACATCGCCCGCCTGTCCACTGCCGTCAAGCCGCCGGCCTCCCAATGGATCCCGAGATAACAGAGCAACAGAGGCTCGCCTCAACACAGAGGAACGGAGCAACGGAGATCCAACAGAGGCTGTAGCGTTTCGAGCGATTCTCGCGCGAGTGAGGCCGCGCGCTTCGCGCGCGGATGGGACGAGAGGCGCTCACGAATACAAACACCACACAATTCACCTGGTGCTTGTACTCGCGAGCGCCTCTCGCCCCATGCGCCGACCGTAGGTCGGCGCCCTCACTCGTGCGTCGAACGCGGGTTTAGCAGAAAGCTCTGTTCGTCCTCTGTTGTTCTGTTTCTCTGTGTTGGGGCACGCCTCCGTGTCTCTGTTTCTTCAAGGTGACCACGGACCGGATGAAGCGAGCACGCCCTTCGCGATGAAGTCGGCGAGGAGCTGGTTGCCGCGCAACGTGTAGTGGCAGCAGTCGTCGATGTAGACCGGCGACGGCTCCGCATCGAAGATGCGCGTCGCGTCGAGAAACGTCATCGTCTTGCTCAACTGCGCGGCGTCGGCGGCTTTGAGCAGCGCGGGGTAGCCGCGCTCGGCGCCGGTCTTGAACGCCGAGCTCGATGACAGCGCGATCTTTGCCTCCGCCGCGTTGAATCGGCGTGTCGAGTGGTACTGATTCGGCTGCAGCACCTGCACGTACGGAATCCCGCGCGCTTGCAGCAGCGCGTGCATCGCCTGCGACGACCGGATCCAGCCGCCGGCGATGTCCTCGAATCGCGTGTCGTCCGTGCGCGCCTTGACCGGACGCGCCGCGAGAATCAGCGATGTCGTCGTCGGGTTCGACGGCAGATTGTTGAAGCGCCCCAGCTCCTCCTGGTAGCTCCGGCGCGCGCTTCGGTAGAGCCGATCGAGCGCGAAATGCAGCGCGGCGCTGCGCGTGGCGCCGAGCCGCGCGACCAGCCGATTGATCCGCTCTTTGTATTCCTCGATCGCATGCAACGACCGCAGCTTGTCGGGTGTCAGCGAGGCGCGATCGACCAGATTGATCAGCGGCTCGAGATGCATCGCGCTTGGCATCGACAGGTCGAGCCCGCGCTGCTCGTTGAGGCTGCCGAGCGCCACTTCGTTGAAGCCGTCGATGTCGATCACCAGGTCGAACGACTGGCCGATGGAGAGAAAGTAGGCGAGCACCAGCAGCTGCTGCGGCTGCTTGTAGCCTTCGTGGCTGAGGCACACGGGCACGATGTCGCGACCGTCGAAGTAGCGATGGCGCGCGAGATCCTCTACCAGCCGACGCGCGCCCACCTGGCAGAACCACGCGCCCACCGATCCGCCAAACAGGCCGATCACGAACTGACGATCGCCGGTCTTGACGAACGGGTAGTCGAACGGCGCCACGAAACCGAAGTTGTTGGTGGCCAGACGCGCCGGCGCCGATGCCGAGTCTCTGAGGCTTTCGGGGATGTCGAACGGCGTACCGGGCGCGTGTGTCGGCCCGAAATACGGGCTCAGACCATCCGCGGTCAGTCGCCGTTCAGCGGTCTCGACGATCGGATCGTAGGTATTCCGGTACACGTAGAAGAGATGTCCGGTGTCGTCGTAGTAGAAGAACAGACCAACCAGTTCTGCAAAGACGACGAACACGATCGCGTTCACGAGAACGATCGTCAGCGCGCGTCGCACCATGGGCAGGTCAATGATAGTGGGGTGGACGCACCTGGATCACGCCCTGTCGAAATCTGCGTGTGCGTTGACGTGTAATTCCGAAACGGTGCCGAGTACTCGCCCGCGGTGTCCAATCCGACAACGAGATCATGCGAAGCGGTGTTGCCCGGTCGATCGCGATCGTCATGCTGGCGATGGCCGCGGGTGGAGTGGTGTGGCTGAGGGCCTACGCGACCGCGCCCATCGTCTTGCCGGAGCCCGGGGGCACATCGACGCGGGCGCCCGAATACTGTCCGCCGGAGCTCTTTGCTGATTTCGATGGACGAATCGGGCAGGGCGTCTGGACCGACTATCAAAACCGAATGACGTTCATGAACGAGCCGCTCCTCGCCTGCGGTCCGTCGAACGACGCAGAGACGTATCGGTTCACATGGGTTCACGCCTTTACCAGTTACGGCCCGGTCATGGTGCGCCTGTCAAGATCGGCGAACGATCGTCGACTGGTGGCTGGTCGCTTCGAGTGGCGGGAGAGCCGTCAGCGTCTCGAGGTGATATCACATGTTCATCGCTCGCTCACGGAAGCCGAGTGGAACGGCGCAGTCGAGTCGATTCGCCAATCCAGCTTCTGGCGTGTGCCCGGCGCGTTGAACACGCATGAAATCGGATTCGACGGATCGATGTGGATGCTCGAAGGCAGGCAGGGCCAGACCTATCACCTCATCACGAAATGGTCCCCGGAAGACGGGCCCTTCCGTCGCGCGGTGCTAACACTTCTTCACTTGGCCGGCTTCGACGATCCAACGCCTCGCTAGTTAGCGTCACGCTCGCCGCGCCACGGCTGCGTAATCGAGATACGTGAAGAGCAGTCGATTCAGCTTGTTCACGTTCGCGTTGATCGTGTCGGCCGAATCGGCGAGCGCGCCGCCCCCGGCGATCGGCTGCAGCTTCTCGTGCTCCGGATAGGGCACGCGATAGCGGATGTCGATGCGATTGAAGCCCGACGCGATCAGCAGGAACTTGAGCGTGTCGGGATGCAGCGGACGCACGTGCGTAATGTCGCGGATGTAGCTCTCGAAGAACGCAAACCAGCATGCCGGGTTGATCGTCTCGAGCACGATCGCCGCGCCTGGACGCAGCTTGTCGAACGCCGCCTCGAGCAGGTTGGTCAGGTAGGCCGGCTCGAGGTGCTCGACGACTTGCGCCGCAAACAGACCTCCCAACGACTGATCGGGGATCCCGCGCAAATATGACAGCGCATCGGCCTTGGCCGCGTCGAGACCTCGCTCGCGGCACACGTCCACCATCGCCTCGTTCAGATCGATCCCGCGTCCACTGACGCCCTGCTCGCGCAGCAGTTCCAGGAACTCTCCACGTCCGCACCCGATGTCCAGTACATCCGAGGCTCCCGCGAAGATCGATACGTAGTCCGCCAGGCGCGCGCGGATCTGCTCGGGCGATCCGCGAAACGCGTCCTCGAACCCCACATACTTGTGGCTGAGTGCATCCAGGGCCGCGGCCGACGGGGCCGCAGGCGACGTCTGCTCGGCGGCGGCTCCCGCCGGTGCGACACTGGTGGCGCGGCGCGCCAGCTCCTTCGAGAGATGATGCGTCGCCTGCTGCAGCACGCCCACCGACGATCGCAGCTCGTCGTGTTCGGCACGCATTGCCGCCATCGCCGATTCGACGCGGCGCTCGCGAGCCGTCAGCGCCTCGTGAAACCGCCGCACATCGTCGATGGCCACCTCGAGCGGACGCACCGATGTATTCACGTACTCGACGAGCGTGGCGTTGAAGGATTCCTGCGGCCGCAGCAGGCGCGCGACCATCGTCCGCACGACGTGCGCGAGACGATGTTTGAATGTCGAAGAGGCAGGCTGCTGCGGCGCCACGCGCCACGAGGTGTTGAGCCGCTCGATGAGCGCTTCGCTTTTCGCCTGCGTGTCGATGTCGGTCATGCGGCGAGCCGGAAACGATAGCAGCTTTCGTTTCCGTGTAGCCGTGGTCCTTGGTCCATGGTCCTTGGTGCCTGGTCCGTCCTGTGGTCCATAATCCGTCCCCAGTCCATGGTCCGCGCTCGCTCAGTGGACCCGGGACTTTGGACCTTGGGACGGACCAAGGACAAAGAACCAAGGACCAAGGACACGCGCTGCACTGATTACAGAGCGCGCTAACGTCCGACCATACCTTCCACGGGACTGCTCGCCGACGCGTACATCTTCTTCGGGATTCGTCCCGCCAGCCACGCGAGCCGACCGGCGATCACGGCGTGGCACATCGCTTCGGCCATCGCCACCGGATGGTCTGCGCCGGCAATGGCGGTGTTCATCAACACGCCGTCGGCGCCCAGCTCCATTGCCAGCGCCGCATCCGACGCCGTGCCGACGCCGGCATCGACGATCATCGGCACCTTCGAGAACTCGCGGATGATGCGGATGTTGTTGACGTTCTGAATGCCGAGACCGGAACCGATCGGCGCGCCGAGCGGCATCACCGCTGCCGCGCCGGCGTCTTCGAGCTTGCGGCACGCGATCGGATCGTCGTTGGTGTAGGGAAGGACGATGAAGCCTTCCTTCACCAGAACGTTGGTGGCTTCGATCAACGCCTCGTTGTCGGGAAAGAGCGTGCGCTCGTCGCCGATCACTTCGAGCTTCACCCATTCCGAGAGGCCGGCCTCGCGCCCGAGCCGCGCCGTGCGAATGGCTTCGTCTGCCGTATAGCAGCCTGCCGTGTTGGGCAGGATGAACATGCGTTTGGTATCGATGTAGTCGAGCAGCGACTCGCGCGAACGGTCAGAGATGTTCACGCGCCGCACCGCCACCGTCACCATGTCGGCGCCCGATGCTTCATGCGCCTGCGCCATCACCGCATGCGATGAGTACTTGCCGGTGCCGACGATCAAGCGGGACTTGAATGTGCGGCCCGCGATCACAAAGGGTGTGTCTGTCATTTATCCGCCGCCCACGAAATTCACGATCTCCACCGTGTCACCGTCGCCGACGACGACGTCAGGAAACCGATGGCGCTTGACGATGTCCTGATTGTGCTCGACCGCAACCCGGCGCGGATCGATGTCGAGCCGGGCCAGCAGGGCCGTGACCGAGAGCGGTTGCTCGAGCTCGAAGCGTTCGCCGTTGAGAGTGATCTCCACTGGAGTACGAACCGAGCGTACTGCCCGGAAAATGTTTAAGTCAAGGCACGCCAGATGGTTGGGTCGCCTATAGCGGTCTCCCGGCGCCGCCGATAGACCGTTAGCGTAGCCGTGTCCGCAACCCTGTTTCCACCGCTCTCCCGTGGCATTACACGACCGCTGTCGGTGCTCGTGCTCGTCGCATGGACCGCCACGATCGCGGTGCTCGTCCATCGCTCCTATCTGGAAGCGTCGTCCGGCGCGCTGGCAACCGACCTTGCCCGTTACGGCCCGACCGCGGCATGGCGCGGCGTCTACTACCGCGGCGAGAAGATCGGCTTCACCGTCAGTCAGACGACGCGAATCAAGGATGGCTTCGAGATCCAGGAAGACGGTCGTCTGCAGATGCTGCTGCTCGGCCAGGACACGGCAGCCACGATCCGTACGACCGCCCGTGTCGACGGGGAATTCATGCTGCGGGACTTCGAGTTCTCGCTCGATCCGGGCACGGGACCGGTCGTCGTCAAGGGCCGGCTCGATCGCATCGGCGGCAGCCCTCCGTATCGATTGACGCTCGCGATCACGTCGGGCGGTGCAACGCGTACGGAAACGCGCGATCTGCGGGAGGCGCCCGTGATGTCGCTCACCCTCTCGAGGATCCTTGCGAGCGGCCGCCTCGTGCCTGGCACCGAGCATCGCTGGAGCGTGCTCGATCCAGCGACGCTGCAAACCGCGGCGATGATCGTACACGTCGGCGGTCGGTCGGTGGTTCGTGCGAGCGACACGGTGGTGCCGGCGTTCCGTGTCGAGTCGGAGTTTCAAGGATTGCGCACGACATCGTGGGTCACCGACACCGGCGAGATCGTCCGCGAGGAGAGTCCGCTGGGACTCATGACGGTGCTCGAGTCGCCCGAGCGGGCGCGCGGCATGGCGATACCCGAGCGTGTGCGCGGAGATCTGCTGCGGACGTCGGCGATCGTGCCAGCGATGCGCGCCCGCATCGACGAGCCTCGCGACGTGCGGCGCCTGCGCGTGCAGCTCGATGGCGCAACGGTTCCGGCTGATGATCTCAACGGCGCCGGACAGACAGCCTCGGGAAACGTCATCGAGATCGTCGATTCGCAGATTCGCACCCCAGAGCCTGTCGCGCCCGAGGCCGCTTCCTATGTGGCCGCCGAGCCGCTCATCGAGAGCGACGCACCGGAGATTCGAGCCGAGGCCGAACGGGCGGTGCGCGACGCCACCAGCGATCGCCTGCGTGCAGAGCGCCTCACCCGACACGTCAACGCGCTTCTCGACAAGAAGCCCACGGTGAGCCTGCCTTCAGCGCGCGACGTGCTCCGCACCAAGGTCGGCGACTGCAACGAGCACACCGCGCTGTATGTGGCGATGGCGCGATCCATCGGTCTGCCGTCGCGGATCGCCGTCGGTCTCGTCTACATGCACGGCGCGTTCTACTACCACGCGTGGCCGGAGGTGTACATCGCCGAAGGCCGACGGGGTCTGTGGATGCCGGTCGATCCCACGCTGAATCAGTTTCCGGCTGATGCGACGCATCTTCGCCTTGCACGCGGCGGCCTCGATCGCCAGGCCGCGGTACTGCCGCTCATCGGCCACTTGAAGATCACCGTGCTCGACGTCGAGCTCGCGCCGGGCACCGACCGCGTGATTGTGGGGCGCGACCAATGATTGCAGTTCAGCATCTCGTCAAGGAGTACGGCAAGTTCCGGGCGGTCGACGATGTGACCCTCGATGTGAAGCCGGGCGAGTTCCACGGTTTCCTCGGGCCCAATGGGGCCGGCAAGACCACGACGATGCGAATGATCGCGGGACTGCTGAAGCCGTCCTCCGGCCGCATCCTCGTCGACAATCACGATCTCGACACCGAGCCCGAAGCAGCAAAGGCGGCGCTCGGCTTCATCCCCGATCGGCCATTCATCTACGACAAGCTCACTGCCGGCGAGTTTCTCCGCTTCCATGCCGGCCTCTATGGCATGTCGAACGGGATGGTGGAAGGCCGAGTGCACGAGATGCTCGATCTGTTCGAGCTGCGTCAATGGGAGAACGAGCTGGTCGAGAGTTTCTCGCACGGCATGAAGCAGCGCCTCGTCATGAGCTCGGCGTTCTTCCATCGCCCGCGAGCGGTTGCCGTCGACGAGCCGATGGTCGGCCTCGATCCCCGCGGCGCTCGTCTGATCAAAGACGTGTTCCGGCGTATGAGCGAGCGCGGCGTGGCCATCCTCATGAGCACGCACACGCTTGAAGTGGCGCAGGAGATGTGCCATCGCGTGAGCATCATTCAGAAGGGTCGCATCATCGCGCAGGGGACGGTGGACGAGGTCAAGCAGATGGCGGGCAGCGCCATCGACGAGCACCTCACGTCGGTGTTCCTGAAACTCACCGGCGGCAGCGGTCTCCAGGAGATCGATGAGATCTGACGCACACGTGGGCGCCGCGCTCGCCGTGGGGGCCGCCTTCAGGCGGCCCGTATCTTTTCCGTATCTCCTGCTGCCAGCGATCTGGTCGGCGCGCAATCGCGTGCGTCGTCGCGAGCGCGGCGACTCGCTGCGCGGTCTGCTGTTCGGATCGATTGGCGTCGTCGTGGTTGCGGCGCTGTCGGGCGGATCGTACTGGCTCGCCAGGCAGGTGTCGGCGTACGAAGAGTTCGGCGACTACCTCCTGCGCCTCGGGCTGTCGTGGCTCTTTCTCTCGTTCCTCGCCTTTCTCGCCTTCAGCGGCGTCGTCTCCGCACTCTCGAGCTTCTTTCTCGCCGATGACCTCCGTCTGCTGATGACGACCCCGGTGGCGGCGCGGCGTCTTTTCTTCGCGCGCTTCGCGCGCACGCTCGCGGCGGCGTCGTGGATGGTGGTCTTCATGGTGCCGGTGTTGATAGGCGTCGGCGTCGGTCGACACGCGCCGGCGGCGTTCTACATCGCATCCCTGACGACGCTTGCACCGTTTGCGGTCATCCCGGTGGCGCTTGGATCGGCGTGCACGCTGGCGGTGGTCAACATCTTTCCCGCTCGACGCGCACGCGACCTGCTCATGCTGATGGGCCTGCTCTTCGCCGTCGCGATCGTGCTGCTGCTGCGATTCATCCAGCCCGAACGCCTCATGCACGTGGAGTCGTTGCCAGACATCGCCGACTTCTTCGCCACGCTGCAGTCGCCGATCACCCCGATGCTGCCGTCGTTCTGGGCAGGAGAGTCGCTGTTTGCCGGCATCAAGGGCGGCGTCGACTGGCTGCACCAGGCGGCGCTGTGGACGACGGCAGGCGCGTTCACGGTGTTACTGGGGTGGGCGCATGAGCGCTGGCACTTCCCCGGATACAGTCGATCGCAGGAGGCACCGAAGACGCGCTTTGCCCGCTTCGCCGCCCTCGACACGCTGGCCGCGGTGCTGCCGCTGTCCGATGTACGGCGGCAACTGCTCGTCAAGGACGTGAAGGTCTTCCTGCGCGATGTGAGCCAGTGGGTGCAGCTGCTTCCGCTGGTGGCGCTCGTGCTGCTGTATCTCTACAACTTCCGCGTGCTCGATCTCGAGCGGATTCCCTACATGAGCGGGTTCGTGAAGAACGTTTATGCGTTCGTGAATCTGGGGATGGCCGGGTTCGTGATGGCGACCGTCGCCGTGCGCTTCGTGTTTCCGGCGGTGTCGGCCGAAGGGGCGGCGTTCTGGATCATCCGTACGTCGCCGATCTCGATGCACGACTTCCTGTGGTCGAAGTTCTGGACCGCACTCGCGCCGGTACTGATCTTCACCGAGCTGCTGACGATCGCCGCCAATGTGCTGCTCGGAGTCGATCCGTTTCTGCAAGTCGTCGCTGCCGGGTCGATCATCGTGCTGACTTTCGCGCTCGTCGGGCTCGCCACCGGTCTCGGCGCGCGCTATCCCCGGTTCGGCGCCGATGCCACACAGGCCGCCGGATCCTACGGTGGCGTGATGTTCATGATCCTCGCCGTGCTGCTGATCATCGTCACGATCGCGCTGGTCGGGTGGCCGGCGTCGATCTACATGATGTCGAAGACCGGCCAGTATCGGTGGCGTCTCACGCCCGACCGTCAGGCCATCATCGTCATCACGCTGTCGATGGTCGTAGGGATCTGCATGGCGACGTGGCGCGTGGCGATGCGGTCGGGCGTCAAGGCGCTCGACGCCATGCGCGGGTAATTTCACGACACACCGAGGCGCCGAGGCACCGAGGAGGAGCACACCGTACGATGAGCCCTCACGAGTATCGCTGGACATTCGAGTTCGAGTCGCGTGAGTACGTGCGCGCCGTTCGTGCGATGGGATCGAATCTTCGTTGGCGCGCAATGAAGCAGGTTGTCGAAACGAAAGAATTCTTTCTCTTCTACGTCACCGCCGCAATCGCCTACTACTTGCCGAAGCGAATCGTCGCCGCCCAGGATCTTGCGGGCGTGCGCGATCTCGTTCATGCGCATGTCGCTCGGAACCGGGTGAAGCTCGCCGCCTAGATTCTGCCAGCCAAGCCCACACGCGACTTCGCGACGCAACGCGGTGATATCCTTCGCCTCCATGAACAGGCGCCGCAGATTCGCTCTCGCCTTCGTTCCCTTGCTGATTGGTTTGATGGCGCTCGTGCGCGTCACGACCGGACCGCGGTTCGAAACCTACTACAAGCCCGACATGCTCTCGTTGTTTGCCGCCGGCATGTGCTTCGGCGCGGCGGTCGCGCTAGCAGCCGTGGCGCTACGCGGGACCTCCGAGCGCTGACATCGGCCATGCCTGCCAAGAAGCGTGCGATGCCGAAGTTCACGAAGGCGCCCGACGCCTTGGTGACGTTGTTCGCTCGCGCGACCTCCGCGCTGCCCGGCATCGAAAGCCGGAAGATGTTCAGTTACCCGGCCGCGTTCATCAATGGCAACATGTTCAGCTGCCTGTTTCAGAGCCGTATGATCCTGAAACTGTCCGAGGCCGATCGCGACGCCTGCGCACGCGAGTTTGGCGCAAAGCCGTTCGAGCCGATGCCGGGGCGGCCGATGCGCGAGTACATCGCCGTGCCGGACGCCGTCCTGCGGTCGCCAACGCTTCTCGACTCGTGGCTTCGCAGAAGCTATGGCCATGCAGCGGCACTGCCGGCGAAGCGAGCTGCCAAGACCCAGGCACCCGCGAAAGAGGCCAAGGGTGGCGGGCGAAAGCAGGCTCGCACGCGATGACCGACACGGCCGAGAGAGCGGAGCTGATCGCCTACTACGACGCGCAAGCGGCCAACTACGAAGACTTCTACGACGGCAAGGGCCAGGCGATCGCGGCGCTCTCGGGCGAGTACGCCACGGATGCGGCCGGCGTGGCGACGCTGTTGTCGTCGTTCGGCCGCGGCGACGTCGTCGATCTGGCGTGTGGAACCGGATACTGGCTGACGGTCTATGGCCGCAACGCGGCGTCGATCACTCTGGTGGATCAAGCGGAACGGGTGCTGGCGCATTGCGAGCGGCGCATCCAGCAGCTCGGTCTCGCGGCGGTTGCCCGCACCATTCGCGGCGACGTGTTCGGCGTGCCGCTGCCCGAAGCGGGCTACGACGCCGGCATGCTCGGCTTTCTGCTGAGTCACTTGACGGTGGAGGAAACCGATGCGCTCTTCGACAGAGTGCGGACCGTCTTGCGGCCGCACTCGGAGCTGGCCGTGATTGACAGCGTGTGGAGCGATGCGCGCAAGCCGTACCGACAGCGCGATGGCTTCGAGCGGCGTACGCTCGCCGACGGACACTCGTTCTCGATTCGTAAGAGGTACTACGATCGACCTGAGCTCGAGGCGCTGGTCACGCGTCACGGCTTTGCGCCACGATCCGTGTACTCAGGCAACGTCTTCATCGCGATGCTCGCCCAGCGCGCACGCTGACAGAGAGAACGATGAGCCCAAAACCGCAGAAGGATATGAAGGCCCGCCGGCGTCTCCGGTATCAAGTGGCGGCGAGCCTCGACGGTTTCATCGCCGGACCCCATGGCGAGTACGACTGGATCGTGATGGATCCGTCGATTGACTTCGCTGCGCTTTACAAGGAATTCGACACCGCGGTGATGGGTCGGAAGACGTACGAGATCACGACGGTGCAGGGCGGCCACGGTGAGATGCCTGGACTCGACGTCGTGGTGTTTTCACAGACGCTGCCCCCGTCGGCCTATCCCGGCGTTCGCATCACGAATCACGATCCGCGCGAGATCGTGTCCGAGTTGAAAGCGAAGCCGGGCAGGGACATCTGGCTGTTCGGCGGCGGCGTGCTGTTTCGAACGCTGCTCGAGGCGCGGCTCGTGGACACCGTCGAGGTCGCGGTGATGCCCGTGCTGCTCGGCGCCGGCATTCCGCTCCTTCCGCCAGGTTCGTCGACCAAGCTCGTACTCGTGGATCAGAAAACGCTGCCGCGAAGCGGCATCGTCGTGCTGTCGTACTCGGTGCCGGGCGGCGTCGCGCCCGCGCCGCCGATTCGGTTCGTCAAGTCGACATCGCGCCCCTCGAAGAAGAAGACGGCACCCAAGAAGGCCAAGAAGGCCAAGAAAAGCTCACGTCGTACCGCGAGATCACGCCGGCGCACGTGACCTGGTACGGGTCCGGCTGAAGCCAATACGGTTAGTCGTAGTGTCCGGCTTTAGCCGGACCATCAGACGTAGTGTCCGGCTTTAGCCGGACCGGCGCACGCGCGACGCGGAACCGTAGGTCGCTCCGCAAAACCAATCTTGATCCGAGCACCTCAGCACGGTTAGTCGTAGTGTCCGGCTTTAGCCGGACTGGCGCGGTGCGGGACCGCAGGTCGCTCCGCAAACCGATCTTGATCCGAGCACCTCATCACGGTCAGTCGTAGTGTCCGGCTTCAGCCGGACTGGCGGTGCGTGACCGTAGGTCGCTCTGCAAACCGATCCTGATCCGAGCATCTCAGCGTTCGCTGCTGATCAACAAGCTGTGAAAAATGCACAGCCCACGGTTTGCTCCGAGTCAGTCGTAGTGTCCGGCTTTAGCCGGACTGCTGCGCGCGGTGCGGGACCGTAGGTCGCTCCGCAAACCGATCCTTATCCGAGCATCTCAGCGTTCGCCGCTGATCAACAAGCTGTGAAAAATGCACAGCCCACGGTTTGCTCCGGACCTACGGTCCTGCACCGCGCCACGGCAAAAGGCGGACGCTACGTTTGCGGCTTGACCCAAATCAACGAGTAGCGCCAGAGCAGGTGTCTGCGGATGGTCGCTGCAGGTAGCAGCGCGCCTGCTTCTCGGCTGATCTCGGCGAGCGTCATCGACGGATCGCGTACTGGCGCGCCGACGCGCGACGTCGGTCGCGTGATTCGGTAGAACGCGCTCACTGGATAGCCGACCAGACTGCGAGCGCCCATGTGAGCGAACGATCGCGCACGATGGAGGCCGAGGACCGTGAGCACGCCGCCGGGTCTCAAGAGCGTCGCCGCCTTCTCGAGCGCGTGACGGAATGGGAGATGGTGGAGCACCGCGATCATCGAGATGACGTCGTACGGCTCGCCCGCCGTCCACGTCATGAAATCCTCGTGGATGAAGCGGATGCGCTCGCTGCCGCGCGACGTCTCCCGCGCCTGTTGAATGACCGCCTCGTTTTCATCGAGCGCGTCGACATGACCCGCGCGCGCGGCGATCCTGCGCGCGAATGTGCCGAGCCCGCACCCGACATCGAGCGCCCGCCGACATCCGGGTGGCACGGCGTCCAGCAGCAGGTCGTGATAGTGGTTGTTGTGATTCCAGCCGTCGGCGTTCACGTCGCCAATAGAGTCTGTCATAGGCACGGTCCGCCCAAAGGCGGACGCTACGACTGCGGTCTGGCTGAAGGCAATACCGACTTCCGCGTCGCGCGCGCGCCGGTCCGGCTAAGGCCGGACACGACGTCTGATGGTCCGCCTAAAGGGTCTCCGCCTGAAAGCCGCGCATGACCCAAGCGAGGCCAAAGCCCGATGCATAAAGCGCCGCGACCGGCACGACCCACAACCGCACCACGAACACGGCGATCTGCATGGTCCAACCGCGGCCGGGCATCCCTGCAAGAGCCAGGATCGCAACAGCCCAAAGAATCGAAGCGAGCAGCCAAAGGCGTTGCCAGCCGTTGATAGTCGTCATCACTGCACCTCGGGCGATTAGACACCACTTGTTGGGAAACGCCCCCCTTCAAACTGAGACAGTGCCGTGCATTCTTCACAGCGTGTTGATCAGCGGCGAATGCTGAGATGCTCGGATCAAGATCGGTTTTGCGGAGCGATTTTGCGGAGCGACGTCGCGCGCGTGCCGGTCCGGCTAAAGCCGGACACTACGTCTGAGGGCAATCGACAATCAACGATCACCAATCACAAACGAATCACCAACCACAGATCGTGAATCATCATTTGCTGTACTTGTTCCTCGGATCCTTGCCGACGATGTGCGAGACGTCCTGGTTGTTCTCGTTGCAGATGTACTCAATCAGCTCCGTGTTGCTCTCGTAGGTGTGATCGCCGTACAGCGTGAACGATTTCGTGAAGGCGCCGGGATCGTCGATGGTGACCTCGTACGTCAGCGTGCCGAACGTCGGCCGTCGATAGCGTTCGATCGTGTGCAGCCGCTCGGTGTGCGGATGGCCGGCGAAATCGAACCAGAACTTGTCGTTGAAGCCCACCGTGTCGATGACCAGCGTGTCGCCGTCGAATCGACCGACGGAATGGCCGTACCACGTGGGATCCGGATCCGTCGGATGCGGCCGGCCGTCCAGGAAGATCTGACGGTAGGTGTGGATGTTGCCCTCGAACAGGAAGAAGATATGCGTCTTGGTCTGCACGATGCGCCAGGGATACGGCGCCTGGCGAGGCACGCCGGCGGGCAGGCACAGCGCTTCGGGATCGTCCTTCGACAGCCGGTCGAGCGTGGTCTTCAGCGCCCACGGCTGCAGTGGCAGCGTGTCGCCTTTCTTGAGCGCGTCGTTGATGTCGTAAATGAAGCGGCGATCGGCGCTCCAGATGCCGGAGAAGTCGACCTTGCCGTCGGCGGTGCGCGGCGCCGGCCCCGACGGCGGCGCTTTCGGTGCGCGCTCGATCGCTTCTCCTTGCGCGGCGGCCGCCGCTGGGCTCACGGTGACGAGCGCGAGAACGACCGTCAACACCTGGATGATTCGTTTCATGGCGTCCTCTCGAGCGGATGCACAGACCACGCGCGACTCACGCGCCGAGCGTGCGGCCGCTCATGCCGATCATGATTCCGGCCAGCACGGCGAAGACTGAAATCACGATCCCGACCACGATCGACACGATAGTGAAGATCCCGGCGAACTTCCAGAACGAACGCTGGGCCTCCAGCGCTCCCACCAGATCCTGCTCCTGTCCGCTGGCGACGAAGGTCTTGATGCGATCGGCATAGCGCATGAGGAACATCGCCGGGAACACGTACGCGACCGCCATGATCGGATACACGATCATCAAGCCGATCGTCTCGACGCGCCCGGAGGCGGCGCCCACCACGCCGGCACCCACGCCGGTCAGCACCATGAAACCAGCGGCGATGAAGCCCATGATCGACAGAAAGCGGACCCATGGCTGCGTGCGCCGCAGCGGCACGCTGAGAATCGCGAGACCAGATGGATCGGAGGGCACCGGAGTCAACGGCTCGTCGGTCATGGTCCCGTCCTTTCGATGATCAGGCCACCTAAGAGGCCACCGAGCCGCCTGAAGGCGGCCCCTCCATCAGAGATTGCGCGGCGGCGGCGGCGCCCACCAACCCGGCTTGGTCGTTCAAGATGATCCGAACAGGAATGGTCGACAACAGGTTTTTCATCGGCGGTTTGTTCACGAACGCCTCCATGAACGACCCCTGCTCGATGAGCGGCAGGATCTTCCGCACGATGCCGCCGCCAACGTAAAGACCGGCGGTGGTCACGCCACGCAGCGCGAGGTTGCCGGCTTCGGCGCCGTACGCACTCACGAACATGCGCAGGGCATCGACGCACCCCTGACAGCGGCCAGTGAGCGCGCCCTGCGAGACGAGGGCGGCGGCACCGACAGCGTCGATGTCCTCGACGGCGGCACACTGGCCGCCGAGATGCGTGAAACGATGGAGGTTCTCGATGCCTGGCCCGCTCAACACGTGCTCGACTTCGGCGCGGCCGTAGCGCCTGGTCAGCAAGCGAACGAGTTCGAGTTCGCGATCGGTGCGGGCAGCGAAATCAGCATGGCCCGACTCGGTCGCGAGCGGGATCCATCGCCCGTCGATGCGGTGCAAGAACGCTTCTCCCAATCCAGTGCCGGCGGCAATGACCGCGGCGTTGCCGTCCGCGTGCGGCCGCCCCTCCTGAAGCACGAGGAGCTCGTCAGGCAAAAGGATGGGCACGCCCACGCCCAGCGCCTCGAGATCGTTCAAGATGCGCACGCGAGGTACGCGCAGCTCCGCCGCGATGTCTTCGCCAACGATATCCATGCTGACGTTGGTCAGACGTGCGCGGTTCGACGCCACGGGGCCGGCGACGCCAAGCGCCACGGCCTCCACAGCGTCATCATGCGGCGCCTCTCGCGCGAACGCGTGCAGGATGTCGACGACGCGCGCGAACGCGTTCGTCGGATACGTGCGCAGCGTACGCAGCACCGGACGCGGCTGGGAGCGCTCGAAGAGTCCCAGCAAAGTTTTTGTGCCCCCGACGTCGCCAGCGAGAAGCATTCCGATCTTCTTGGGATTATAGTTGGGCACGTGGGCACTCCCGGACCTGCACCCGCGGTGATGTCTCGACGACAGGTGCTCGACCGTTGCAAGCACCTTCGTGAGGATCGTCTGCGTTACATGCAGAAGTGGGGGCTGATCCACCCGGCGCATCGCGCCAACGGCGAGACGTTCTATGCGTTCGCCGATGTCGCCATCATCCGGCAGGCCGAGGCCGAGCTCGTCGAAGGCGCCAGCTTTCGCGCCGTGCTCCGCACGCTCCTGGCCTCACGCGACGGTCAGCTCGCCTTCGACTTCCGCCTCGACGCGCCGCCGGCGAAGATCCTGCAGCTCAAGCGACCCGAGCCGCCGCCGCTCGCGGCGTTGATGGATCCGCCGACCCGATCACCGGAATTCACACTGGCGGAGTTCGAGTTCGTGAAGGCGTCGCGTCTCGACGATGGAGATCCGACGCATGTCGATGATGCGCTGCACGCGTATCGGCGGACGCTCGAGCTCGATCCCGATCTCGTGCCGGCGCTGATCAATCTGGCGAACATCCACTACGAGCGGAGCGAGATCGCCGAAGCGCAGGCGCTCTACGAGCGCGCGATCGCGCTCGAGCCCGACGTCTTCGAAGCGCACTTCAACCTGGGAAACATCTTTCACGACCTCGGTCGCTACTCGGACGCGCGGACCTGTTATCGGGAAGCGATCCGCCTCAATCCCACCTACGCCGACGCACATTTCTATCTGGCGGTGACGCTGGAAAAGAACGGACAATCGCCCGAAGCAAGGCTCCATTGGAAGGCGTATCAAGAGCTCGCGCCGAACGGCGAATGGGTTCACTTGGCCAAGGAATTCTCAGACTAGAACGTAGTGTCCGGCTTTAGCCGGACCGAACTAGTACCGGTATTCGTCAGGATTCCGCTTCTTCGGTGCGCGCCGCAGCTTGTAGTACTGGCAGTCTACACACCACGCGTCGGCATCGAATCCGCTGGTGCCTGCGTACGGCTTGACTTCGCGATGGGTGCAGAACGGTTCGCGTCCGTCTTCTGCCGGCTGCTGCCAGCGGCACGACGTGAAGCGCACGAACCCGGTCGATTGCGGCTTGGTGTCGGCGCCTGGCGCCGGAGCCGCAGTCCCGTCGGCTTGGCTTGATGGCGTCGGCGGCGAATCCACATCATCGCCCGGCGGACCGCCCGTCGGGTCGTTATTGGAGTTGAACGCCAACGGCTTTCTCCAGCGCGCGCAGCGCGCGAACTTCTTCGGGGGCGACCAGCGTGAGCGCGCTGCCCGTTGATTCGGACCGGCCCGTACGACCGACGCGATGCACGTACGCTTCGGGCGTATCCGGAACCTCGTAGTTGACCACGTGCGCGATGCCTTCGATGTCGAGACCGCGCGCGGCGACATCGGTGGCGACGAGCACCGGATACGTTCCGGTTCTGAATCCTTCTACCGCCGCCATCCGCTGCTGCTGCGTGCGATCGGCGTGGAGCGAGGCGGTGCGGATGCCGAGACCGCTCAAGCGGCCGGCCAGACGCTCGGCGCCGATCTTCGTCCGGCAGAACACGAGCACCGGTCCGGTGGCTTCTTCGCGCAGCCATCGCGCCAGCCACTGGGTCTTCTCGCCCGACGCCACCGTTTGCGTGGCGTGCGAGATCGTTTGCGCGGGACCGCCGCGGCGTCCCACCTGCACGTAATGCGGGGTGTTGAGAAACTCCTGCGTCAGCTTCAACACTTCGGCGGGCATCGTGGCCGAGAACAGCAGCGTCTGGCGCGCCGGCAACGCCGCGAGAATGCGCTGCACGTCGGGCCAGAAGCCCATGTCGAGCATGCGGTCGGCTTCATCGAGGACGAGCACTTCGAGGGCGCCGAAGTCGACGGAGTCGTGCCGCATGTGATCCATCAGCCGCCCGGGTGTGGCCACCACGATGTCGACGCCGGCGCGCAGCGCGCGCTCTTGCGGATCCATCGGCACGCCGCCAAACACCGCGACGCTCGACACGGTCGTGTGGTAGGTGAGGCCCTGCACCTGATCTTCGATCTGCACCACCAGCTCGCGCGTTGGCGCGATCACGAGCGCCCGCGTTCGCTGCGGCTGCGGCGGGGCTTCTCGGAGAAATCGCTGGAGAATCGGCAGAAGAAAGGCGGCAGTCTTGCCGGTGCCGGTTTCCGCGCAGGCGATGACATCGTGCCCTTCCATCGCCAGCGGAATCACACCACTCTGCACGGGACGTGTGTCGCTCCATCCGAGATCGCGAACGCCGCTGATCAGGCGATCGTCGAGCGCGAGCCTGTCGAACGGAATGGGAGCGGGATCGAACGCCGATGGTTCGTACGCCAGCTCGGTTGGCTCGGGTTTGCTGACCGGACGCGGGCGTTCGCCACGTCGCGGCGGCCGGCGACGGCCGCGGCGCTTCTGCGGTGATGTTGGAACGTGACTGCTCAAGAGTTCTGGCTTATCTGGCCCGGAAGGTGATGATGCCTCGCACCGGATCGTACGGGGAGACGCCGACGGTGACGCGATCGCCAGGCACAACCTTGATTCGGAAGCGGCGCATCCGGCCACTCAACTGCGCGAGCACTTCATGGCCCGCATCGCACTGGACCCGGTACAGCCCGCCGGAGTGAACCGCGACTACCGTGCCCTGCATATCGATCAGATCGTCTTTGCTCAATACCTCGTCCTCTATCCCTTCCGCTGCTGGGCCGCCGATGGCGCCCCCGCGACCTAGCAATCAGTGTGCCACATTGCAGAGCCTCAAGCAAACGATGGGGTTTCCCCTGAAATTATTCGGGAAACCCATTCTTGGTTCGATGTTCGATGTTCGAGGTTCGAGGTTCGACGTTCGAACCCTGGAACATTGGAACCGTCGAACCTCGAACCTCGAACCTCGAACCTCGAACAGAGAACCTACAGCGCGCGCACCGCTTCCTCGACGAGCGCCGCGAGCCCCGCGTAGTCGTCGCCGCGCAGCCGCAGCGGTGCGCCAAACGCCACACGCACGCGGCCGGGGCGCACGAACGAACTGCCGACTGGCATCAGCCGTTCCACGCCCTCGATGCGGACCGGAACGATCGGCACGCCGAGCCGCGCGCCGATCATGCCGATGCCGCCGCGAAATGACTTGATCTCACCCGTCGTCGAGCGCTCGCCCTCGGGAAAGATCAGGATCGACCAGCCGTCCCCCGTGAGCTCGCCGATGTACTGCAACGTTTGACGCGCGCCGGCTTCGCGTTGCGGGAGCGGGAAGGTGTTGAAGTAGAACGCCGCGAGATAGTAGTTCAACGAGCTGGTGAACCACTGGTGCCACTTGTGGCTGGCGGGGAAGAAGTGCGCCTTGAAGAACTCCTTGGCCATCGCCGGTGCGACCTTTGCTCGCCAGCGTCCGGGCATGGCGGACAAGATCACCGGTACGTCCATGTGGCTTTGATGATTGGCCGCGAAGATCACCGGACCGTCGAGCGCGCGCAGGTGCGAGCGACCCTCGACCCGCGCATAAGCAAACGCGCGCGTGAGCGGAACGATCCACGTTGCCTGCGACAGACGCCGGATCACTCGCACTGGCCATGAGCGATTCCACGACGGGAACTCCACGGGCTCGTCGACGCTGTCGGCGGTCGCCGGCTGCTCGACGAGCTGCTTGAGATCGTCGAGGCTGCGCGCTTCAGAGAATCGACCCTCGTCGATGCGGGTCTGAAAGCGATCCTCGAGCGCCACCATCAGCTCGACGCGTTCGAGTGAGCTGAGCCCGAGCTCGTCGAGCGTGGTCGCCCCCGTGACGTCGCGCCCGTGCGCGAAGCGCGCCAGCAGACCCTCGAGCGAATCGCCCGCGCGAGCGTGAACGGGCTGGCTGCCCGCCATCACCCAGTCGCGGATCGCAGTACGTTTGAGCTTGCGTGTGCCTTCCGTTCGCGGCAGCTCGGTGCCCGGCCACACAGACGATGTTCTGATGCGCTGATGGTCCTGCAGCCGTGCATTCGCCTCGCGGACGATCGCGTCGGCCTTGGCTCCCGGTTCGAGTACGAACACGGCGTGCACGCGCTCCTGCGCACCGTCGACGACCCCGACGACAGCTGATTCGCGCACGCCGGGCTGCTGATTGAGCGCGCCCTCGACGTCCTCGGGGAAGACGTTGAGACCGTCCGGCGTGACGATCATTTCCTTCTTGCGGCCTTTGATGAACAGCCGCCCCTGCTCATCGCGCTCCCCGATGTCGCCGGTGTGGAGCCATCCCTCCGCATCGAAGACCGACTCGATTGGAACCTGCGAACCCGCATTTGGGAGTTGGGAGTTGGGGTTTGGGAGTTGTCCAGTGTAGTAGCCGCTGGTCACGTTCTCGCCGCGCACGAGAATCTCTCCGTCTTCGGCGATGCGGATCTCGACGCCTTCAATCGGAGTGCCGACTGATCCCTTGCTGGTCTTGAACGGATGGTTGAGCGTGACGATCGGCGCGGTTTCCGTGAGACCGTATCCCTGCACGACCACGAAGCCGAGGCGCCGCCAGAATTCCTCGACATCCGCCGGCAGCGGCGCCGCGCCGACGACGAACGCCCAGAACTTCAGACCGAACGCGCGATGCACGCGCCGATACCGCCACCACCGCCCGTAGATCGAGATGCCTTGCGGCGGTGGCTCGGTGGTTTCCGGAAACGCGTGCGTGACGTGCTCGCGCAGCACGTCGAGGATCTTCGGCACGCACACGAGCACCGACACACGGCGCGTGTTGATCAAGCGCAGCACGTCGTGGGGGTTGAAGCTGCGCGTGAAGATGACGGTGCCGCGCACCATGGGTGGAATGTTGCTGGCCATCGACTGGCCGAACATGTGGCTGAGCGGCAGGAGGTTGAGGAAGCGCAGCGGATGGAACGGCCTCGCGTACTTCCGATACTTCAGCACCTCGCGCTCCACCGGCACGATGTTGGCCAGCACGTTCCGGTGACGGATGACGACGCCCTTGGGTTCGGCGGTGGCGCCGGAGGTGAAGATGATCTGAATGATGTCGTCGCGTGAGATCGGCCCGTCCGGCATCGGCCCGTCGGCCCGCCAATCGAGGTCCGCCAGCAGCCACACGAATGCCCCGCCGAGATTCGCGTTCGGATCGAGACCGCGCACATCGTCGCCGACGAGGACCACGCGCGCATCGACGAGCCCGCGCACTTTGACGACGAAGTCGGGCGAGGATCGATAGTCGATCGGCACGACGATGATGCCGGCGAGGAGGCATCCCCAGTAGCAGGCCACCCATTCCGGGCGGTTCTCGCCCCAAAACACGGCCTTGTCGCCTTTCTTCAGTCCGATCGCTCCCAGCCGGGCCGCGAATCCTCGTGCCGCGCGGGCGACGGCCTCGTAGGTGTGGCCCTGCCGGCGATAGCCATCGTCGTAGACGAGGAACTCGCCACGGATCTCGGCGACATCGCGAAAGAAGTCGATGAGCGTCTCGCGCCGCACTACTGCATTATGATCCCGAGGAATCAGGATTCAGGAATCAGGAATCAGGAAGAGTGAGCACTCCGCCCACGTTAGCTGTCGGCGCGTTCTTCGATAGCGTCCTGCAGGCGGCGCTGCGCCAGTTCTTCGAGCGCGCGACGCTCGACACGGAGGTCACGCCCTCGGTGTCTTCGGATGGGCGGCTTGCGATCGAGCCGTCGGCGAATCCGGCGGCGCTGATCATCCGGTGGTTCGGTACGCGCTACACGCTTCGCGTACCGGGGCGCTGGGCGTTCACTGCGCATGAAGTGCGGCTGGCGCAATCGATCGGTGCAGTGCTCGCGGCGCGGTTTTCGGCGATTCTGAATCCGCGCGTCATCGCCGAGCGCAACGACCTGTTTCGCGGCGCCATCGAGGATCGCTACGTCGGCGCGTTTCTCGACCCGCGCCCGTATGCGATCGAGGGGCGCGAGACACGGGCCGATCGAATCGCGTCGGTGATCGAGCAGCTGCGCGTGGCCGCGCTCTCGAGCTACGAGAACCGGCCGATCTCGACCGGGGTGTTGCTGCTTGGCACGGCGGGCGACCCCTGTCGTCCTGGGGCGCCTGTGCCGCCGTCGGCGCCGTCGTACGACGAATCACTGAACGCGATCAAAAGCCTCTACCGACTCGCCGACGGCGTGCGGACGGTGTTCCTCGCCAACGCCGAGGGCACGCTGCTCGACATCATCGACATCGAGCGCTGGGGTCTGCAAGCCACGCGTAACGTGACGCTGCAGGTGCCGTGCGCGAAGGCCTATCAGCCGCACGCGCGCGCGACACTTCAGCAGGGCCACATCTGCGCGGTGCTCAGCCCGTCGCGCGAGATCAAATTGTTCGCGGAAGGGGCCGAGCTGTTCACGTTCCGAGGCGCGTCGTGGCACCTGCTCGATCTGCAGGCCAAGTACAAGCTGTGGGCCGAAGCCGTCGGGGACGAGACGCTGGCCATGCGGATCTTTCAGACCGCGTTGGATCTGGCCGATAACCGCGACGGCGCGCTGTTCGCACTGGTTCGCGACACCGAAGCCGTGTCGCAGCTCGTGGCGCCGGCTGACAGGCTCGATCTGCCGGTGACCAATCGTGTCGGTCAGCCGTCACGGCGCGATCTGCTCGATCTGCTCGAGGGCCGGTCGCTCACCGATCTCGATCCGAATGTGTTGGCTGCGCTGGCATCGCTCGACGGCGCCATCGTCATCGATCGGCAGGGGCGCCTGCTCGCGGCGGGGGCGATTCTCCGGCATCCCCCGTCGCCGGATCGCGAGACCGATGGCCTCGTCGAAGGGGCGCGCACCACGGCGGCGCTCGCGGCCAGTCGCTTCGGTCCGGTGCTGAAGGTGAGCGAAGACGGCATCATCACGTTCTTCGATCGCGAGCGCGTTTGGGACATATGAGAAGGAATCAGGAATCAGGAATCGGGAATCAGGAATCAGGAGGGAATCAGTGGAGCGATCAGGACTTTGTCCCTGATTCCTGCTGATTCCTGATTCCTGATCTCTGTTCGACAGTATGATTAGCAACTCTGCCATGCGGATCTTTCTAACGGGCGCAACGGGTTACATCGGTTCCGCGGTCATGGAAGCGGCGCTTCGCGGCGGACACCAGGTGACCGCGCTGGTGCGGAATCCAGAAAAGGCAGAGCACGTGTCGATGCGCGGTGCCACACCGATCATCGGCGATCTGTTGAAGCCCGAGTCGTACGCGGCTGCCGCCGAGCACGGCGACGCGATCGTGCACGCGGCGTTGGAGTCGAAGCGCGCTCAGGCTGTCGATCGGCAGGCCATTGAAACCCTCACCGACGCCGCGGCGCGGCGCGTCGACGCCGGGCTCGCGGCGGCGTTCGTTTACACCTCGGGCGTCTGGGTGCTTGGCGACACGCAAGGCGAGGCGGCGGAAGACACGCCGGTGAACCCGACGCCGCTGGTGGCGTGGCGTCCCGCGCACGAGGCGCTGGTTGCGGCGCGATCGTGCGGCGGTGCGATCCGCACGGCAATCGTGCGGCCAGGCGTGGTGTACGGTGGCGCGCGCGGCATCATCGGCGATCTGCTGAAAGACGCGAGGAACGGATTGGTTCGTGTGGTGGGTGACGGCCGCAATCACTGGTCGTGCGTGTACGACCGCGATCTGGCCGACCTCTACGTTCGTGTGGCGGTGAATCCCGGGGCGTCCGGCATCTATCATGTCAACGACGAAGCCGACGAATCGGTCAGCGACATCGTCGATGCCATCTCCGGACATGTGCGGATGCGACCCGACATTCGCCACGTCCCGCTCGAGGAGGCGCGCGCCAAGATGGGCCCCTACGCCGACGCGCTGGTCCTCAATCAGATCGTCCGCAGCCCGCGCGCCCACGCGCTCGGCTGGGCGCCGACGCTGCACTCGGTCGCGGGCAACGTTGCCCGCCTCCTCGAAGAATTCAGATCGGCCTGCGAAGCGGCGGCCTGAAGGACGTAGTCCTTGGTTCTTCGTACGTCAACGGACGGACCAAGAACCAAGCACCAAGAACGAAGGACTGACTAACGTCTTCCACTCACGGCCCATGCGCGCGCCGTCAGCGCAATCGAGCCATCAGCGGCAACGGGCAACGCCCGGCGGATTCGATCACGTAATCGGGCGCGCCGTTCTTCGTTCAGACTCATCGCATAGCCGGGCGCGGGTCCCTGCGCGCCGAGAAACGGCGACCAGTAATCGTCGAAGTCAACGAAGCGTGTCGGAATGTCGATCGCGCGCGATTCGACGTCG
>Ga0075423_10000123_pt1 | contig 49123 bp, 44 predicted proteins | sample SoiMethybrSBSTD2_FD_80114 | JGI IMG/M metagenome (GOLD analysis project Ga0075423, IMG submission 80114) | Bulk soil microbial communities from a Populus tree surrounding site in Tennessee, USA - Soil MetaG P. TD hybrid SBSTD2 | ecosystem: Environmental > Terrestrial > Soil > Tree plantation... | reverse complement strand
CTCGCCGACGGCGCGATCAAGCCGTGGCGCACGAAGCAGCGGCGCATGAGCCGACTGCTCGATTTCTGCGAGCGCAAGCGCATCCCGGCGAAGAAACCTTACGCCGAGCTGACCGACAAGCAAAAACAGCTCGTCATCGACGGCGACGGGCAATACAAGGGCATCCGCGGCTGGTTCCAGCGGCTCGAGCGCAAAAGCTACCGGATGCACGTCCGGGTCTTCCTCGCGCGCTACCGGGCGTATCTCCTCTGCCACGAGTGCCGCGGCTCGCGGCTGAAGCCCGACGCGCTCAATTTCCGCATCGACGGCAAGAATATCTTCGAGATCAACTCGATGAGCGTCGGCGAGGCGCATCGATTTTTCGAGAGCCTGCATCTCAGCACGCAGAGCGATCCGGTCGCGCGCATGATCCTCGACGAGATCCGCCGCCGGCTCAATTACCTCATGGGCGTCGGCCTCGAATACCTGACGCTCGACCGCCAATCGCGCACGCTCTCCGGCGGCGAGCTGGAGCGCGTCGATCTCACGACCGCGATCGGCTCGTCGCTCGTGAATACGCTTTACGTTCTCGACGAGCCTTCGATCGGCCTCCACCCGCGCGACAGCCGCCGCCTGGTCGAGATCCTCCGCGACCTGCGCGCCAACAGCAATACCGTCGTCGTCGTCGAGCACGACCCCGAGATCATCAAAGAGAGCGATTACATCATCGACCTGGGTCCCAGGGCCGGCGAGCAGGGCGGCCGGGTCGTTTTCGCCGGCCCCTACCGCGACATGCTCGACAATCGGGAATCGCTCACCGCTGCGTATCTCTCTGAGCGCAGGAGCATTCCGTTTCCTTCGCGGCGGCGGAAGCCGATTCCACAGCGGAGGATTCGCGTCTTCGGCGCGGCGGCGAACAATTTGAAGAAGATCGACATCGACATCCCGCTCGGTCTTTTCGTCTGCATCACCGGTGTTTCCGGCTCCGGGAAGTCGAGCCTCGTCGACGAGGTCATCTGCCGCAACCTGCGCAAACTCAAGGAGTCGCCCGGAGCGCCGGTGACGCACTGCGAGCGCATCGAAGGCGTGGAGAAAATTTCCGAGGTCGTGCTTGTCGATCAGTCTCCGGTCGGAACGACGCCGCGCGCGAATCCCGCAACTTACATGAAGGTCTTCGACCCCGTCCGAAAGCTTTTCGCCAACGCCGATCTGTCGAAGCTCCGCGGCTACACCCCCTCGACCTTTTCGTTCAACGTCGAGGGTGGCCGCTGCGAGACCTGCCGCGGCGAAGGCTATGAAAAGGTCGAGATGCAGTTCCTCTCGGACGTTTATACCTCGTGTCCCGAGTGCCAGGGCAGCCGCTTCCGGCAGGAGATTCTCGAAGTCACCTACCGCGGCCGCACGATCCACGACGTGCTGAACCTGACGGTGACCGAGGCGATCGAATTTTTCAGAGATACGCCCGAGATCGAGTACGGCCTGCGCCCGCTGCGCGACGTCGGCCTCGATTACGTCCGGCTGGGACAGCCGCTCACGACGCTATCGGGCGGCGAGTCGCAGCGCCTGAAGCTCGCCGCGCACATGGCGCGCGCGCGCAAATCCGGCACGCTGTTCATCTTCGACGAGCCGACGACCGGTCTCCACTTTCACGATATCGAGAAGCTGCTGCGCGCGCTGGGCGAATTGACCGATCAGGGCCACTCGGTTGTCGTGATCGAGCACAACATGGAAGTGATCAAGTGCGCCGATCACATCATCGACTTGGGGCCGGAGGGGGGCGTCGCCGGCGGCGAGATCGTCGCGGTCGGCACCCCGGAGGAGATCGTCCACTGCGAGCGCTCGCACACCGGCCGGTATTTGAAACCCTATCTCAAGCGCGGCGCGGCGTCGCCTTATGCCCCGGCGTTCGAAAAACTACCGCTCGCCGCCGAGGCCGGGGCTGCTTACGGCGGCGACAACGAGATCCGCGTCGTCGGCGCGAAAGAGCATAATCTAAAAAATATCAGTGTGAACATCCCGCGCGACCGCTTCGTCGTCATCACGGGCCTCAGCGGCTCGGGAAAGTCCTCGCTCGCCTTCGACATTATTTACGCCGAGGGGCAGCGGCGCTACATCGACAGCCTCTCAGCCTATGCGCGGCAGTTCCTGAACATCATGGACCGGCCCAACGTCGATCTGCTGACCGGCATTCCGCCGACCGTCGCGATCGAGCAGAGGATGAGCCAGGGCGGGCGGAAATCCACCGTCGCGACCGTGACGGAGATCTATCATTATCTGCGGCTGCTCTATTCGAAGCTCGGCGAGCAGCATTGCGTGCAATGCGACCGCCCGATTCGCTCGCTGACGAAGAGCCAGATCCTCGACCGCATTTCGCGCGTGCACCGCGGCAAGGAAGTCGCGGTGCTGAGCCCGATCATCCGCGGCCGCAAGGGATTCCACAAGGAAGTCCTCACGGGCGCGCTGAAGCTCGGCTATCGCCGCGCGCGCATCGACGGTCGCGTCATCGATCTGCGCTCGCCCAAGCTCGTCGGCGGGCTCGAGCGCTACCGCGAGCACGATATCGACATCGTTATCGGCCAGGCGAAGGCCGGCGGGCGCGAGGTCGAGGCGATGGTCGAGCAGGGCCTCCGGCTCGGCAACGGCGTCGTCCATCTCATCACGCGCTCCGGCGAGCACGTCTACAACCAGCGGCTCTTCTGCCTCCACTGCGGCATCGGCTACGAGCCGCTCGACCCGCGCCTCTTTTCGTTCAACAGCCGCCAGGGCGCGTGCCCCGATTGCAGCGGCATGGGCTTCAACATGGAATTCATGCCCGAGCTCATCGTCGGCGACCCGCGCCGCTCGCTGGAGCAAATTTTGTCGTCCTGGTCGGACAATTCTTTCATCACGGCGGCGGAGCTCAAGCGCCGGCAAGAGGGGCTCCTGCGCGAGCTCAAAAAGTCCCGCGTCAGCCTCGACGCGCCGTTTTCCCGCTTGAGCAAGAAAAACCGCGAGTTGATCGTCAACGGCAACGGCAACGGCTTCGTCGGCCTCGTGCCCTACTTCAAGGAGCTGCGCGACGGCGCGGAGAACGGCCTCGCCGGCTGGCTCGAGCAATTCATGGCGGAATCGGCCTGCACCGGGTGCGGCGGCAGAAGGCTCAACCGCCGCGCCCAGGCGGTCAAGGTGAACGGCCGCGCCATCGGCGAGGTCGCGGAGCTTTCGGTCGGCGACGCGCGGAAACATTTCGCGAAGTTCGATTTGAATCCGAACGGCCCCGCCGCCGCCGAGCGCGATCGCGCGATCACCGAGAAAGTTTTGCGCGAGATCCGCCAGCGGCTCGATTTTCTCGCCGAGGTCGGACTTCCCTATTTGACGCTCGACCGGCGCGCCGACACGCTTTCCGGCGGCGAGGCGCAGCGCATCCGCCTCGCGGCGCAGCTGGGATCGAATCTCCGCGGCGTCTGCTACGTCCTCGACGAGCCGACGATCGGCCTCCATCCGCGCGACAACGGTATGCTGCTGGAGACGCTGAAAAAGCTGGAGCGCGCCGGCAACAGCGTGCTCGTCGTCGAGCACGACGAAGCGACGATCGAGGCCGCGGATATCATCGTCGATCTCGGCCCCGGCGCGGGAGTCCGCGGCGGCAACCTCGTGGCGATCGGCACGCCGGAGGAGATCCGGCAAAATCCTGCCTCGCTTACCGGCGCGTTCTTGAACGCGCCGAAAAAGAGAATCTGGCCGCCGCGCCTGTTCGCCGGCTTGAGCTGGCTTTCCATCCGCGGCGCGAAGGAGCACAACTTAAAAAATATCGACGTCAAGCTGCCGCTCGGCGCGTGGAGCTGCGTCACCGGCATCTCCGGGTCGGGCAAGAGCACGCTGGTAAAGGAAGTCCTGTACAAGGGGCTCAAGCAGAAGCTCGGGCAGTTCGCCGGCCGTCCCGGCGCGCACAAGGATATCGCCGGCTGGCAGGGCGTCGAGCGCATCGTCGAGGTGGATCAGAGCCCGATCGGCAAGACGCCGCGCTCGATTCCCGCGTCGTACGTCGGCTTTCTCGACGAGATCCGGCGCGTCTTCGCGCTCACGCCGGAGGCGCGGCTGCGCGGTTATGCCCCTAACCGCTTCTCGTTCAACGTCTCGGGCGGACGCTGCGAGGTCTGCTCGGGGCAGGGGAAGATCCGCAAGGAGATGAGCTTTCTTCCCGACGTCTTCCTCGACTGCGACGCATGCGGCGGGCAGCGCTTCAACGAGGAGACGCTGGCGATCCGCTACAACGAAAAAAATATGGGCGAAGTGCTCGCGATGACCGTGGAGGAAGCGGTGGAATTTTTCCACGCGCTGCCGAAGGTCAAGTGCCCGCTCGAGATTCTCAACGATATCGGCATGGGCTACATCACACTCGGCCAGGCGAGCAACACGCTCTCCGGCGGCGAGGCGCAGCGTATCAAGCTCGCCTACGAGCTCGGCAAGGAATCGCGCGGCAAGACGCTCTACGTTCTCGACGAGCCGACCACCGGGCTCCACTTCGCGGACGTGGAAAAATTGATCCAGATACTCCATCGGCTCGTCGACATGGGCAATACGGTGGTCACGATCGAGCACAACCTGGAGATCATCAAGGAAGCGGATTATCTGGTCGATCTGGGTCCCGAAGGCGGGGAGAACGGCGGGCAGGTCGTCGCCTGCGGCGCGCCGCTCGACGTGATCAAAGACGGCAGGCGTTCGCACACGGCGCGCTACCTGCGCGATTACTTGAACGGCAACGCCGAAAAAGCAGCCGGCGCGCCGGCCCCGGCCCTTTCACCGGCGGTTTGAGGCCTCTTTTGCGACGGCGATCGCCCGCTTCGCCCACGCCGCCAGCTCGTCGCGGTCTTCAATAATATCGGCGGGCACCTCGTAATAATTTTTGAGCGTTTGTCGGCTATTGGGACGGAACGGCTTCATGCCGCGCCGCCGGTAAACACCGGCGGATTCCGCATTCGTTTTGAAGTAGAGCCTGCCTTTAAAGATAATCGCGAAGAAAATCTCATCCTGGTAAAGCCCGTGCCCGCCGAACATGGCGCGGCAGTCGAGATCTGGCAAGGCCTGCAGCTCATCGAGGATAAACGCGGCGAAAGAATCCTCCCGCGCCATCGGCTTCAGGACGGCATCGGCGGCAGCGCCTTTTTCCACGCGTCGAGCGCCGCTATCCGCCCGTACCACGCGCGGATATTTGCGTAGTTCTCGAGCGGATAGCCGCCCGGGCCGGCGTAGACTAGCATCGCGGCCACGGAGAAATCGGCGAGCGCGAGCTTATTGCCGACTAGGTATTCGCGGTCTTTTAAATGACCGTCGAGCACCGCCGCCGAGGCGTGAAACAGCTCCGTGCCTTCTTTGATCTTGGCGGGGTCGGGCGCGCCCAGGTTGAGAAACTTCTTGATCAAATTCTCCCAGACGAGCGTGCCGGTCCCTCGGTTCCACTGCGCCGCCTGCCAGAACTGCCAGCGGCAGATGTCGGCGCGAATTTTATCGTCCGCCGGCCAAAGCGAATTGCCGGGTTTTTTCGCCGCGATGTACTGCATAATCGCGTTCGACTCCGTGAGGCGGAAATCGCCGTCCACCAGAGCCGGCACTCTGCCGTTGGGATTGATCTTGAGATAGGCGGGACTTTTCTGCGCCCCCTTGGTCAGCTCGACCAACTCGAGGTCGAGCGCGACGTCCAGTTGGTACGCCGTCGCGAGGACATCGACGCAGTTGGGCGAGTTGGGGTGATAGTAGAGCTTCATAAAACCTCCTGTGAATTTGAAATAAGTCTATCCTACCGTCTGAGAGTCGAGACGAAATCGACGGCGCCGTCGAGCCACTTCTTTAAGGCCCGGTCCGTCTGGCAGCCCGCGCGGCCGACGAAGACGAATCCTGTCAGCGGCCGACCGGTAAAGTCCATCGGGCGAACGTGCGGCCGTTCGAGCGCCTTGCGGTAGCGCGCGACGCCGACGCGCACGACGAGCTCGTCGTTCAAGACGCCGCAGCACATTTTGCCGCGGAGCAGGAAGGCGATGCCGCCGAACATCTTCTTCTCGGTAACGGCCTTGCGCCGGGACAGAGACCGTCGAACCCGCTCGGCGAGCCGCGCATCATAGGCCATCTTTCTTTTCTCCTCGGGACACGTTTTCTCTCCTCCGGAGTATCCCGGCGTTGGCTTACTGTTGCGGCATTTTTTGGAACTTGGGGAGATCAGGATTCATGTGATCCCAGGGCTGCGCGCTCGCCGTATAGAAGTCCATGCCCGGCCGAAACCAACTCGGGTCATCCAAACTCCCCGCCAAGATCACGGTGAGATCGGGCATGGCTTTCGGCTTGCCCAACAAACGAGCGCCACAATTGGGGCAGAACCCACGGCTTACCATTTGCCCGCTGTCGCCCTTGGTGCCGTAATATTTTACCTCGCCGGTGATTTTTAAGGCGGCCGTCGGCACGGCGAGAGCCGAGGAAAACGCGCCTCCTCCGGTTTTCTGGCAATCCCGGCAATGGCAGTTGGCGGTCATCAGCGGCGCCGCCGAACACTCGTAACGCACCGCACCGCATATGCAGCCTCCAGTAAATGAAGTTGTCATAGACTATGCCTCCTTTGCGTGAATTGATGACCGACGCAAAATGTCGCCTGAGTCAGCTTTTTGGTGATAAACGGCCGCGATGAGCGGGCTAACGATCGCGTAGTGAATCAATATAAATGAAGTTTCAATTTGCACGTAACCACTCACAGAAGACATGTGATGCTTTGCGGCCACGGCAATAACCAAAAAACTCCAGGCCAGCGGGCAGGCCAACGCGGCAAATTTTACGGCCCCTCTAAAAATCGATTCGCCCGAAAACAGGCGCTCGTAGATAACGGACCAAATAAAACCCTGAATAAGCATCGATGCAATTCCGAGGGGAATAAGAATATCTTCCCGGTAAACATCGAGTGACTTGTAGTAGTCGGCAAAGACGGTGAGATGCCAAAAGAACCCAAGAGGAAAGGTTGGGAGGACGTAAGCCAAGATGGCCATAATACGTTTCTTCATAGGCGTAAGTCTCCTGGTAAAGGCAACTTTTAATTTTCCCGCTTGAACAAGTTCTCCAGATAACGCCGATAATGTCGCAGGCTCTTTTCCATGATCCCCATGTCCCGCTTTGCCTTGGCGAGGATCAGCGCGCCCTCGACGATCGCGATGAAGTGCTCGGCCAGGCTTTCCGTGTCGAGCTTGGATTTGGGCAGATGTTCGGCCTTGGCCCCGTCCAGGTCGCTCTTCAAGAGCGCCGCCCACTCGTCGAAGCGCCGGGCGCATAAGGAGCGGATGCCGGGATGGGAATCCGAGAGCTCCTGGGCGAAGTTGCCGAGCAGGCAGCCGTTCTGCGCTAGCGGACTCTTCGACATCTCGATCGCGAAATCGACTGTTCCCAGGATTCGCTCTAATGGGTCCGCCTTTTTCCGCGCAGGGTTTCCCTGCATGAACTGGAGACGAACGGCGCAGAACCGCTCTAAAGCCACTTTCCCCAAATCCTCTTTGCTTTCAAAATAATGAAAGAAGCTCCCTTTGGTGACGCGCGCGGCGGCGCAGATCTCGTCCACCGTAGTGGCGACAAAGCCTTTGGCCAGCATCAACTTCTCGGCGGCTTCGAGCAGGCGCTCCCTAACTTTAACCGGCTGTTTGGGTGTGCTTCTTAACATACCGACCGGTTGGTATCTAACAGTTCAGGTAATCTTGTCAAGTGGTCCCAAATAAGCGGGTACTACTTTACAGGATGAATCGCATCGCCGACGCGGATAGCCCCATCGGTCAGGATCTCGGCGTTGAGACCGCCGCGATGGACGAGGCCGCGCATGACGCCGGGCTGCGTCAACTTCTGTAGATGCGCACAGGGCTCGCACAGTCGGACGCCGCGGAAAGCGACCGCGCCGATCGTGAATTCGCGGCCGACCAGATCGTTGAGCGCGACACCGCGTGTCATGATATTGCGCCGGCTCGCGCCGGGCGCGAGCTCGATGCCGTAGTCGCGCGTCAACGCTTCGAGCGCCTCGCTTTCGATCAGCGTCGCCTCGGTGCCGGGATCGCGCTGCGGCTTGGAATACGTCCCGCTGCGGGTGAAATAGCGATCGCCTTCGAGTCCTTTTCCCGCCACCGCGCGCACTTCGACGACTTCCCTGACCGGCGCGGCGCCGGCCGCGGCGAGGTGAATCGAAACGACGATTCCGTTCCGGCTCATTTCTTCCCCTGTACGAGCGCCGCGATCTCGGGTAACGGCAGCCCCTCTTTCAGCGCGGTGATCGTGCCCCGCTCGCAAATCTCCAGGGCCAATTTTTTCGTCGCGCCGATGGCGGCTTTCAAGAATGCCGAGCCGTAGCTTACGCGCGCGACCCCGAGCTCCTGCAGCTCGGCGACGGTCGGGCTTTCGGGTCCGGCAAGGATACTGATCGGCGCCTCGATCTCTTTTACCAGCCGCGCGATGGTCTCGCGCGCGTGCGCCTGGAGAAAAAAAATGCAGTCCCCGCCCGCCTCGGCGTAGGCGTTGCCGCGGCGGATCGCCTCGTTGAGCGCCTTCTTGGGATCGTCTTTCATGACCATGAAGGCGTCGACGCGCGCGTTCAGAAAAAATTCGCTGCCCAGCGCGCGCTTCGCTTCCATGACCTCGCGAATGTTATCCAATTGTGCGCCCAGCTCGACGAGGCCGCGGCCGACGCCGCCTTTACCGCCGGCGCCGTCTTCCAGATTCATCCCCGCGACGCCGCGCGCGACGAGCCCGCGCACCGTCGCGGCCACATCGCCGTAGCCACGTTCGGCGTCGGCGTTGACGGGCACGGAAACGACCGCCGCGAACTGTCCGGTGATTTCGAGAAAATCCTCGCGGCTCATCGCCTCGCCGTCCGGATAACCCAGCACCGCGGCGATGCCGCCGCTCGTGCACTGGATCGCCGGAAAGCCCATTTGCTCGAAGAGGCGCGCGCTTAGGACGTCGTACGCGCCGGGCATGACGAGAATCTCCGGCGCGCGGACGAGCTCTCTCAACCGGCGGCTCTTCGCGTTCGCGGCGGCGAGGATATCATTCGGGATGGGTTCCATGGCGGCCTCCTCGGCTGAAAACCATCATCCTAAAGCGCTTGGAGGCGGCGGGCAAGAGCGGGATCAGCCAGTGAGGGGCACCGAGATGTGCTCGTGGACGATCAGCCATCTCGCGCCGCGCTTCTCCCAGATCGCCGTGTGGCGGCAGTCGAGCTCGACGGCCGCGCCGGTTTTTTGCGTGAACGAGAGGTGAAACGTCAGGGTCATCCAGGCCACGTTGCCGCGCTTGGTAATCTGAAGATCGTCGTTCGGGACGAGTTTCCCGCCGGAGATCTGATCGAAGAAGATTTTCTGAACTCCAGCCTTGTACTCGGCCCAGCCGCTGTATTGCATCGGCAGGACATCGAAGAAGACGAGCTCGGCTTCCTTCGCGTAGAAGGACGCCGGCGCATCGGTATTGAGCGAGTTCCACGCGGCGTAGTAACGCTCGACGGTCTTCTTATCCACGAGAAATCCTTTCGATTATTTCTCGACGATATCGGGCTTCAAGCTCGAAGCGAGCGCGAGAAACTCGTTTTTCTCCTTCTCCGGCACCTTGAACTTCTCGAGCGAGGCAACGAGGTGCTTGACCGTGAGCTGCCAGTCGCTCTCGGTGATGCCGAGACCCGCGTGCACGGTCTTCATCGGGCGGCCGATGTAAAGGCAAGGCCCGCCGGTCGCCTGGCAGAGCTGGTCGACGACGAGCTGCCGCAGCCGCTTCTGCGAATCGGCGCTCATGCCGACGAGAAAACGCGAGAGCTGCTTGTCGGCGGCGAGCCGGCCGATGAACTCGTCGCTCACGGCCGCGATCGCGTCGTAGCCGCCGAGCCGCTTGTAGAGCGAAGCGCCCGATGGTGCGCCGGACGATTGCGCCGCCGAGTTCGAGGCGCATCCGCCCGATAGAAAAAACGCGAGAGCCAGCATGAGTATCTTGACGGTCGATTTTCGATTCACTTGTCCCCTCCTGTGAAAAATTTAGAGCCAAATGTAATATGTGGCGGCGCCGAGAACAAGCACGCTCCACCACAGCGCCAGCTCGGCGCGCATCCAGAGCTTGTAGTTTTCGAAGCGTAGCCGCTCCGGCAGCCAATCGGTGCCGGCGCGCAGGACAATGTAAAGGCCTACGACCTCGGCGAGCGTCCCCAGTCCCGCATGTAAAACCGCGACGTAATAGTACGGCTTGCCGATCTCGCGCGGGAGCGCGGGCAGAACGCCCCAGCGAAACGAAGGAAGCATGATGCATGCTATCATGATCAGATTGAGGACCATCACGCTCGCCTGGCAGATCGCGTGGGCGCGATAGCGGCGCCGGCGCGCGAGCGCCATCCCGGCGAGGAGAGCGACGCCCATCGAGAGCTGGACGAGTAGATTGAGATCGGCTTTGAGTCCCGCGCCGGTTCCGAGCAGCCCCATAGCGATTGATGCCTCATCATTCTGTATTACGATGGCGGTATGTTTTCGGATTCCTCCAAGAGCGATTTGGCAGTCAAAGCCCGATAAGGCCCGCGGCGCCAAGTCCCTGAAACGCTAACGCCATGCCAAATAGCATAATAAAGGCGGAGGAAGCGAGCGGCAGCCAGCGCGCCGTCCAGCGGCCGGTCGGCAGCGCGCCGATGAGGCGCTGCGCGTATACAACCAGAAGGCCGACCGAGATCAGCACCGCGGCGAGACCGGCGCTGAACGCAACGATCAGGATCAGGCCGAAGCCTACGCGCTGGAGGGCAACGGCACTCAGTAAGACGACCAGGGCCGCGGGGCACGGAACAATGCCGCCGCCGATGCCCAAGGCCACAAGCTGTCGCAGCGAGACCCCGGCTTCGGATTTATGTTCGTGGTGATGATGATGCGTGTGGCCATGACTGTGATGGTGTCCGCCGGCGGGGCTGTGATGCGAGTGAACGCCGACGGGAAAGCTTCCGTCGCTCGAATAGCGCCGAAGAAAAAGAAACAGGCCCATCGCCGTGATCAGGACGCCCGACGCCAGTCCGAGCCACGGATAAAGCCTCTCGGGCACCACGTAGCGCGAGGCATAAAGGGTCAAACCGCCGAGCAGGTAGACGCCCGCCGTATGCGCGGCGGTGACGATGAGGCCAAGCCACAGCGCGTGACGCGCCGTGCCGCGGGAACCGACCAGGTACGCGGCGACCAGCGTCTTCCCGTGACCGGGCTCGAGCGCGTGAAACGCGCCGAGGCCGGCCGAGAGCGCGAGGGCGAGCAGCAGGATGCCCACACCGGACTGTGAATTCGTCATCAGCTCGGTGAAAGAGTTTCGCGGCGTCGACTGCCGATTGGCTTCGAGGCGGATAGAATTCGGGGTTTCAATCGGAGCTTTAGCGACCGGCGAATTCGACACAGCGCCGCTCGGCGGCGTGATGTTCTCCAGTGACTGTTTTATCCTCGCCGGCTTCGCTGGAGGAACGCTTTTCGCGCTCGCGACCGCTGCAGGCGCGCCGAATACGATGCGCGCCTCCGCGACTTGCGGCGGGCTGTTCAAGAGATCTGTCGGATAATCGCTCAACCGATGGCTGCGGTCTTTCTCCGGCACCGAGCTGGAGAAAAGCTTCACCTCGTCGCCGCCCGACGCGATCACTTCTTTCCAACCGGCCCGTCCGGCGAAATTGTCGTCGCGATAATAGAGCGTCCGGCGGCCATCCGGCGCGATTTTTTCCACGGAGGCTTTATACAGCGCGCCGATCTTCATCGTCGGCAGCCCGCCGGCGCCGGGCGGAAAGATCGCCTCCTGCGATTCCGCGCGCAGCACGAGACGCCGGCCGTCGATCATCAACACCAAGCCTTCCTTGAGGACCTCGATCTTCTCCGCGAGATACGATGTTAAGGTCGGACCGCCGGAATCGGGAAAAATTCCGTTTTCCTGAATTTCCTGGAAGGCGGGAATCTCCGCCATGTCGACGATATACCGGATCTCGACGGCGTCTTTCTCGAAGCGGATCGCCGCATAGCGGCTGATGCTGAAATTCCCCATCGGATGGGCCGCAATGGTTTTCGCCGTGAGAAGAACGGCGGCGAAAACAACGACGGTGAGAATGCGCGAAGGCAAGCTATTCCCCATCCCCCGACCGCTGAACAATGGCTCCGTCCGCGGCGTGATTCATTGTCGCCAGCGCGCGCACCGCCTCATCCGCGAAGAAGATATGAAAACGCGGGTTGCCAGCGAGCGCGCGGCTCAGATATTCCCGGGCTTTTTCTCTTTCGCCGAGCCGATCATAGATCATCCCCGCGTGGAAGAAGAGCTTCGGGTCTTTCGTACCGAGCTTCAGCGCCTCGACGATCGCGTCCCGCGCCTGCTCGGTCTTATCGTTCCGGTAAAGATTCCAGGCGAGCACGTCGTAGGCGTAGATGTCGCGGCGATATTCCAGCTCGCGCCGCGCCAGCTCGAGACCTTCCTTGGGTTTGATGTCATGGTCGGCGTAAAAATAAGCCAGCTCGCGGTTATAAAGCACGCGGTTGAGCGTGTTCAGCCGGCCGATGTATTCGACGAGATCGTATTGTCGCCGGGCCTCTTCAGGCCGCCCGCTTTTCGCGTAGAGGTCGCCCAATGCGGCGGCGTATTCCGGCATCGGAATGACGGCGAGCGCTTTGCGATAGAGCTCGATCGCCTCCGCGTAGCGCGCCTGGCCCATTCGCACCTGCGCCAAACCCGCCAGGGCGCGATAGTAATTAGGATATGTATTCAAAGCCTCCCCGTAATTCGCTTCGGCTTCGGATAATTTTCCCACCATGTAATATTCGTTCCCGAGCTGCCATTCGGCCCATGCGAGGCTCTCGGCCGGAACCGCGGCCGCTTTGCCGTGTCGAATCCCGAGCTCGAGGTCTTCCACCGCCGCGGCGACATTGCCGCGCACACTCTTTAATCCCGCGACCCGGCTGTAAGCATAAAGATCGCCTTCCAGAGCGATCATCTTTCGATACGCCGCTTCGGCCTCTGCATACTTGCCGCTCTCGAGGCAAGCATCGCCGAGTACGCCATAAGCGGCGGCATCGGAGCCGTCAACTTCCAGAGCCGCCAGCGCTTGGCGCGCGGCGCCGTCGAAGTCGTGCCGCAAATAAAAGACATACGCGAGATGACGCGACGCGCCGCCGTTTTTCGGCGCGAGCGCGAGCGCCTTTTGGAGCGCCTGCTCGGCGAGATCGAAATAGGTGACGTCGCCGCTCTCGCGGGATTTTTGGACATAAGCGTCGCCCAGACGATGATAGGCGCCGGAGTCGTACGGTCTGTGCTGGAGCTGCTGCTGGTAAAACGCGATGCGGCGGTCTGCCTCGGTCGCCTGAGCAGCGGCGGACGCCGGGAGAGCCGAGAGCAGCAGCGCGATTGCGATGATCTTCGTCATGGGACGCTCCCTTTTTTTTAATTGCAGGGGTTGGCGCCGGGCTCGCCGCAGTCGATGTGCCGCCGGTTGCGCCCGTCGTGGGGAGTGGGCAGAAACGGGAACTCCGCGGCGATGCCGTTCGCCGTCACGTCGAGGCGGTTGCCCGGAATCGAGCCGTAACCCGGACCATCCGATGTGCCTGCGCCCGGCGCGCCCTGAAGAAAATTGACGCCGTCGCCGGCGCGCGCCGCGACATAGTTCGCTCCGCCGACGACGCGCAGCGCGATGTCGGTCACGTCGTCGTTCGGGCGCCGGCCGTTCGGCCAGCCCGCGGGATCGGCGCTCAGCGCCGCGCCCAAACGCTTCTGGCCCGCCGGCGCCGTCGGCGCGACGCGGAGATCGAGGCGCAGCAGCTCGGCGCACGGGAAACCGCAATCGTTGGCGCTGAGCGGTTGTCCCGGATACTTGAGCAGGATTCTCATGAGATCGGTGCGCGGCGCGCTCGGCACCGGAACGCCGAAGATGAGAAACAGCGCCTGTGCGAGCGACGGATTTTTATAGAACGCCTGAAAACGCGCTTCGTCCTCGGGATCGGTTGTATTCCAGCCGTCCTTGAACGGCGTGTCGATGATCAGCTCGTTGACGAGCGGGTTCGCCATGCGCGAGACCTGGACGAACGGACCGGTCCATTGCGTCGAGCCGTCGGCTTTCAACTGCCTGACTTTCTGGCGGCTCGTCGAGGCGTACATGCCGATGACCGGCGTCTGCGTGCTGCCCGCCGCCTTGCCGTCGACGGTGATGCGCGTGATCGGCACCTCGATCGCGATGGTGCTGATGTTGGCGCCGCTGAAGCGGTTGACGCCGAAGGGATTGGCGGCGTCGTTGTCGTCCTCGGCCTGCGAGAGCAGCGGCAGCGAGCGGCGCAGGTTGGCCGTGTCGAAGACGGCGCCGAGGTCGATGTAAAAAGTCTCGGCGCGCTGCCCGGCGAATACGCGGATGCCCGACGCCGCGTCGGAGTAGATCCCCTGCGCGGCGAGCGCCTCATAGTCGGGCGTCGTCGCCGGCCCGACATTGGACGGCACGGCGATGAGCTTCCGGTTTGAAAATAGCGGCGTGCGCTTTTTGCCGCGCACCTCGGTCACGCTGTAGCTCTGCCGCCGCGTGAGCCCCTCCGAGCCCGGGCCGTCGAGCGCGGTGATGCCTTGCAGCTGCGCGACGGGGATCGCCGGGTTCCCGACGTAGGGCAGCGGGAAGTTGAGCACGCCGAGCGCCGGCCTAGTCTCGGTCGCGAAGCGGAATTCGTAGACCACGTCTTCGACGCCGTCCTGGTCGTTGTCGATTTTAACGCTGTAGAGCACGCTGTCGTCGAAGTTGAAATAGTTTGGGCCGTCGCCTGGCTCCTGGCCGGGGATCACGTTGACGATGAAGACGGCCTTGCTGGGATCCTGCCAGCTGCGGAAGGCGTAAACGTCCGTGGTGTCCGCTGCCGGATCGAGCGCGATCAGCGGCGCCTCGCGGTGGCTCGCGGCCCGCGCCAGCGGCGCCGCGCCGGGAAGAGCCATGAAGAGCGCGAGAAGCGCCGCCAGCGATCGAGCGTAGATTTTTTTCCTTTTCATGATCGGCTCCTTTCCTCACGACCGCTTAGCGGCCGGCGTATTTATCCGGGAACTGCTTGACGATCGCGTCCGCGAGCGGATCGGCGATCATATGCATGTGGCCGGTCGCGCTTCTGAGCAGCATGTAAGTCTTGTCGTAGTCCTTCGCCGCCTGCGCATCGATGACGTCTTTCAGCGTCAGGATGTGGCCCTTGACCAGCTCGGCGACGGTCGCCTTGGGCAGGTTGGGATTCGCCGAGCTCAAGAAGGCGCCGAAGTCCTCGGTGTAGCCGACGAGATCGTTCACCGCCTTGGTCTGCTTCGCTTTATCCTTCGTCGCGAGCCCGACGGTGTAATCGACGACGAAGCCGATGTGCTTCCGCCACAGCGGCAGGAAAGCCGCCTCGGCGTCCGCGCCGTAGACCGAGCCGATCGCCTTGGAGATGGCGACGGAGTTGGCATCGAGCGCCGCCGCCGCGGCTTTGAACTCCGCGTCGCGCCCGCCGAGCGCCGCGCCGGTCGCGCTGGCGGCGAGCGAGACGTGCTCGCTGAACAACGTGTTCAATCCGGCGCGGAGATCGGCGGCCTTGGCGCCGCTCTGCATCATCATGTGGCTCGATTCGGCGTTCGCCCTGGATCCCATCGGCGCGCACGCTGCGGTCAGCAATAAACCCAGCGCCGCCGCTCCGGTCAGTTGATGAACTTTTATCTGCATTGAAGTCTCCTTTCGGTTTGTGGTGTTAACTCGTTTTTTTGATTTATTTCACCGTAATTTCGCCGCGCATGTGTTGATGGCGGTCGCAAAAAACCGTGTAGGTTCCCGGCTGCGCGAAGGTGAAGCTGAATTTCGCGCCTTTGCCGACGAGACTCGCGTCGAAGCGGCCGTCCTTGTTATCGGGCGCGCCGGAAGTCACGGTGTGGCGGATATCGTCTTGATTGACCCACGTCACGGTCGTACCGGCCTTCACCTCGATCTGCTTGGGCTGGAATTGAAAAGTCTGGATATTGATCGTCGCGGCGCTCTCGGCGTTGACTTCGGCCGCCGCTAATCCGAGCACAAGCGCTATCGCAGCAAGACCCATCATTTCCTCGAATTGCGTCATGTCTGCTCCTTTTGTCCTGCTTTACGATGCGAGCGCGCCGTTCGGATTGGGCGCCGTTTTTTGAACAATTTGCAGTGCTCGACAAATCCAATTTCGTTTCTCGGTCGTAGAATCTTCAGGCGCATTTTATGGATTACGGCGTTGCACCAAAAAACGGATTGGCGGGCCGATGACTTTTTTCCATGCGCTCGGTTGGCAGTTCCGCCGCCTTCATGATAGGGGGAGGCGCATGAGCGGATTGCCGGCGGATGAAGCGATCGAACTCATCCGGCAGCTCGCGCGCGGCGACCGCGCCGCGTTCGGCCGCCTCTACGACCATTACGCTACGCTGGTTTTCACTTTCGCCCTGCGTATGCTCCGCGACCGCGCCGCGGCGGAAGATCTGCTTCAAGAGGTTTTTCTGCAAATCTGGCGCGAAGCGTCGAATTATAATTCCGAGCGCGGCAGCCCGGAGGCGTGGATCATCACCATGACGCGGAGCCGGGGAATCGACAGGCTCCGTTCCATACGTAGAAGGGATAGGAGCTTCGTGCCGATGGAGGGGCGTTCGGGTAAAACTCACGATGCGCCGGTGGAGAGCGGCGCGGCGGCATCCGAGGCGCGCGTCACGGTGAACAGCGCGCTCGCGCGCCTGCCGGAGAGCCAGCGCAAGGTCATCGAGCTGGCGTATTTCGACGGACTCAGCCAGACGGAAATCGCCGAGCAGATCAATGAGCCGCTCGGGACCGTCAAAACGCGCATCCGCACGGCGCTGCAGCGCCTGCGCGAGCTGGTGGGCGCAAAGGCGTTTTGAGTGCTTTATGAACCACGAAGAATGGCTTGAACGCGCTGAAATCTACGCTGTGGGCGCGCTCGACGGCGACGAGCTGCGGGACTTCGAGGCGCACCTCTCGGATGGCTGCGCACTCTGCGAAGAGCGCCTGCGCGAGAGCCGGGAAGCGCTCGCAGAGGCCGCCATGGCGCTCGAGCCGGCCGTGCCGCCGGCGCGCGTCAAGACGGAATTGCTGCGACGCATCGGCGGAACCGCCGACGCGAAGGAAGAACGAAGCCGCTTCAGTTGGTCCTGGCCGGTCGGCATCGGCGCGCTCGCGGCGGCGGGCCTCGTGATCGCCTTGACATGGAATCTTATCGCGACGCAAAAACGGCTCGACGAAACGCAGCGCGAACTCGCCGCGATGAGATCGCAGGTGGCGCAGAACGAAGAGGTCAAGGAGTTTCTCTCCGATCCGCAGGTCCGGTCGATCATTTTGACGGGCGTGCCGCCGAGCGCGGGCGCCAAGGCCGTGCTCCTCTGGAACTCGACGTCGCGCAAGGGCATGCTGCTGACGATCGGCCTGCCGCAAACGTCGGCGGAAAAAGCCTATGAGCTCTGGGGTCTCGCTGGCTCCGAAGCGGTTCCCGCCGGCGTCTTCACCGTAAATGAGCAGGGCCGGGTCGTCTTCCGCCTGCCGACGCTGCCGGAATCGAAGCCGTTCGATAAATTCGCCGTGACGCTCGAGCCGATGGGCGGCGTGCCGAAGGCGACGGGGCCGGTCGTGCTCGTCGGCAGCCTATAAGTCGACCGGCTCGCGCGCGGCCTCGGGCCATTCGTCAAATGAAAAAAATTTATAAAGCGCTCACGATCGCCGGCTCCGATTCCGGAGCGGGCGCGGGCATTCAAGCCGACCTCAAGACTTTCGCCGCCCACGGGGTCTACGGCACGTCGGCGATTACCGCGATCACGGCGCAAAACACCAAAGGCGTCGAGAAGATTTTTCCGCTGCCGCCCGACGTCGTCGCGGCGCAAATCGACGCCGTCGCGGAAGACATCGGGGCCGACGCGGTAAAGACCGGCATGCTCTATAACGCGGCGATCGTCGACGTCGTGGCGCGAAAAATCCGCACGCATCGCCTGCGTAATCTCGTCGTCGATCCCGTCATGGTGGCGAAGTCGGGCAATCTCCTGCTCCGCAAAGACGCGATCGCCGCGCTCAAGGCCAAGCTCATTCCGCTCGCCGCCGTTGTCACGCCGAACGTGCCGGAAGCGGAGGAGCTAACCGGGGTTCACGGGACGCGTATGCGCAACTTCAAGGAAGCGGCGCGCCGGATCATCGACATGGGCGCGAAGAGCGTAGTCATCAAAGGCGGACACCGCAGCGGGTCGGCGACCGATTTGTTTTATGACGGGAAAAATTTCTCCGAGTTCAGCGCCAGACGCATTCGGACGCGGAACACCCACGGCACCGGCTGCACTTTTGCCGCCGCGATCGCGGCGAATTTAGCCAAGGGCGAAAAATTGGAGGACGCCGTCCGCGGCGCGAAAGAATACCTCACGCTCGCGATCGAGCAGAGCTACGCGATCGGACCCGGCCACGGGCCGGTGAATCATTTTTACGATTTGAAGAAAACCTAGAGCCCGCGTACCTCGGGGAAGAACAGACTCTCCAGCTCGGGCTCCTTGTCCGAAATGCCCTGCTGAATCTGATAGGTGAAGAGCGTCTCCAGCGATTTTCGCGCCGGCCCGCGCTTCAAGCTGTATTCGAATTCTCCGCCCATGACTTTGCGCTCCCACGCCGCCTCTTCTTTTTGCTTCTCGCCGCGGTAGCGGCCGGCGGCCGCCTCGGCCCGCTTGAAGGCGTCGAGGATATCCTCGACGAGGCCGGGATGACGCTCGGCGATCTCTTCCTTCAGCACGAAGAGATGATTGATGGGAAAGACGCCGCGCCGACGGAAGAACTCCTCTTCGACGCGCCGATGGTCGGGGAACATACGGCGCAGCTTCGGGTTCGCTGCGAGCGCGTCGTAAGGCTCGAGCGCCGCGTCGATCTCGCCGCGCTCGACGAGCTCGATCGCGTGCTCGCGCGTGCGCGGCTCGGGAATCAAGCGCACGCGGACCTCCGGCGGCGGCGGGCGCAGCGATTCTTCGGCGATATCGGGCTCGGCGACGATCCATTCGACACTGGCGGGCTTGACGCTGTAGTCGTTTTGCAGAATGCCCTTGAGCCATACCGGGGTCGTCGCGTTGTAACGATGGACCGTGATTTTTTTCCCCGCGAGCTCCGAAGGGTCCTTGAGCGGCGAGGCGGCGGAGAAGTACATGCAGCGGTGGCGGAACTTCCGCGAGAGGAAGACCGGCAACGCGCGGAGCTTCATGCCGCGCTGCCGCGCGAGGATGAACGACGAGATGGAAAGCTCGCCGCCGGCGAATTCGCCGGCGATGATCTTCCGGTGGCGCGTCCCCACGTTGTCGAGCCCCTCGGCGAATTCCGATTCGAGCTTGAGCTCGACGTTTTTGACCCCGACCGAGCCGTCGAACAACGCCTTGGTGTTCGCGGCGGGATTAAAAGCGAGATGCAACGTAAGTGGGGCCATGAGAATCTCCCTAAACGATGACTTTGGCGCCGCTCTGCTCCATGTCGGCGATGATGTCGCGCGCTGCGCGCACCGGATCCTTCGCCTCCATGATCGGGCGGCCGACGACGATATAGTCCACGCCGGCGCGCACCGCTTCCGCGGGCGTCATGACGCGCTTCTGGTCGTCGTGTTTGCTTTTCTCCGGCCGGATGCCCGGCGTGACGATCATGAAGCCGCGGCCGCACGTGGCGCGGATCTGCGCCACCTCGTGCGGGGCGGCGACGACGCCGTCCATGCCCGCCTCCTGGCTCAGGCGCGCGAGCCGCACGACCTGATCGCCGACCTCGCTCGTCACGCCGACTTTTTTCAGATCGTTCTCGTTCAGGCTGGTCAGCACGGTGACGGCGAGAAGAATCGGCCGCCTGAGCGCCTCCTGGCGGCAGACGCGGTTCACCTCGCGCACGGTGAGCCGCATCATATCGAGGCTGCCGGAGGCATGCACGTTGAACATCTTGACGCCGAGCCGCGTCGCGGCGACCGAAGCCTTCGCGACCGTGGTGGGAATGTCGTGAAACTTGAGGTCGAGGAAGACTTCGCCGCCCATCTCCTGGATCAGCTTGACCGCCTGCGGGCCCGCGTGCGTAAACAGCTGCTTGCCAACCTTGAACATGCCGACTTCGCCGGCGAGCCGCTGGAGCGCCGCCCTGGCGCCGGCGAGATCGTCGAAGTCGAGAGCGACGATCAACCGCTCGCGCATCGAGAGCGGCGGGCGGACCAGTTGAAGATTCGACGCCATGAAAATATTTAAGCCGTTGGAGCCAATCCGGCGGCGATCGTCTCGCGAATCTTGTCGGCCGCCTGGTCGATCGGGATCTCTTCGGTCACGCCGTCGCGCCTCCGGCGCATCTCGATGCAGCCTTTGTCGAGTCCCTTCGCGCCCAGCGTGATGCGGAGCGGGATGCCGATCAGATCGGCGTCCTTGAACTTGACCCCCGGGCGCTCGTCCCGATCGTCGAGCAAGACATCGACCTTGCGCGCGCGAAGCTCTTCGTAGAGGCGGTCCGCGGCGGCGCGGATTCGCTCGTCGAGATAATTGATCGGCAGCAGCATAACTTCGAACGGCGCGATCGCGTACGGCCAGATAATGCCGTTGGTATCGTGGTTCTGCTCGATCGCCGCGGCCAGCAGCCGCGAGACGCCGATGCCGTAGCAGCCCATCTCGATCGACTGCTCGCGCCCTTCGGGGTCGAGATACGTCGCGCCCATCTTCTCGCTGTATTTTTTTCCGAGATAAAAGACCTGGCCGACCTCGATGCCGCGGTGAAGCTCCAGCTTGCCGCCGTCGCAGCGCGGGCAAGGGTCGCCGGCCACGGCTGCACGGAGATCGGCGAACGCCGCCGGCGTAAAGTCCCGCTCCTGATCGACATCGACGAAGTGCGCGTCGATTTCATTCGCGCCGGTCACGGCGCCGCGCATGCCCTGAATCGCATGATCCGCGATCGTGCGTAGCTTGAGACCAATGGGGCCGAGAAAGCCCGGGGGCACGCGCGTCGCCTTTTCGACTTCCGCCTCGCCCGCCAGAGCGACTTCGTCCGCGCCGAGCGCGTCTTTCAGTTTCACCTCGTTGATCTCGTGATCGCCGCGGACCAAAACCGCGACGAGATCGCCGTCGGCTTTATAAACCATGGTTTTGATGAAGCGCTCCGGCGGCAGCGAAAGAAACGCCGCGACTTCCGCGACGCTCTTTTTTCCGGGAGTCGGGACTTTTTTATGCGGCGCCGCCGCTTCCTTGAGGTCGCGGCCGGCGTAAGGCCGGACTTTCACTTCGGCCTTCTGAATGTTCGCCGCATAGTCGCAGTGATCGCAGCCCGCGATCGCGTCCTCGCCCGATTCGGCGAGAACCTGAAATTCATGCGACAGGCTGCCGCCGATCGCGCCGGTGTCCGCCTCGACCGGACGGAACTTGAGCCCCATGCGCGTGAAGATGCGCCGGTAGGTATCGAACATGTTCTGATACTCCCGGCGGCAGTCCTCGATGTCAGCGTGAAAGCTGTACGCGTCCTTCATGATGAACTCGCGCCCGCGCATGAGTCCGAAGCGCGGCCGCACTTCATCGCGAAACTTGGTCTGGATTTGGTAGAGATTGAACGGCAGCTCGCGGTAGGAGCGTACGATGCGGCGCACGAGATCGGTGATCACCTCTTCGTGCGTGGGGCCGAGGCAGAAATCGCGCTCGTTGCGGTCTTTGAAGCGGACGAGCTCCTTGCCGTAGACGTCCCAGCGGCCGCTCTCCTGCCACAGCTCCGCCGGGGATGCGACCGGCAGCAGCAGCTCCTGCGCGCCGGCGCGGTCCATTTCTTCGCGCACGATCGTCTCGATTTTTTTTAGGGATCTGAGCGCGAGCGGCAGATAGTCGTAGATGCCGCGGGTGAGCTGACGGATCATGCCGGCGCGGACCAGGAGCTTGTGGCTTATGACTTCCGCGTCGGCGGGGTCCTCTTTGAGGGTGGGGATGAGCGTTCGGCTCCAGCGCACTGTGTTTGTCGTCGGGACGGAAAAATCAATCCTGGGGAGAAGCCGCCCGCGCCCCCTCCTTCTCAACCACGAGCTTCTCGACTTCCTCCATGAGCGCGTCGACGATCTGGGCCTCGGGAACTTTGCGGATCACCTCGCCGTGCTTGAAGATGAGGCCGATCCCCTTGCCGCCGGCGACGCCGAGCTCCGCAGCGCGCGCCTCGCCGGGTCCGTTCACCTCGCAGCCCATGACGGCGACATGGATGTCTTTATTGGAGTAGGGTGCCATCCGCTCCTCGACTTTTTTCGCCAGGGCGATGAGGTCGACGTCGGCGCGGCCGCAGGACGGGCAGGCGACGAACGTCATTCCCTGCTTGCGCAGCCCGAGCGCCTTTAAAATTTCGAGCCCAACCCGCACCTCCTCGACCGGATCGGCCGAGAGCGAGACGCGGATCGTATCGCCGATCCCTTCGGCCAAAAGCGTCCCGATGCCGACGGACGATTTGATCGTTCCCATCGTCGGCGTGCCCGCTTCGGTGACGCCCAAGTGCAGCGGGTAGTCGACTTTCGCCGCGAGCATCCGGTACGCCTCGATCATCATCAGCGGATCGGACGCCTTGAGCGAGACTTTGATCTCGCGATAGTCGAGCTCTTCGAGAATGCCGATGTGGCGCAGCGCGCTCTCGACCATGCCGTCGGCGGTCGGTCCGTTGTATTTTTTCAGCAGGTCCTTCTCCAGCGAACCGGCGTTGACGCCGATGCGGATGGGGATTCTCCGCTCCGCGGCGAGCTTGATGACCTCCTCGACGCACCAGCGCTCGCCGATATTGCCGGGATTGAGGCGCAGGCCGTCGACCCCCTGTTCGAGGGCAATGAGGGCGAGCTTGTAGTTGAAATGGATGTCGGCGACGAGGGGGATGCGGATGCGGCTTTTGATTTCGCCGAGTTGTTCCGCCGCTTCGCGCACCGGCACGGCCACGCGCACGATGTCACAGCCGGCGGCCTCGAGCGCCCATATTTGATGGACCGTCGCGCGCACGTCTCGGGTATCGGTTTTCGTCATCGACTGGACGGTGATCGGCGCCCCGCCGCCGACTTTGACGCCGCCCAGCTGAAGCTGCCGGGTTTTTCGCCTTTCAATCACAGATTTCCACTATAATGGAGTGCCGGAATGGGTGCAACGCCGCGATTGTTACGATTATGCGTCCGACTCGTTACCCGCCGGCGGGGCTCGACTCCCGTTTCCGCGGCTTGGCGTCGGCGCGCTTGAAACCGAGCCAGTTCCACTGATCGGGATAGCGCCGGATCATCGCTTCCAAGTAGCGGGTGAAAAGGACCGTATTCTCGGCCACATCGCGCTCAAGGTCGCCGGTCTTAACCAGCTCGATTTCGGGATCGATATGGAGCGTCAGCCGGTCCGCGCCGTCGCGCGTGACGAACATCGGCACGGTGGCGGCGCCGGTGCGAATCGCCAGCGTCGCCGGCCCGCGCGGCGCCAGCGACGGGACGCCGAAAAACTCCACCGGCACGCCGCCGGATTTGAACTCATCGGCGATGACCAGCACGATCTGGTTCGCCCGCAAGGCCTTGAGAACCCCGCGCGCCGCCTCGCGCCGCGGCTTGGCCGAGATTGTCGTAACGCCCGCCTCCGCGCGGTAGCGATCCATGAGCTCCGCGAAGCGTCGGTCGCGCGGCTGCTTGATGAGCGCGGTGAACGGGTAGCCGGCGGCCGCCAGACGCACGCCGATGATCGTGAAGTTTCCCAGGTGAGCGCTGAGCGCAATGACACCCTTGCCCTTGGCCAGCGCGCGCTTAAGATGCTCCTCTCCCTCGACCGCTACCAGCGAAACGATCCGCTGCTTCGGCGCGTGCATGAAGCGGACGGTCTCCAAAACGCTCTGGGCAAAGTTTCTCCACGCGCGTCGCGCGATCGCCAACCTCTCTGCGCGCGAAGGCAAGTCTTGGGACATCGCGAGCGCGAGGTTTCGCTCCATGCGACTGCGATAGCGCCACAGAATTCGGAACGTCGTACGGCTGGTGGTTGCCATGATCGCCGAAAGCGCACCGGCCGGCAACCGCGGCAGCAGGCCGACGAAACCGCGCAGGGAATACTCTCCCACGCGATAGCGCAGGCCATCGAAAGCGACCATGACGGTCCCGCGCTTGTTACGCTTTTCAAGCTTCTTTTTCTTCGGTGCGGGCATCGATCGAGGGGAAATTTTTTATACACTTATTTCCGTCAACCGGGCAAGCCGCATAAATAAAAAAAGCGGCCGGCATTTGCGCCGCCGCCTTTTTTTCCGTGCTTACGGGAGCTTAGTGGCCCGACGCCTTCAAGAAGCGCTCGTCCGCTTCATCCGGCGTCCGCTCGTCTTTATCGGCCTGGCGTCTGGCGAGGTCGTAGACCTTCGCTTTGGGCTGCTTTTGTAGCAGGTCGCGCTTCCAGCGCACCAGCCCGGCGCGGAGATATTCCGGATTGATGCCGAGCGACTCGCAGGTGTTGTCGAACGAGAAAAGCCACTCGCTGTCCTGCTGCAAGACCCACTCCTCGGCTTCGCGGAACAACTCCAGTCCGCGCTCGTCGCGGGCGAGGGCATATTTCTGAAAGCAAGCGATCGCGTCTTCCAGAACCGCCAGCATCAGACGCGTTTCCGGCTCGAGATGCGACTTCCGGCGATACGTTTCCAAAAACTGCGCGGGAAGCAGCGTATCGGGCTGAAACAGCGACGTGACACGCTCTTCCAGGTTGAATGTATTTTGCTCTGCCATAAAACACCTCCCTATCGGGTGAGGCCTGTACGCCGTATTGACGTCAACAGCGCTCGATTATTCACGCCGCACTAGACAGAGAAGAAGAATTTAACCACGGCTTAACGCTTTGACCAGCGGTTTTTCAAAAAAAGCTGAAAATTCACACAAGATCGGACTTCGCCGCCCGCTCGGTGGGACTCCGTAGAGCACTTCCCGCTCTAAGTCCGCGATTCGTCGAAGGTCTTGCCTACCTTCGAGCCCCGATCCGGCTGCGATCCCCGATTTCCTGGTTTCCGAGTTTTCCTAAAGCTGAAAGGCCGCCCAAGCGTTTGACGATCGAGGGCACTTTTTGGTTGACGAACTCGATCTCTTCGGGCGTCGTGTAGCGGCTGAGGCTGAACCTGACCGCGCCCTGTATCCAGTCCGGCGACACCCCCATCGCGCGCAAAACGTGCGACGGCTCGGACGAGCCGGCGGTACAGGCGGAACCCGTCGAGGCGCAGATGCCCTGCTGATCCAGCAGGACGATGACCGCCTCGCCTTCGATATACTTGAAACTGATGTTCAAAGTGTTGGGGAGGCGTTTTTCACGCGCTCCGTTGACGCGGCTATCGGGGCAAGACTCTAAGAGCGACTCCTCGAGCCGGTCTCTCAATTGACCGATCCGCGCCTCGTCGGCGGCCGTATCATGCAGGGCGAGTTCCGCCGCCCGACCCATGCCGATAATACCGGCGACGTTTTCGGTGCCGGCCCTGCGGCCGCGCTCTTGATGGCCGCCGATGAGGAACGGGCGAAACGCGATCCCGCGGCGCACATACAGTGCCCCGACGCCCTTAGGCCCATGAAATTTGTGCGCCGAGATCGTCAGGAGATCGACGGGCAGCTTTTTTACCTCGAGCGGGACTTTTCCCGCTGCCTGCACCGCATCGACGTGAAACGGAATGCCCTGGGCCTTGACGATCTCGCCGATGCGCGCGATCGGAAAGACGACGCCGGTCTCGTTGTTCGCCCACATGATCGAGACGAGCGCCGTATCGTCGGAGAGTGCGCTCTTAAGCTCGTCGAGATCGAGCATGCCGTCGCCGTCGACGGCGAGCCAGGTGACGCGATAGCCCTTTTTTTCCAGGTGCTGGCACAAGCCCATCACCGCGGGGTGCTCGACCTGGGTCGTGACGATGTGGCGCTTCTCCGGCTGCGCCTCCAGGAGCGAGCGGATGGCGGCGTTGTCGCCTTCGGTGCCGCAGCTCGTGAAGACGATCTCGACCGCGTCGGCGGCGCCGAGGAGCGCCGCGGTCTGCGCGCGCGCCTCCTGAATTTTTCTCCCGACGTCGCTGCCGAAGCGATGGATGCTCGAAGGGTTGCCGTAGAGCTCAGTCAGATAAGGCTGCATCGACTCCAGCGCCTCGGGCGCAAGCCGCGTCGTCGCGTTGTTGTCGAAATAAACGACCGAATCCATAAATCAGATTGGAGTAGTGGAGTAATGGAGTAATAGATTCACGGACTCCACCTTTGAATCATCACTCCAATACTCCATCACGCCAGTTTTTTTACCCCACGCTGCCTTCCAGGTTCACCCCGAGGAGCTTCTGCGCCTCGACGGCGAACTCCATCGGCAGCTCGCGGAAAACCTGTTTACAGAAGCCGCTCACGATCATCGTGACGGCGTCCTCGCTCGAGATGCCGCGCTGCCGCGCATAGAAAAGCTGATCCTCGCTGATCTTCGAGGTCGACGCCTCGTGCTCGACCCTGGAGGTCGCGTTCATGACTTCCTGGTAAGGAAACGTGTGCGCACCGCACTTGTCACCGATGAGCAGCGAGTCGCACTGCGAATAATTGCGCGCGCCGGTCGCCCCCTTCATGATTTTCACGAGCCCGCGATAGGTGTTCTGCCCATGGCCGGCGGAGATGCCCTTCGAGATGATCGTGCTCTTGGTGTTTTTGCCCATATGGATCATCTTGGTGCCGGTGTCCGCCTGTTGATAGTTATTCGTCAGCGCGACGGAATAGAACTCCCCGACCGAGTTGTCCCCTTGCAAGATGCAGCTCGGGTATTTCCAGGTGATCGCCGAACCGGTCTCCACCTGGGTCCACGAGATTTTCGAGTTCACACCAGCGCATTTGCCGCGCTTGGTGACGAAATTATAGATGCCGCCCTTGCCCTGTTTGTCGCCCGGATACCAATTCTGCACCGTCGAATATTTGATCTGCGCGTTGTCGTGCGCCACGAGCTCGACCACAGCCGCGTGAAGCTGATTCTCGTCGCGCATCGGGGCGGTGCAGCCTTCGAGATAGCTCACGTAGCTACCCTCGTCGGCGACGATCAGCGTGCGCTCGAACTGGCCCGTCTCCGCTGCGTTGATGCGGAAATAGGTCGAGAGCTCCATCGGGCAGTGAACGCCTTTCGGGATGTAGCAGAACGACCCGTCGCTGAACACCGCCGAATTGAGCGCCGCGAAAAAGTTATCGGTGTAGGGCACGACCGAGCCCAAATACTTTCGCACCAGGTCGGGATGATTGTGCACGGCTTCGGAGAACGAGCAGAAGATAACGCCGAGTTCGCCGAGCTTCTCCTTGAACGTCGTCGCGACCGACACGCTGTCGAACACGGCGTCGACGGCGACCCCGGCGAGCCGCTCGCGCTCGCGCAGCGGAATGCCGAGTTTTTCGTAGGTCTCTAAGATCTCCGGATCGACCTCTTCCAGGCTCTTGGGCTTCGTCTTCGACTTAGGGGCGGAATAGTAGACGATCTTTTGATAGTCGATCGGCGGATAGTGAATATTCGCCCACTTCGGCTCCGCCTGGGTTTTCTCCAGCTTCGCCCAGTAACGATAGGCCTTCAGGCGCCAATCGAGCAGCCACTCGGGCTCGTTCTTCTTGGCGGAGATCGTCCGAATGATCTCCTCGTTGAGGCCCGGCGGTATCGATTCGGATTCGATGTCGCTGATGAAGCCGTACTTGTACTCGCGGTCGGCGAGGATCTCTACGCTGTTCGCTGCTTTAGCCATTTCTTTTCCGCCTTACCCCACTTACACCGAGAACGAAGTTCCGCACCCGCAGGCGCGCTTGACGTTCGGGTTCTGAAAGACGAAGCCCGATTGCATGAGCTCTTCTTTGTAGTCGAGCTCGGTGCCGTTCAAATACAAAAGGCTCTTCATATCCACGAGGATCTTCGCGCCGTCTTTTTCGAAGACCTTGTCGCCGGGACGGGCGGCATCGAGGTCCATTTTATATTGCAATCCCGAGCAGCCGCCGCCGACGACTTTGAGGCGCAGCCCTTCTTTTTCTTTCTTCTCGTCCGCCGCCAGGAGCTGCTTGATCTTGGCCGCGGCGTTTTCCGTAATGCTGACACCTACCATGGTTCTCCTCCTCGAACCTTATGAAACTCTTTCGGCGTTGCCCGCGCGCTTCGCCGACTCCCGGCGCGCCGCCTCGTACAACGGCGAGAGCTTGCGCAGGCGCATCACCTCATCGGCGACCCGCCCGATCGTATAGTCGATCTCCTCCTCGGTATTGAACCGGCCGATGCCGAAGCGGATCGAGGCATGGATCAGGTTCTCCTCCATGCCGAGCGCGCGCAGAACGTGCGACGGCTCCAGGCTCGCCGAGGTACACGCGGAGCCGGTCGAAAGCGCGACGTCTTTCAGCGCCATCATCAGCGATTCGCCTTCGATGTAGGCGAAGCTCAAATTCATATTTCCCGGGAGCCGCTCCGCAGCGCCGTTGACGTATACCGCATCGAGGCGGCGCAACAGACCTTCTTTGAGTCTGTCTCTCAAGGCGATAAGGCGGTCGGCTTCTTCCGCCATCTCCGCGCGCGCCAGCGCGCACGCCTTGCCGAAGCCGACAATCGCGGGAACGTTTAACGTCCCGGACCGGAGCCCGCGCTCGTGGCCGCCGCCGTCGATGATCGGCTTGAGATTCACTTTCCGTCCCTTGGAGCGGACATAGAGCGCGCCGACCCCCTTAGGGCCATACATCTTATGCGCCGAGATCGACAGCAGATCGATACCCGCGTCTTCCACGTCGATCGGAATCTTCCCGACGGCCTGCGCCGCATCGGAATGAAAAAGAACCTTTCTTTCCTGAGCGATGCGCCCGATCTCTTTCAGCGGGTGAATCGTGCCGATCTCGTTGTTCGCCGCCATCAAAGAAAGCAGGATCGTCTTCTCCGTCAGCGCGCCGCGCAGCCGATCGAGATCCAACCGGCCCACGCGGTCGACGGGCAAATAGGTCACCGTGAAGCCGCGCCGCTCCAGCGCCTTGCAGCTGTCGAGCACGGCGCGATGCTCCGTCGCGCAAGTCACAATATGATTGCCGCGATCTTTATAAGCCTCCGCCGCGCCTTTGAGCGCGAGGTTGTTCGACTCCGTCGCCCCGCTGGTAAATATGATCTCGCGCGCCGAGGCGTGAATCAGCCGCGCGATCTCTTCCCGTGCCTGATCGACCGCAGCTTCGGCTTCCCAGCCGAAGGCATGATTCCGGCTCGCCGCGTTGCCGAATTTCTCGTTGAAATACGGCAACATGGCATTCAGGACCCGCCGGTCGACCGGCGTCGTCGAGTGATTGTCTAGATAAACCGGGACCTTAACCATTGTAGACCTTTTAGGTCTTACTTAACTATATCGAAGGCGGTTCTTATTATCAAGCAGGGGTAAGTTAACGACTGTCTAGCGTTTTTTCCAGGGGGAAACGATAACGTCAGCCGGGCTGGAGCAGGGTTTTTAAGTATTTCCCTGTAAATGAATTGTTCGCCGCCGCGATCTGCTCGGGCGTGCCGTAAGCCACCACCTCGCCGCCGGCGGCGCCGCCCTCCGGCCCTAGGTCGATTACGAAATCGGCGGCTTTGATCATGTCCAGGTTGTGCTCGATGACGAGGATCGTGTTGCCGGCGTCCGCCAGCCGGTTCAAGACATCGAGCAGCTTGCGGATGTCGTCGAAGTGAAGGCCGGTGGTCGGCTCGTCGAGAATATAGAGCGTCCTCCCGGTCGAGCGCTTGCTCAACTCGCGCGCAAGCTTGACGCGCTGCGCCTCGCCGCCCGACAGCGTCGTCGCCGATTGTCCGAGCCGCACATAGCCCATGCCGACGTCGCGGAGTGTCTCGAGCTTGCGGCGGATGGCGGGAAAATTTCCCAGGAATTCGACCGCCTCGTTCACGGTCAAGTCGAGCACATCGGCGATGCTGCGGCCCTTGTATAAAATTTCCAACGTTTCTCGGTTGTAGCGCCGGCCGCGGCAAACCGCGCAAGGGACATAGACGTCGGGCAGAAAATGCATCTCGATCCTGACCATGCCCTCGCCCTGGCAGGCTTCGCAGCGCCCCCCTTTCGCGTTGAAGGAGAACCGTCCGGGGGCGAAGCCGCGCATGCGCGCTTCGGGGAGCTGGGCGAAGAGATCGCGGATGTGCGGGAAAAGACCGATATAGGTCGCCGGATTCGAGCGCGGGGTGCGGCCGATCGCGCTCTGGTCGATGCTGATGACATTGTCGAAGTATTCCTCGCCGGCAAGCTCGTCATATGGCCCCGGTTTTACCTCGGCGCCGTGCAGCCGGCGCGCGAGCGCGGGATAGATCGTGTCGGTGACGAGGCTGCTTTTTCCCGACCCGGATACTCCGCTTATGCACGTGATGGTCCCCAGAGGAATATCGAGATCGATGCCTTTCAAATTGTGAGCGCGCGCGCCGCGCAGCGAAAGCGTCCTTCCGTCGCCTTTCCGCCGGCGCTCGGGCGCGGGCATCTGAAGCCGCCCCGAGAGAAAGCCGCCGGTAAGCGACGCCTCGCTCGCCATAATCTCCGCCGGCGCGCCATGAGCGATCACCTTTCCACCGGCGACGCCGGCGCCAGGCCCCAAGTCGATCACATGATCGGCGGCGAGGATCGTCTCGCGATCGTGCTCGACGACGAGGACGGAATTGCCGGCTTCCTGTAACTCGCGGAGCAGCGTCAGCAGGCGCTCGTTGTCCCGCGGATGGAGTCCCACGCTCGGCTCGTCGAGGACGTAAAGCACGCCGACGAGCCCCGAGCCGATCTCCGTCGCAAGGCGCACGCGCTGACTCTCGCCGCCGGAAAGCGTCGCGGAATGGCGATCGAGGCTCAAATAATCGACGCCGACGCGGGCTAAAAACTTAAGCCGGTCGATAATCTCGCGCAGGATGCGCTCGGCAACGGCGGCTTCTCGCGGCGCCAGCGGGAGCGCCGTGAAAAACGCCAGCGCGTTCGAGATCGGCATGGCGGAGACTTCCGCGATATTTTTTCCCGCGATGAGGACGTGCAGAGCTTCCTTTCTAAGCCGCGCGCCGTGGCAGTCTGGGCAAGGCGGCGCGTCGCTCCCATCGCTCTCGTCGTCTTCGGTTTTTTTGTTTTTCTCCACGAGGCGCCCGAGGCCGCCGCATGTAGGGCAGGCCCCCTCCGGGCTGTTGAAGGAAAAAAAGCGCGGCGTGATCTCGGGAAAGGAAACGCCGCATTTGAGGCAGATCGATTTTCGGCTGAAGAGAAGCTCCTCGCTTCCGCTGTCAGGACGAATCACGGCGGCCTTGACGACCTCCCGACCGTAGCGGGAAGCGATTTCCAGCGAATCGGCCAGCCGCTTTTCAATGCCCGGGCGTACTACGAGGCGGTCGACCACGAGGTCGACACTGGCCGTGGCCTTATTTTTAGGAGCGAGGTCCTCTCCCAACTCGTAGATTTCGTCGTCGATCCGCACGCGCGCGAAGCCCGCGCGCGCGAGGCGGTCGAGCTCGGTCCGGAGGTCGCGCGGATCGACGGCGACGGGCGCAAGGATCTGAAGCTGGCTCTGCGCCGGCAGCGCCATGAGGCGGTCGACGATCTCTTCGATGGTGAGCGCGGAGATTTCCGCGCCGCACTCCCAGCAATGCGGCCTGCCGACGCGCGCGAAAAGAAGTCTTAGAAAGTCGTAGATCTCCGTCAGCGTGCCGACGGTCGACCGCGGGCTCCGGCTCGCGCCTTTCTGCTCGATCGCGATCGCGGGGGAGAGGCCCTCGATGGCGTCCACGTCGGGGCGCTCCATACGCTCGAGAAACTGACGCGCGTAGGCGGAGAGCGATTCGACGTAGCGGCGCTGGCTCTCGGCGTAGATCGTGTTGAACGCCAGCGAGGACTTTCCCGAGCCGGAGACGCCGGTGACGACGACCAAACGGTCGCGAGGAATTTCGAGGTCGATGTTTTTTAAATTGTGCTGGCGCGCCCCTCGGATGACGATCTTGCCGGCCATCTAGGAGCGCTGGAGGTCGCTCAAGGCGGATTCCACGATATGACGGTACTCCTTGAGCTTGGCGTCGGTCGAGGCCTCGAAGCGCAAGACCAGCGCCGGCTGCGTATTCGAGGCGCGGATCAAGCCCCAGCCCTCGGGGAATTTGACGCGCACGCCGTCGACGTCGATCACCGGGTAGCGCTGGCGGAAATACTCCGTCGCCTTGGCCGCGATCTTGAATTTCTTGTCGTCGGGGCAGTCGACGCGGATCTCGGGGGTCGAGATGCTCTTCGGCACGTCCGAGAGCAACTCCGAGAGCGGCCGGTTCGAGCGGGCCAGCAATTCGACAAGGCGCAGCGAGGCGTAGATCGCGTCGTCGTAGCCGAAGTAACGATCGGCGAAGAACATGTGGCCGCTCATCTCGCCCGCGAGCACCGCCTTGGTCTCTTTCATCTTCGCCTTGAGCAGCGAGTGGCCCGCCTTCCACATGATCGGCTTGCCGCCGCGCTTCTCGATGTCGTCGAAAAGACGCTGCGAGCATTTCACCTCCGAGATGATCGTCGCGCCGGGCCTCTGTTTCAAGATATCGCGCTCGAAGAGAATCAAAAGCTCGTCGCCCCAGAGGATGTTCCCTTTTTCGTCCACCGCCCCGATGCGGTCGGCGTCGCCGTCGTAAGCGATGCCGAGGTCGGCTTTTTCTTTTTTGACTTTCTCGATCAGCAGCCTGAGATTGTCGGGGATCGTCGGATCGGGATGATGGATGGGAAACGACCCGTCCATCGTGCAGGCGATCTCCCACACCTCGCAGCCGAGGCCGCGGAACACAGGAGGCGCGACGGGGCCGGCGACGCCGCTGCCGGCGTCGATAACGACTTTGAGGCGCCGGGCGAGCGACGGCACGTCGCGCCGCAGGTGGTCAAGATAGGGCGGGATGATCGCATAACTCTCGCGCTTGCCGCCGGGATTCTCTTTGAATTCGTTGCGCTCCATGCGCGCGCGCAGATCCTGAATCTGCGCGCCGTAGAGCGTCTCCTTCCCCAGGCAGACTTTGAAGCCGTTGTACTCGGCCGGGTTATGGCTCGCGGTGATCATGATGCCGCCGTCGACGTCGAGGTGAAAGAGCGAAAAGTAAAGCAACGGCGTAGGGCAGACGCCGACGTCGTAGACATGGAGGCCGGCCGTTAGAAGTCCCTCGATCACCGCTTCGGCGTAGGGGTCGGAAGTCGCGCGGCAGTCGCGGCCGACGCTGACGCGCCGTCCGCCTTTGGCGTAAACCGCCGTGCCGTGGACCTTACCGAGCAGCAGCGCGAAATCGGCGTCGAAATCTTTCTCCGCCAAACCCCGTATGTCGTACTCACGGAAAATTGCCGGGTTCATTAATTCCTCCGCCGTTTCGCTTCCCGCGCCAGACGCGCCGCGAGCAGAATCGCTTCTTTCATGCTGGTTTCGTCCGCTTTATTTTTGCCCGCGATGTCGTACGCGGTGCCATGATCCACAGAAGTCCTAACGAACGGAAGACCCAACGTCAATGTCACCCCGCCGACAAAGTCCAGGAGCTTGAGAGGAATGAGCCCCTGGTCGTGAAACATGCAGACGACGGCATCATAATCGCCCCGCGCCGCGAGATAAAAAAGAGTATCGGCCGGAAACGGCCCGAAGGCCCGGACGCCGCGCCTTTTCGCCGCTTCGACCCCGGGTGAAATAATGCTTTTTTCCTCGGCGCCGAAAATGCCTTCCTCACCCGCGTGCGGGTTCAGCGCCGCGACCGCGAGGCGCGGCCGCGGAAGCGAGAAATAACGCCGGAGCGCGCGATCGGTCAATTCGAGCGTGATGCTAATTTTCTTTGCGCTGAGTTCTTGAGCCACCCGCATCAACGGCAGATGCACGGTGACGAGGACGACCTTCAGCTTGCGTCCCAACAGCATCATCCGGACGTCGCGCGCGCCGGCGATCTCGGCGAGAAGCTCCGTGTGGCCGGGATAACGGTGCCCCGCCATCTGGAGAACTTTTTTATTGAGCGGCGCCGTGGCGATGGCGTCGACCGATCCCGCGAGCGCCGCCCGCGCGGCCTCGGTGACATAGCGGTAAACCGCAGCGCCGCAGGCGCGCGACGGGACGCCCGGTTTCGCTTGCGCAGGCGACAGCGACGACAACGACCGAACCGCGACGGCGCGCGGCCAGGGCTCGCCGGGAGACCAGTCCGCCAAGGGAACGCGCAGGTGTAGTTTTTTTTGCGTGCGCTGAAGGAGGCCCAGATCGCCGAAGACGATCGGCCGGCATGCGCGCCGAATTGACAGCTCCGCGAGCGCCTTGAGAACGACCTCAGGGCCGACGCCGGCGGGGTCGCCCATGGTCACGGCGATGATAGGTTTAGCCATTTGGCGAATAAAATAGGCGTCGGAGCGCAAGACCCGTCATGGCGGCAAGATCGGCGCCGCATCGCTGAAGGTATCAGTGCTCCAAAGTTTGCACAAAACCCGGACGTATTCCACCCGCTTTAAGCTCAGTCGGCGTCCGCGGGGACCTAGCCATTTGGCCGATACCGGGCGCGATAAAAAGTCTCTATGATCGAACGCAGACGGAACTTGCTTCGTCATAAAAAACTGGAGGTTTGTGTTCCCCGGCGCGATCGAGCGGCGTTATCGCCAATAACCGGCGGGGAGCCGGCGGAGTTAGATCCTTCGGATCAGATTCTCACCCATCGGGAGATCGAAGTGCTGCGCATGATAGCGGATGGATCGGGCAACAAACAGATCGCGTCCAGATTCGGGATTTCGGATCACACGGTAAAATTTCACATCGCTTCGATTTTCGCGAAGCTCGGCGCTTGCAGCCGCACCGAAGCCGTGACCGTGGGGATTCGAAAGGGCCTGCTTATGGTTTAGGGATCGTCTTCGCTACTTCGAGAAGGGATTCAGCCGGTTCCAGAAGCCGGGCGATTCCTTCGGCTTCTCGCCGGGCGCCTGAGGATTTTCGATCGGGGCCAGAACCTCTTCCACTTGATCCGAATCGTCCGGTGATTCGGTGCGGAACAGCGGCGTGCCGAACAGGCTGATCACTTTCTGACCGGCGTACCGGCTGGGTTTTCCGGCCTCGTCGACATCTTCGGTAGGAGCTTTCTTGAACGGATTGAGAAAATTCCAGAAGCCCGGATCCTCGGTCCGTTTCGCCCCCGAAGCGACGAGTGTGTCCATGGTCGCCTCTTTCGTATCCTCGGGACGAAAAACGACGCCGGCAAGCTTGACATCGACGCGATGCTTTCTGCGCAGATCGCCCTTGAGCCACTTTTGGAATCGCTCTTCCAGCGCCTTGCTCATGACCTCGTCGCGGACTTTATCTTTGATATCGGCGAGCGCGACCTGTTTGCCGCCCTCGCGTCCCTCGAGCTTGATAATATGCAGCCCGGCGCTGGTGCGCAGTGGTTCGCTAACCTCTCCGACGTTTAGCTTGTTGAATGCGACCTGGTCGATTTCTTTGAGCAGGCTGCCCCGTGTGACCCAGCCGATATCGCCGCCTTCGGACGCGCCGGCGCCTTCGGAGTAAGCCTCCGCGAGCTTGGCAAAGTCCTCTCCGGCCGCGAGGCGGCGGCGGATTTCAGCCGCTTTTTGAACGGCCGCCGATTCCGCGGCTTTATCCGCTTCCGGGACGGCGATCAAAATGTGGCGCAGACGGACCTTTTGGTCGGAGACGTATTTTTTTTGATTGAGGGTATAATAACGTTCGACGTCTTCGGAGGTGATATTGATCCGCTTTCTTACCTGCGTCTCGATGATGTCCCCTTTTTCCATCTCGCTTCGAATCGAAGCGCGATATTTCTCCCAGGACATGCCGTCGGCGGCGAGAGCCTTGCGCAGCTGCTCTTCACTGATGCGATTTTTTTCTTTGACTTGGTCGATGTAGTTGTTGATCTCTTCGTCACTGACCTTGATGCCGGCCTGCTTGACCTCGGCGGCGAGCAGCCTGTCGGTAATGTACTGCTCGATCACTTCCTGGTCCTCTTTGCCGAGGGCATTGAGGTCGCCCACGGGAAATTCGCGTCCCATCTGCTTGCGGGCGTAACTTTTGAAATCCGTCAGTGTGTGAGGCTCGCCGTCGATGACGACGAGAACCTGCTCGATCACACCCGCTCGAGCGGAAGAAAGAACCGACAGGAGGACCACAAGAAAGAAACCGAGGCCGGAGTACAACGATCGCCTCATAGAAAAAAACTCACACTTTCGTAAGGAATTCGTCTTGGGACCCTAGTAGGTATCATAGCGGGAAGGAAAAAGGAAGCCTCTTTCCGTAACGCTACCCCGCTATTTTTCCTTATTGGCGTCGCGCCAGGCGAGATAAAAAATCAGCCCGACAATCAGGATCATGACGATCGGCGGCAGCACTGCGGCCATAACGGTTTTCCTCCTGGGAGCGAGCGCTCATTTTGCCACCGGCCGCGCGCGGCGTCAATGGCGGGAAAGCATAGACGCCGTTCGGGGCGCTTGCTACTATCGGACAGGACATGAAACGACTCTACGGAACGATACTCGCCTTGGCGTTAGTGATGTTGTCGCCCGAGCCGCGGCTACGCGCGCAAGAGGAGCAGCACTTCGTCGGCCAGTTCCTGGTCGCGACACCGACGATGGCCGATCCGCGCTTCCAGGAGAGCGTCGTCTATATGATCGGCCACGGCAAAGACGGCGCTCTCGGTCTCGTCATCAACCGACCCATCGCCGAAGGGCCGCTCGCCGACCTGCTGAAAGCCCTCGGGCGCGACATCGAATCCGCGGAAGGCAAAGTCACCATTTTTTACGGCGGCCCGGTCGATGTCGAAGAGCTTTTCATCCTTCACGGCAACGATTATGCAAGCAAAGCCACGCGCTTCGTCGGCAACGGCCTCGGCGTGACCTCCGACTCGGAGATTCTGCGCGCCATCGCCGGCGGCAAGGGACCGCGGCAGAAGCTTTTGATCTTCGGCTACGCCGGTTGGGGCCCCGGGCAACTCGAGGCCGAAATCGACTCCGGCGCCTGGTTCGTCATCCCTGCCGAGATGTCGCTCATCTTCAACAGCGAACCGGAAAAGACCTGGGAGCGGGCTCTGGCGAAGCGCAAGCAGAAAGCGTGATCGCTGTCAGGCGTCGCCCGCCGCGGAAGACAGCGGCGCCGCCGTTTTGCCCCGCGCCGGCATCTGAATGGAACGCAAAAATTCCATGACTTCGCGGACGACCTCGTCCCAAGCATCCGCCTTCGGCGCGAATGAAAGACGGCCTTCCGGCGAGAGACGGAACTTGCCGTTCTTTCCGACCAGCTGAACCAGACGCTCGACGTTGACCGGCGATTCGCGATGGAACAGGAGCGATACCCTGCCCTCGTTGTACGTCATCTGCTCGACCAGGTATTCTTTCAAAAGCCGTCTTAAATCCATCACGCCGAACAGGTTGTCGACCGCCGGCGGAAAAGCGCCGAAGCGGTCGCGCATCTCCTCTTTGATCTCTTCCAGCTCGGCCATATCGCGCAGGCTCGCCAACCGCTTGTAAAAAAGCAGCCGCTGGTTGGCGTCGGGGACATAGTCATCGGGGAAGTACGCCGGGATGCCGAGGCGGATCTCGGGTTCGACTTCGGGCCTCACCGGCTGGCCTTTCAATTCGCTCACCGCCTTCTGCATCATCTCGGTATAAAGCTCGAAGCCGACCGCGGCGATCTGGCCGGACTGCTCGCGGCCGAGCAGATTGCCCGCGCCGCGGATCTCCAGATCCTCGACCGCGAGCTTGAAGCCGCCCCCCAGCTCGTCTACCTGCTGGAGCGCCTTCAAGCGCCGCTCGGCGTCGCGCGTGATAAGCGTCTCGCCGGGTATCATGAGATAGGCGTAGGCGCGGCGGGCCGAGCGGCCGACACGGCCGCGCAGCTGGTAGAGCTGTGCCAGGCCGAAGCGGTCGGCGCGGTTGATGATGATCGTGTTCGCGTTGGGAAAGTCGAGCCCCGACTCGATGATCGCCGAGCAGACCAGCACCTGGGCGCGGTTCTCGGCGAAATCGGTCATGACTTTTTCCAGCTCGCGCGGCTGCATCTGCCCGTGCGCCAGCTCGGCCTTCGCCTCCGGCACGAGCTCGGCGATCTTCCGCGCCATGCGCTCGATCGTCTCGACCCGGTTGTGGAGAAAAAAGACCTGTCCGCCGCGCTCGATCTCGCGCAGGACCGCCTCGCGGATCACCCCTTCGTCGTAGCGACAGACCGACGTGTGCACGGCGAGGCGGTCGAGCGGCGGCGTTTCGATCACGCTCAGGTCGCGGATACCGACGAGCGCCATGTGGAGGGTGCGCGGAATCGGCGTCGCAGTGAGGCTCATCACATGGGCCGTGGCGCGCAGCTTTCGCAGACGCTCCTTCTGGGCGACGCCGAAGCGGTGCTCCTCGTCGATGACGACGAGGCCCAAATCTCTGAAGACGATGTCTTTTTGCAGCAGCCGATGCGTGCCGATGACGATATCGACGACGCCTTTGCCGATGTCCTGCACCACCTGGCGATTTTCCTTCGAGGTGCTAAAGCGCGAGAGCGTCTCGATCTTCACGGGATAATTGCGGAAGCGGCGGCGGAACGTTTCGAGATGCTGCTCGACGAGAATCGTCGTCGGCGCGAGCACGGCGACCTGTTTGCCGCTCATCACCGCGACGAAGGCGGCCCGGAGAGCGACTTCGGTCTTGCCATAGCCCACGTCGCCGCAGATCAACCGGTCCATAGGCTTTTTCGCGCTGAGATCCTTGAGCGCGTCCTGGATCGCGCGCTCCTGATCGGGCGTCTCTTCGAACTCGAACGAGGCCTCGAATTCCTGGTAAATATGCTCCGGCGGCGCGAGCGACTGCCCCTCGTGCACCTCGCGCGCGGCGTAAATCTGCACCAGCTCGTGCGCCATCTCCATTACCGATTTGCGTGTCTTCGCCTTGACCTTCTCCCACGTCACCCCGCCGAGCTTGTCGAGCGACGGCCGCGCCTCCTCGCCACCGAAGTACTTCTGCACCAGGTTGATGCGATCGACCGGCAGATAGAGACGGTCGCCGCCTTCGTATTCGAGGTGAAGGTACTCCCCCTCGGTGCCGGCGACTTTCAGAAACTTGAGGCCGCGGTAGATGCCGATGCCGTGGTCGAGATGAACGATCGTGTCGTCCTGCTTGAGCTCACTCAAGCTCGTAATGAAATGGCCGGCGGCGCTCCGCTTCGCGCCGAAGGTCTGCAGCTTCCGCGTGCCGAAGATTTCGTCGGCGGTGACGACGTTGAGACGATCGTCGGGCAGGCGAAATCCCTGCGTGAGGTTGCCGACCAGAATCGCCTGAGCGCTTTTTTCGCCCGCGCTCTCCAGCGGGAAGCCCCCGCGCGGCAGCGCGAAATGAAGCTCGTAATGCGCCAGCAATTCCTTCAATCGGTTCGCCTCGCTGCGCGTCGGCGCGACGATGAAGACGGTTTCACCCTGCCATTGCTTAAAGCGCGCGGCGATCGGCGCGAACGACGGCTCCTTTTGCGCGGCGGCGCTCTCGGCGTGGAGATCGGAGTTGAGGTAGGAGCGCACTACGATCGTATCCGCCGCTGCGTCGGGGCTCGGCGTCGTTTCGAGCGCTTCGGAGGCGATGCGCGGGAAACGGTCGAGCTCGCGCTTCCACTCGCTCGCCGGGAGATAAAGTTTTTCCGCCGGAGCTGCGACGCGCCTCTGCTCTTTCGCCCGCGCCGCCATCTCGCCGACCAGATGCTCGAAGCGCTCCGACTCGGCGTTTTCGTGCCCGGGCTCGTCGACCCAGAGCAGCGTCTCGCGCGGAAGGTAGTCGAAAACGGTCGCCAGGGCGGGATAAAAATAAGGCACGAGAAATTCCATGCCGGCGAACGGGATCCCCTCGCGCAGCGCTTCGAGCAGGGGATTTTTTTCCTTGCGCCCGAGATCGAGATCGGCGGCGCGCTTGTCGATCTCGCGCGCGATCGTCTCGATATCGTCGCGCTTGAGAGAGAATTCCTTCATCGGCAGCAGCAAGAAGTCGTGCAGCGTTTTTTTCGATCGCTGCGTCGACGGGTCGAACTCTCGGATCGACTCCAGCCGGTCGCCGGCGAACTCCAGGCGCATCGGCAGCGCATAGGCCGGCGGGAAGATATCGACGATCGCGCCGCGGACGCTGAAGTCGCCGCGCTCCTCGACGAGCGGCACGTTCTGAAAGCCCCAGGCCGCGAGATGCTCGATCAGCCCTTCGCGCGCGTTTTCTTCGCCGACCGCATGGTAGCGGTAGGAGCGCTTGAGCGCCTCTTTCGGGATGACCCGCTGCATCAGCGCCGCGGGCGTCGAGACGATAATCGGCGCGCTGCCTTCGATGAGGTGATAGAGGCCTTCGAGGCGCGACGCGATGCTGTCCGGATGGGGCGAAAGGTTTTCGAACGGCAGGATCTCCCATGAGGCGAGTAGATGCAGCCGCTTCTCCAGCGGCGACGTCTCGGCTTCGCCGAGGAAAAAGCCGAGATCGCTATAGAGCTGCTCGGCCTCGCGCGTCGTCGCGGCGACGACGAGGATCGGCGCGCTCCGCTTTTCGGCGATCAGCGACAGGAGATAGCCGCGCGCGCCGCCCTTGAGGCCGGTGATTCTTTTCTCTCCGGTCCAGCGGTTTACGATCAGCGGCTGAATATTTTCTTGCAGTTGAGACATTTAAAACAATCCGAAGCGCCGCAGCGAGATCTTCGGCATCTCGTTATCTTCATTTTTCTCGGACGCTTCGGCCCATTGCTGCACTGCTTGCATCAGCGGCGTCACTTTCACGCCAAGATAGACGGGCCGGTAGTTTTCCAGGCGGATCAGCGCCTGGCGCGCCGCACGCACGGGCCCTTTGACTTCGCCGAAGTCGCGGCGCATGCGGAACGCGGCCGCCATTTGAATCAGCGCCTCGATGAAAGGCTTGTGGGCCTCTTCGGCGCGCTGGTAAAAATCCTCCCACGCCTCGTGCGATTCAAAATAACGCCCTTCGTTGAACAGACGAATCCCCTCTCGCAGCCGAGCGTCCATGCGCACACCTCGATTCAATCTAACAACTTCGGATCGAGCGCTCAAGGAAATACGGCGCACCGGGCTTGTTCGCCCCTTCCCGTTGCAGTATGTTTTCGCTGTGGAAGCGCCGGCGCAAGGCTCATACAGTGTCCGCGGCTTCTGCGCGCTGTGCACGGCGCGCTGCGCGACCGTCACTACGGTCGAGAACGGCCGCGTGACGCGGCTCGATCCCGACTTCGATCATCCGCACGGCGGCGTCATGTGCATCAAAGGCAAGGCGGCGCCGGAATTACTCTATCATCCCGACCGGCTCGACCATCCGCTCAAGCGCACGCGCCTGAAGGGCGACCCCGACCCGGGGTGGCAAAGAGTGACCTGGGACGAGGCGCTCGATGACATCGCCGCGAAGCTTCTCGACATCCGCGCGCGCTACGGCGCCCGCGCTGTGGCCCTGGCGAAGGGCACCAAGAGCGGCACGTCGGTCGGCGACGCCGAGCGCTGGCTCGGCCGGCTGCTCTACGGCTTCGGCAGCCCCAACTGGGTCTCGACTACGCACGTCTGCAACTGGCACCGCGACACCGGCTTCAGCTTCACCTTCGGCATGACGCTGCCGATGCCCGACCTGGAGCACAGCAACGCGTTTCTCCTCTGGGGCCATAACCCCAGCTCAACCTCGCTCGTGATGGCGCACGACCTCGTCGCCGCGCGCGGCCGCGGGATGAAGCTCGTCGCCGTCGATCCACGCCGCATCGGCCTCGCCACTAATGCGGACGTGCATCTCCAGGTTCGCCCGGGAAGCGACGGCGCGCTCGCTTTGGCGCTCATCCATGCGGTTCTGGAAGAAGGCTGGTACGACGCGGACTTCTTGCGGCGCTGGACCAACGGGACTTTCCTGCTGCGCCGCGACAACGGCGCCGCGCTGACCGAGGCGGATCTATCGCGCGGCGGCTCGCCCGAGCGCTACGTCGCGTGGGACGAAGCCGCCGACAAACCGGTCATCTACGATTCCGCCGCCGGCTCGGCGGAAACGGCCGGCTCGCGATTAGCGCTGTTCGTCGAGAAAAACTTGCGCGGCGCCGACGGCGCGGAGATCCGCTGCGAGACTGCGCTCTCGGCGCTCGCGCGCATCGCGGCGCAATTTAGCCCCGAGCGCTCGGCCTCGATCACGCGCGTCCCGGCCGAAAAGGCCTGGAAGGCGGCGCAGATACTCGCGCATAACCGGCCGGTCAGCATGTACATGTGGAACGGCGTCGGCCAGCACACGAATGCGACGCAGACGAGCCGGGCGATCGCCAGCCTCTACGCGCTGATCGGGGACATCGACCGCGCCGGCGGCAATGTCGTCTTCCCCAAGCCCAAGATGAACGCCGTCGAGGGCAAGGAGTTTCTGTCCAAGGAGATGGCGGCGCAGCGGATCGGCCGCGAGCGCAAGCCGCTCGGCCCGCCGGCAAGCCCCGGGAACTGCGCGTCCTACGACATCTACAACGCGATCCTGGAAGGGAAGCCCTACCCGGTGAAGGCCCTGCTTAACTTCGGCTCCAATACGGTCATGTCCGGCGCCGACTCCCGGCTCGGCCGCGCCGCGTTCCGCGCGCTGGAGTTCGCCGTCGCGGCCGAGCTTTTCATGACCCCGACCGCGGAGCTCTGCGACTACGTGCTGCCGGCCGCGTCGTTTCTCGAGATGCCCACGCTGTTTAACGGCTTCGAACACCGCCGCAGGGGCAAACTGCACTTGCAGTACCGGCCCGAAGTCGTGCCGCCGCTCGGCGAGCGCCGGTCGGACACGTGGATCATCTTCGAGCTCGCCAAGCGGCTCGGCATCGGCGATAAGTTCTGGGACGGCGACATCGATGCGGGCTACGCCTACGAACTCGCGCCGAGCGGCGTCTCCCTCGAGCAGTTGAAGAACACGCCCGGCGGCATCACTGTCGAGATCGCGACGCGCTTCGAAAAGCACGCCGAGAAAAAGAACAACGGCGGGCAGCGCGGCTTCGCCACGCCGACGGGCAAAGTCGAATTGTATTCGCACCGCTTCGCCGCCAACGGCTATCCCCCCCTGCCCGAGTACGTGGAGCCCGCCATGAGCCCGGCGAGCCGGCCCGACGTCGCGAAAGATTTTCCGTTGATTCTGACGAACGCCAAGTTCACGACGTTCATTCACAGCCAACACCGCGCGCTGGCATCGCTGCGGAAGGCCTCCCCGGAGCCCTCCGCCGACCTCCATCCGGAGACCGCGGCGGCCTATGATGTCAAGAACAAAGAATGGATGATCGTGGAAAGCCCGAAGGGCGCCGTGCGCGTGCGCGCGAACGTGACCGAGCGAATCATGCCGGGCGTGCTCTGCTGCCAGCACGGCTGGTGGCAGGAGTGCCGCGCGCTCGACCGGCCGGGCTACGACCCCTTCAGCGACGACGGCGCCAATCCCGGCGTGCTCGTCGGAACCGAGTTTTCCGACCCCGTCAGCGGTTCGCTGCCGCATCGCTCTTATCTTTGCCGCGTGAGATCGGCTGAATAGACAGAGACAGAGACGAGAGACAGAGTTAATTCGGAATTTTGCTGTCTCTGTCTCTATCTCTATCTGTTCTCCGCCCACAATCTTTGATCGTAGCGCATGACCCACGGCGCGGTCACGAGCCAGATGCAAACATCCGACAGCAACAGGACCACCGTCGAGAGCGTGAACGAGACGAGATAGCTGCCGCTCAAGTCGTAAAAAAAGCCGCCGAGCCAGGAGCCCCACGCGCCGCCGATGCCGACGCTGATGACGGAGTAGCCGAAGATCGCGCCGAAGCCTTTGCCGGAAAAGATGTCGGCGGAGAGCGCCGAGAAGATCACCGCCCGCGAGCCGAAGCCGATGCCGAAACAGATGACATACAAGTAGAGCAGCCACGGCTTCGTCGGATCGGTCGCGAGCATCAGCGCCGCGACGCCGACGACCGTCGTCACGATGTTCATCGTGTAAGCGGCCTGCTTCGAAGACCGATCGGCAATGTAGCCGAACACGGCCCGGCCGGCGGTGCTCGTCATCCCCATGAGGCCGAAGATCGTCGCGGCGTAGAGGCGGCTGTAGCCGATGTCGACGACGTGCGCCACCTGGTGCGTCACGATCACCGTCGTGCCGCCGGCGGCGAAGATGCGCGCGAGAAAGATCAGCCAGAATTGCATGCTCTTCAATGCGATCTTCGCCGTCCAGTCGTTGCCCGCGCGGTTGTCCTCACCGCGATGTTCCCTGTGCGGCCCGGGGACATAAAAGACCCAGACGATCGGCAGCAGGACGACGGCGACGATCAGCGCGAGAATCTCCAGCGCGTGCTGCCACCCGGTGTTCGATATGAGCCACTCGATCGAAGGCGCGAGGAGGAGGATGCCGACCCCGGTGCCCGCGTAGACCGCGCCGAGCGCCGACGCCCGCTTGGTCGTGAACCACTGCGAGACCAGCACGACGTGCGGCACCATGCCGACGAAGCTCAGCCCCAAGCCGCAGACGAGCCCGAAGTAGAGATAGAATTCCCACAGGCTCTGGATCCTGCTGCTGAGAAACAGTCCGGCGGCGAGCAGGGCGCAGCCCGCGGCGACGATTTTTTTGGGACCGAAGCGGTCGAGCAGATGGCCGACGACCGGCGAGATGATGGCGTCGACGATCTGGACGGCGGAAAAGACGCCCGCGGTGATCGCCCGGCTCCAGCCGAAGCTGTCCAGGAGCGCGACGTAAAATACGCCGAAAGAAGAATTAAGGCCGCGCGCGAAGCCCAGGATGACGAACGCGAGCGCGGCGATGAACCAGGCACGAGAGAGAGCGCGCATCGTTGCGCTCTTTACGTATCAGGAATGCTTGGAGGGGAAAAGAAGAAAGAAAAAGCGCCTGAAACTCTCCAGGCGCCTTTTCACAATGAACCCGGGAGTTTACTTCGCGGGCTTGGTCTCGGTCGCCGTGGACGACTTGGTCGAGGTCGTCGTGTTCGACGAGCCCGACTTCGTGGCCGGCAGCTTCGACTTCGAGATCGAGCGCAGGGTGAGTTTGCCGTCGCTCTCGACGTAGGCGACGCGGACGTTGTCGCCGACTTTCACCTTCGCCAGCGAGTCTTTCGCCTCCTGGCTTTCAGCGCTCAAGCTCAGCTCCTTGTCCTTCGTCTTCACTTTCGCGCTGCCGGCTTTGGCGTCGGCGGCGGTCAGCTCGCCTCTGACGCGCTGGACCTTCGCGGCGCTCGACTTGGTCGTCGACTTCGTCGTGTCGGACTTCGTGGCCGACGGTGTAGACGACTTCGACGGCGCGGTGCCGCTCGACGTGCCCTGGGCGGCGACTGCACCCGCGAACGCAAGAGTGACGAACGGGACAAGCAGGATTCTTAGCATGCTTTTCATACCTTCACCTCCTTCTGCAACGTTAGACGCCGGGGTTGGAAAACTCTTCAAAATCTCCACAGCACTAAAACGTAACGCTTGATATGTCAAGAGCTTAGCGGAGTTTAGCCGAACAACTTCAGCTGCTCTCTCGGGCGGCGAAAATGCTCGGTCGTGAGATCGGGCGAGCGCTCTTCGAAGCCGGCCTTTTTGCGCGCGACCCGGAATAATTCGGCCATCTGCTCGGCGTAGACGCCCTCGCCGCGCATCCGGCTGTGGAAATTCGGGTCGTTCAGACCGCCGCCCCGGATCGCGCGGATACGGTTTAGAATTTTCTGTTTCCTTTCTGGATAATTCCGTTCCAGCCATTCCTCGAACAGATCTTTGACCGCGTGCGGGAGTCTCAGCGGCACATAGCCGGCATAGCGCGCCCCCGCCTTCGCGGCTGCCTCGGCGATCGCCGGCGCCTCGGAGTCCGTGAGACCCGGGATCATCGGCGCCTGCAGGTAGCCGACCGGAACGCCGGCGCGCGCCAGCGAGGCGATCGCCGCGAGCCGCCGCGCCGGGCGCGAGGCACGCGGCTCCATGAGTCCGGACAATTTCTCATCGAGCGTCGTGACCGAGACGAACACCGCCGCGCAGTTGTAGTGTGCGAGCTCCGCTAATAGGTCGATGTCGCGCGTGACCAGATGGTTCTTGGTGATAATGATGACCGGATTGCGGAATTCGACGAGCACCTCGAGGCACTGGCGCGTGAGCTGAAGCTTTTTCTCGATCGGCTGATAGCAATCGGTAACGCCGCTCGAGGCGAGCACCTGCGGCTTCCACCGCGGACCGGAGAGCTCCTTGCGCAAAAGCTGCGGTGCGTCGCGCTTGACCATGATGCGGCTCTCGAAATCGAGACCCGCGGAGAAGCCGAGATATTCGTGCGTCGGCCGCGCGTAGCAGTAGATGCAGCCGTGCTCGCAGCCCCGATACGGATTGATGCTGGCGTCGAAGCCCACGTCGGGGCTATCGTTGTACGCGATGATCGACTTGGAGGCGTCGGGCAGGAACTGCGTGACGGGAGAGGAAGTCTCGTCTGCCTCGGGCTCGGGGACGCGCTCGACCTTCTCGAAGCGGTTCTTTGGATTGTTCTCGGAGCCGCGACCGCGGAACCCGGAAGGCTTATCCATGACTTACGCCGCCGGTGGAGTCTCCGTCGGGGCAGCGGGCGCAGCCGCGGGCGCCGCTGCGGCTTCGGCAGGCGCCGCCGCTTGAGCCGCTTTCGCGGTCTTCGCCTCGTGCGCGAGATGGCGCGTCAGCCGCTTCAGCCGCTTGATCTTCCGCTGGACTTTCTTGAGCTTCTTGGAATCGCCCGAGGCGGTCAGCAGCTCGCTCTTCTGCTTTTTCAGCTCGCGGATGTCGTGCTTGATCGAATGGATCGCGTTCACATCCTTGGCCGAGACGTCGTAGGGAATGTTTTTCGCCTTGGCGATCGCCTTGATCAGCTCCTCCTTCCCCATGCCGATGACCCCTTGCAAATCGGTCTCGGCCTTGGCCACGTCGCGCAGCTTGGGCATGGGGAGTCTTCTAAGCTCTTTTAAATCCATTCGTCTATTCCTCCGTATGAATATAATCTGCTAACATGATTCTCCGGAAAAGCAAAATGGCGAAAGCGGATAAAAAGGTCGTCAACGTCGCGGCTACGTGCCAGCGCGTCAAACAGATCATCGAGCGCTTGGACAAGGAGCATCCGGACGCCAAACTGGCGCTGGACTATACCAACCCGCTGGAGCTCGTCATCGCGCTGATCCTCGCCGCGCAGTCGCACGACAGCCTCGTCAACCAGATTACCCCCGCGCTTTTCGCCAAATACCGCACCGCGAAGGACTACGCCGACGCGCCGCGGCAGGAAATCTTCGATTGCGTGAGCCGGATCAATTTCGCGGGCATCAAGACCGGCCGGATCAAGAGCTGCTGCGAAGAATTGGTGCGCAGCTTCAAGGGCGAGGTGCCGCGCACATTAGAGGAGCTTTTGACGCTGCCGGGGGTGGGAAGAAAGACGGCCAACATCGTCCTCGGCAATGCCTTCGGCATCCCGGGTATCGGGGTCGACACCCACGTCATGCGCCTCTCGCAGCGCCTCGGCTTTACGACCAACACAAATCCGGACAAGATCGAATTCGACTTGACGCCGATCGTGCCGCGAGAGAATCAAATCCGCTTCTGCCATTTGCTCCAGTATCACGGCCGGCGCGTGTGCATCGCGAAGAAACCCAGATGCCCGCTCTGCGTGATCAACGATCTCTGTCCGTATCCGAACAAGACCAAGCCCGAAGAATTAAAGAGCCGCCCGCGCAAACCCTCGTAGCGTCTCTTCTCTGCTGCCGCCCGGCGCGCTGTAGGGGATGATTGCGATCTGCTGAATACCGCTCTTTTTGATGCGCTCGACCTGCATGCGGCATTCGGCGACCGTGCCGGCGATCGCGAACTTATCGACGAGCCAGTCCGGGATGACCTCGGCGTGATTCGCCTCCTGCTCCATATGGTGATAGTAGTCGTAGGTTTTTCTGATCTCCGCCAGGACTTTCTGCTCCTTCTCGTCCAGAACGTAGGGCTGCGGATGCGCGACCACGCGCGCGACGTGCGCTTTCACCGCATCCTTGGCCGGCGCGGTATCGGAAACCGCGCACGGCACCCAGAGGACGAGATCGATGTCGCTCAGCTTTCGTCCCGCAGCTTTCGCCCCCGCCTCGATCCGCGCCTTCGCTTGAGCCAGATATTCATCGGCGACGCCGACGAGCACGATGATGCCGTCGGCGATCCTGCCGGAGAGCTCGAGCATCTTTGGGCCGCTCGCCGCGATGTAAATCGGTATACCTTTCTTCGCCGGATGCTTGAGATGAATCTTGCCGGTTTCCAGCCGGACTTCTTTGCCCGCGATCAATTCGCGCATCTCGCGGATCGTCCGCTCGAAATAATCCAGCTTCGCCGGCTTCATGCCCATCGTCTCGACCGAGCTGTCCCCGAGGCCGATGCCGACGATGAAGCGCCCCGGCGCCAATTCCTCCAGTGTCGCGTAGGCGCTGGCGACGACCGATGGATGGCGCGTCAGCGGATTGGTCACGCCGGTGCCTAATTTCACCTTCTTCGTGTTCAGCGCCGCCGCCGCCATGTTCACGTAGGCCTCGCGCCAGATCAGATGCGAGTCGCCGATCCAGACATGGCTGAAGCCGAGCTCTTCGGAGAGCTTGGCGAGCTGAATCATCTTGGGCAGCGGCTCTGTGGGAAAAAGCCCCGCGCCGAATTCCATCGATGCGTTCATGTCATCTAAACTCCACTCCCTGCTTTCTTTTATCTCCTAGCGAAGGGACGCGGGCCAAGGTCGTGCACGTCCGACCCGGGAATCGCGACTCAAGCACGGAATCATCGTGCGCGACCAGAGGCCCGCGTCCCGAGCCTATTTTTGCGTGGCGAGGCGCTCGGGCGGCGGCGTCTGCTGGCTGCGGCCGGCGACGCGGACCTCGCCGTCGATGACGACCATCGAGATGCCTGGAAGATCGCCTTTGGCGAACGAATCGAGCGCGTCGCTGGCGACGGAGCCGGTGATCTTGTGTAGCAGCACGATGTCCGCCGGGCGCCCTTCTTCGATCAGGCCGATATCGAGACCGTGGGCGCGGCCGACGTTGCCCGTCGCCATGCACACCGCCTTTTCCGGCGGCACTTCACCGACCGAAGAGAGATAGGCGATCTCGCGCAGGATGCCGCGCGGGATAATGCCGGTGCCGCCCGGCGTGTCGGTGCCGATCAGCACGCGATGATAAACATTGTGCTGCTTCACGGCGCGCGCGAGCACGAGCGCCATGCGGTAATTGCCCGAGCTGCACACTTCCACGAAATGATCGGTCTCGGCGACGATGCGGACCATCTCCGCTTCCGCCATCGGGATCGGCCCGCCGGTGATGTG
>Ga0075423_10000120_pt1 | contig 49448 bp, 37 predicted proteins | sample SoiMethybrSBSTD2_FD_80114 | JGI IMG/M metagenome (GOLD analysis project Ga0075423, IMG submission 80114) | Bulk soil microbial communities from a Populus tree surrounding site in Tennessee, USA - Soil MetaG P. TD hybrid SBSTD2 | ecosystem: Environmental > Terrestrial > Soil > Tree plantation... | reverse complement strand
GACCACAGCGCAGATTTGCGGTGTGAAAGTAGTTGATTGCCCAATCAGAGCAGGGAACTTCTCCGTTTCCTCTGTCGAGGTTGTCTGAAAAGACAATGACTTAGGTCCTTGGCCTGCGTTCCGGACTGGCACTGGCTTTGCTCCTTCCCCGTCTCCGGAACCGCCAATGCTACGGATCTTCAGACACTACGTATCCGGCTTGGGTGTCATCCTCTTTCTAGGTGACCTCCTGGCAATTCTCGGAGGCTTCGTCCTCACCGAGCTGTCGGCGGTCTGGGTCGGCTCAGCTCCATTCCTCGTTCGCTTCCTGGAGGTTTGCACTCTCACCACCTTCACGCTCCACCTGGGTGACCTTTATGGGGCTCGGCTGGCCGTAAGTCCGCGCGAACTTCTCGCGCGCCTCCTCATCTGCCAGTCCATTTCCGGATTGATGATTGCCGCGATCGGGTTCGCCGCGCCGTCTCTTCGGCTTGGCCGCTCAGCCTTCCTGCAGATCACCATCCTGACCACGCTGGGTCTCATGGCGTGGCGGATGGCGCTCCTGATGGCCTGGCCGAAGCACCAGATGGCGGTCCGGGTGCTTGTGCTTGGAACTGGGCAGGTAGGTCGGATGATCACCGAGTTGGAAGCGACCAGCGCCCGCCCCTACCGGATTATTGGATTCCTGGACGATAGCCCCGCTGCCGCCGACATGATTCCAGAGGGCTATGCGCTCTTGGGCAAGATTCAAGATCTCGACGTCCTCGTTGAGGAGACTCGGCCAGACATCGTTGTGATCGCCCAAGTCGACCGACGAGGATGCTTCCCCGCGAAAGCCTTGCTGGGGTGTCGGCTTCGGGGGATCCGCGTAGAGGACTGGCCGACCTTCTATGAGAAGGGAACCGGTAAGATTCTTGTGACCGCCGTGCGGCCGAGCTGGCTGATCTTCTCGGATGGTTTCGTGAAGACGCCTCGCACCGAGATCATCAAGCGTCTCTGCGACGTAACCGTCTCGCTCGTCGGGCTTACCCTGGCGCTCCCCGCGATGATTATCGTTGCCATCGCGGTCAAGCTGGAGTCCCCGGGGCCGATCCTGTACCGCCAGCCTCGGCTCGGGCGTGACGGCTGCGTATTCATCCTGAACAAGTTCCGCTCCATGCGCCAGGATGCTGAGAAGGAGACCGGTCCGGTTTGGGCCCAGACCCGGGATCCTCGGGTGACCCGGGTCGGGGCGTTGCTGCGTCGGACGCGACTGGATGAACTCCCGCAGCTCCTCAACGTGCTGGTCGGGCACATGAGCTTCATCGGCCCTCGCCCCGAGCGTCCCGAATTCGTCGAGGAGCTCCAAAAACAGATCCCATACTATATGGAGCGCCTCGCCGTGAAGCCCGGCATCACCGGTTGGGCGCAGGTGAGCTATCGGTACGGCTCGTCCGTCGAAGACGCGATCGAGAAGCTCCAGTACGATCTGTACTACATCAAGAACCTATCCCTGTTCCTGGACCTCCTTATCCTCCTCAACACGGTCCAGGTAGTGCTCTTCGCGCGAGGTCGATGAACATGACCGCGCGCCACTTTATCGCCACCAAGGAGACAACTCGCTGATGGACACCCGGACGCTGCTCGCTCAGCTCGCGCGCTCCCTATTCGCCAGACGCAAGAAATGGATCGCCCTCACGACGCTCGCGTCGTTTGCGCTCCTGGTCCCAGCGGCTTATCTCCTGTCCAAAGAGCCCCCGCGCTATCAGACGGTGGCCACGGTTCTGATCGAGAACAAGGCCGATCGCGCGCCGGTCTTCCAGGAGTTCTCCCCGTACCGGCCATTGCCAGTGCAGCTCGCGATTCTGCAGAGCCGGCTGCTCGCCGCCTCGGTGGTGGAAGGACTCCCCCGATCCGCCGTGGACGACCTCATCCACAATCCTTACGGTCGCGACTACTGGGGTGAGTTCCAGGAGTGGATTCGCCGCCTCCGCAGCAAGGAGACCCCGGTTTCGAGCCCCCAGCGCCGGGCGGTGGCCGAACTGCAGCGCGATCGGGTCCGCTTCATACCACAGCCTGGCAACTCCGGAATCGTGGAGATTCTGGCTGAGGCGTCGCAGCCTCAGATCGCTCTCGACATTGCGAATACGTATATCGAGGTGCTGCTCGCCCGGACCCGGTCCTTCAATGTCGACGACGCCAAGAGTACCCGCGAGTACCTCTCCCAGCAGACTACCCAGGTCTCTGACGCCCTCGGTCGGAGTGAGGCGGCCCTGCGTCAGTTCACGATGTCGCGTGGTGGTGTTCAGATTCCGGCCAAGAGCACGGAAACTGCTCAACGGGTATCCCAGCTCGAGACGACCTTGGTTGAAGTGCAGGCCAACAAGAGCATCAGCCAGACTCGTCTCGCAGCGATGAAGCAGAAGGTCGAGGCGATGCCGGTGGTGCAGGCTCCGGCCGCCCCGTCGAAGCCGGCGGCTCCTGTCGCCAACCCAGCCAACACCGGTCGCCTCCGGGCCAAGCTGTCCAGTCTCGAAGCGCAGATGGTGGAAGCGAAGAGTCGTTACCCCGAAGAGCACGTACGGGTTCGATCGCTCGCCCAGCAGATCGCGGACGTGCAGCGGGAGTTGGGAGACGCCGTCAAGGACTCCACCGCGGCTAATCCCTCGACCAACAGCGTTCCTTCCGAGGACCGCGCCGCGTTCACCGAAATGGTGGCGGCCCTCGAGACCTCCGTCGTCTCACTGTCAGCCCAAGAGAACGCGTTGAAGGAGCAGCTCGCGGGCGCGCGCCGTGAGCTGTCCGGTCTTTCGAAGGACGAGCTCGAGTACCGCCGTCTGGCCTCCGACGTGGAGACCAATCGGAAACTGAGCATTCTACTGTCGGACAAACTGGGCGCCGCCCGCATCCGAGAGCAGGGCGAGATGAATGTAGTGAAGGTGATCGATCCACCAGGGTTCCCCACTACCGCACCCAATCAGCGCCGCATGACGTTCCTCGGTCTCGCCCTCGCCTTGTCCTTGGTGATCGGCCTCGGGGCACCGGCGACCGCGGAGTACTTCAACCGGCCCATAATGAGCGAGACCGACGTCCGCCATCTCACCGGACTACCGATCCTGACCGCGATCCCGGATGTGCAGACGCCGGGGGTAATCCTCGGGTCCAATGGGAGCGAGAACCAGACCAACCAGGAAGACTACCATCTCTTCGTCGACTCGTTCCGACGCCTGCGGGTGGAGCTGCAGATGCTCGGAGATGAGCCTCCCCTGCGACGGATTCTGGTGGCCAGCGCGCTGCCCTTCGAGGGGAAGTCCACCGTCACGTTCAATCTCGGTCTCGCCTTCGGCGAGGTCGGCAAGCGCGTGATCATCGCCGATGCGGACTTCCATCGGCCGACGCTCCATCGTCTCGCCAACAGCACGCCCCGTAAGGGATTCACGGACCTGCTGGCGGGCACTAGCAATCTCGTGGACACCATCATGCCCATCACCGAGCATGTGCATCTCGCGCCCCGAGGTGGATCCATGACCGCTCCCGCGCGGAGCGGCCTCGGTAACCGCCTGCCTCAGATCCTCTCAGACATGTCCAACGACGCCGACTACGTCCTCATGGATTCGTCGCCGATCTTGCTGATCCCGGACAACCTCTACATCGCCGCTGCGGCGGACGGGATCATCGTTGTGGTGAGTGTCGGTACGACTCGCCCTCGCGACCTCCTGCGGACGAAGGAGATCCTGGAGCGCGCCGGGACTCCTATCCTGGGGGTAGTCCTGAACCGCACACCGATCAAACAACTGAACTCCTACTACAAGCAGTACAGCGGCTACTACGGCGCATAGATCGAAACCTCACACTACTGGGCACTAGGGAGCGGATACGACCGTGTGGATAGAAACCCTCCAAGAGAAGCTGGAGACGCGCACCGCGCGCGTCAGCGTGATCGGCCTCGGCTACGTGGGCCTCAGCCTGGCCGTCGAGCTTGCCAAGGCCGGTTTCACCGTTCGCGGCGTCGACCTGGACCTCGAGCGAGTAAATCTGCTCAATCGGGGTGAGTCGTATTTGGTAGACGTGCCCGGCGAAGTGCTGAAGCCGCTCGTGGCCAGCGGCCGGTTGAAGGGCTCGACCGCCTTCGACGAGGCTGCTAGCGCTGATGCGCTGGTAATCTGCGTGCCGACCCCGCTGCGAAAGAGTAAGGAGCCAGACATCTCGTGCATTCTCTCCGCACTGGAGAGTATTCTCCCGCACCTCCGGGCTGGACAGCTGATGGTTCTAGAGAGCACGACGTTCCCGGGCACTACGGAGGAGGTGCTGCAGCCGAAGATCGAGAGCGCCGGACTGGTGATTGGCCGCGACGTGTTTCTGGCCTTCTCGCCCGAGCGAGTGGATCCCGGCAACAAGACCCACACGACTGCCACCATTCCGAAGGTGGTGGGCGGCGTGACCCCGGCATGCACCAAACTGGCCGCCGTTCTGTACCGGCAGGTGACGCACACCGTATTTGAAGCTTCAAATCCGCGGGTAGCGGAGACGGCGAAGCTTCTCGAGAACACGTTTCGCAGTGTGAACATCGCGCTGGCGAACGAGCTGGCGTTCGCGTGCCGAAAGATCGGCGTGGACCCGTGGGAAGTCATCGAGGCGGCGGCCACGAAACCGTTCGGTTTCATGCCCTTCTACCCAGGGCCGGGCATTGGTGGGCACTGCATCCCGGTGGATCCCCTCTATCTGTCCTGGAAGGTTCGACTCACTGGCTACGAGGCACAGTTCATCGCTCTGGCAGACCAGATTAACCGGGCGATGCCGGAACACGTGGTGAATCTGGTGACCGACGCCCTCAACGGTCAGGGACGCTCCGTGAAGGGCGCGTCGATGCTGATTCTCGGCGTGACATACAAGGCGGATGTGAACGACGTGCGCGAGTCGCCGGCCCTGGAGATCATCGAGATGCTGGCCCACAAGGGCGCTCAGGTGTCGTACGCGGATCCGTTCACGCCGCAGCTGAACGGTGAAGGCGGCAGGAAGCTGGTCGCGGTCGAAATTACACCAGAAGCGCTGGCCGCGGCGGACTGCGTCGTCATCCTCACGGGCCACTCAGCGTTCGACTACGCGATGATCAGCGACCGCGCGCGCCTCGTGGTGGACACGCGCAACGCCTTGAAGGGGCACCGGCATTCACAGGCCAGGATCATCACTCTCTGAGAGAGCCTTATGCGAACAATTCTCGTTACGGGCGGGGCAGGCTTCATCGGCTCGCATCTGGTCGACCGACTTCTGGAGGACGGCGCGTCGGTCCGAGTCTTCGATAACCTGTCTACTGGATCGCTGCAGAACCTTCAGGCGGCGGCACAACGTCATTCGCGGGTGTCGAGCAGTTCCGGCGCCAGCTCGAACGGGAGCCGGCTAGAAGTGATCATCGGCGACGTCCGAGATCGAGAGATGCTGAGGACGGCACTCCGTGACGTAAAGTACGTCTTTCACTTGGCTGCGCTGCCTGCTAGTTCGGCGTCGGTGAGGAACCCGGGCGAGATCCACGCAGTCAACGTCGAAGGTACTCTCAACGTCCTCCAAGGCGGGCTAACCGAGGGGGTGTGGCGGCTAGTGGTCGGGTCGTCGTCGTCGGTGTACGGGACGCCGACCCGGGTACCCATCTCCGAGGATACGCGAGTGGCGCCGAGCACGCTGTTCGGCGCGTCAAAGGTGGCGGCCGAAACCTATGCGCGCGCCTTCTACGTACGTCACCAGCTCGATACGGTGACGCTACGCTACTTCAATATCTATGGTCCGCGGCAGAAGGCGACGGGAGAGGGCGCCATTATCGCGAAGCTGCTGGAGGCAGTTCGGCAGGGGCGCCCCTTCGTCGACCAGGACGATCGGACGGCGGAAGATTTCGCTTACGTGGACGACGCGGTGGCGGCGACGCTGGCTGCAGCACAGGCGCCTCGGGCGGCTGGTCACGTCATCAACGTGGCTTCGGGGGGAATGGCCACGATCAATGACGTGCGAGGGATCCTAGCGGATCTGCTCCGGAGGGTACCGGTAGCCACCTTGCCGCGGGACCCGGCGGCCGGACCGCGACAAGTATGCGCCGCGATGGACATGGCCGCTGAGTTGCTCGACTTCCGGCCCCGCGTCCCGCTCATCGCCGGTCTCGCGCGAACGATCCAGGCCTTTAGCGAGACCGAGTACGCAGAGTTGCCGGCGCTAGCGCGGGTCACTCCGGAATGATCAATGCGCTGACCTTTGACGTGGAAGAATACTTCCATGCGGAGGTCTTCTCTGAGGTGGTGCGTCCAGAGAGGTGGGGGGGCCTCGAGAGCCGCGTAGTGGCGGCCACGGAGCGTATTCTCGACGTGCTGGAGGGAGGCCCGGTCACCAGGGCAACGTTCTTTGTCCTGGGTTGGGTTGCGTCTCGGCATCCGGACCTGGTTCGGATGATCCATGCTCGGGGCCATGAGGTGGCGTGTCATGGACACGGCCATCAAATGATCACGCGGCAGAGTGTGGCGCAGTTCGCAGAGGACGTATCGCGGGCGAAGAAGACGCTCGAGGACACCATCGGTGCCGCGGTGGTTGGCTACCGGGCCCCGACGTTTTCAGTTGTTCGCGAAACTCTCTGGAGCCTCCAGGTGTTGGTTGATTTGGGCTTTCAGTACGATTCGAGCATCTTCCCGATCGTCCACGATCGATATGGAATTCCCTCGGCCGCGCGCTGCCCCCACCGATTGGCGGTGGCCTCCGGCGCTGAGATCGTAGAGTTCCCGCTTTCGACGGTGGCCGTTTTGGGTTGGCGCGTCCCCGTGGCCGGTGGCGGATACTTTCGGCTCTTCCCCTACGGCGTCACGCGGTGGGCTATCCATCGTATCAACAAGCGTGAAGGCCAGCCCGCGATTGTGTATTTGCATCCATGGGAGATCGATTTGGTGCAACCACGTCTCCCGGTAGGGCGCATGGCCCGTGTCCGCCATTCGCTGAACAGCGGGGCAACTCTGGGCCGGCTTCGGCGTTTGGTGCGCGACTTTCAGTTCGCACCGGCTCGTGACGTGCTCGCGGCCGCTGGGATACTGACGGCAGGAAGGGTCGCGTGAAGATCGTCGCAGTGGTCGGAGCGCGGCCAAACTTCGTCAAGATTGCACCGATCTTGGCCGCGCTGCGGGAGTACCCGCACGTCTGCACCACGCTGGTTCATACCGGACAGCACTACGACGCGAAGATGTCGGATTCGTTTTTCGCCAATCTCGAGATTCCGAAGCCCGACGTCAATCTCAACGTTCAGGCAGTTGGGCCGGTGGCTCAGATGAGCGAGATCATGACCCGGTTCGAGGCCGTACTCACCGACCACCGCCCGGACGTGGTTCTCGTGGTCGGAGACGTGACCTCCACGGTGGCGGCGGCCATCACCGCGGTGAAGATGGGCCGCGCGGTAGCCCATGTGGAGGCGGGTCTCCGGAGCTTCGACCGGACGATGCCCGAGGAAGTTAATCGCGTGCTCACGGACGCGATCTCCGACTTTCTCTTCACCACCGAACCGGAGGCGGAGGAGAACCTGATCCGTGAGGGGATATCGAGGGAGAAGATCCACTTCGTGGGTAACGTCATGATCGATACCCTTTTTCGGTACCGCGAGCGAGCTCGGGAATCTGACGTGCTGTTGCGGCTCGGTCTGGCCCCCGAAGCATACGCCGCGTTGACGCTTCACCGCCCGAGCAATGTGGACGACGAGTGTACGCTGGGCGTGCTGCTTGCCGCGATCGCCCGAATCCAGGCCGAGATTCCGGTGGTGTTTCCGGTCCACCCACGGACGAGACGCCACCTGGAGGCTCTGGCTCCGGTGCTGCCGTCAATGCCTGGTCTCCGTTTGGTGGATCCGCTGCCGTACCTGGACTTCGTGCAGTTGATGGCGAATGCGCGCTGCGTTCTGACGGATTCGGGTGGGATTCAGGAGGAGACCACGGCGCTGCGAATTCCGTGCCTGACCCTGCGGCAGAACACTGAACGGCCGATCACTGTCAGCCGCGGCAGCAACCGCGTCATCGGGACCAGCGAGGAGGCGATCTACGAGAGCTGGCGGACCGTCGCCCAAGGGCGGTGGCCGGTGGGTGACCTTCCGGAGCTTTGGGACGGCAAGGCGGCGGGACGGATCGTGCGCGTCCTGCTCGGACTCGGGCGCTAGGAGAGTTCGGTGGACGTTCGTGCGTTGACCACCGAGACCGTCGACTGGGATGCATTCGTGCGCAGCACGCCAGGGGGTAGTCCGTTCCATCTGATGGCTTGGAAGCGGGTCGTCGAAACCGCCTTTCGCCATCGGTCCCACTATCTGATGGCGGTGCGGGGCGGGGGGCTGGAGGGCGTCCTCCCCCTATTCGAGGTTCGCGGGCTGGTCGGCGGACGCGGATTGGTGTCGGTGCCCTACGGGGTTTACGGCGGCATCTGCGCCACCGGCGTGTCGGCTCGGCAGGCCCTTGTAGAGGCGGCTCGGGAGCTGGCCGAGCGGGTCAAGGCCGACTACGTCGAGCTCAGGCATCGAGGCGGGCAGGAGGTGGACCTGCCCACCAAGTCGCTCTACGTGACCTTTTCCCGACCGATCGCGTCGAGCGAGGAGGCGAACCTCGACGCGATCCCGCGCAAGCAGCGCCGGATGACGCGCCAGGGGCTGAAGCACGGACTTCACCCCGAGTTCGGGCTCCAGCATCTCGACCGCTTCTACGATATCTACGCCCACAGCGTTCACTCTCTGGGCTCGCCGGTATTTCCGCGACGCCTGTTCCGTGCCATCAGCCAGGAGTTCGGTAAGGACTGCGAGTTGCTGACGATCTGGAAGGATTCAGCTCCCGTTTCGGGCGTGCTCACGCTGCTGTTCGAGGACCAGGCGCTCCCCTACTACGGTGGAGCCCGACGCGAGGCTCTGGCGTTCGCGGTGAACGACTTCATGTACTGGGAGCTGCTCTGCCACGCGGCCAAGACCGGCTATCGCACCTTCGATTTCGGCCGTAGCCGCGAGGGCACCGGCGCCTACAACTTCAAGCGCCACTGGGGATTCGAGCCGGTGCCCCTGCCGTATCAGTACGTGCTGCGGGGTGGCCGCCAGATGCCTAACCTGAGTCCTTCGAACCCGAAGATGCACTTCGCCGTAGAGGCCTGGAAACGAATGCCCCTGCCCTTGACCAAGCTCGTCGGCCCCTTGCTGACGCGGTATCTGCCATGAATATCTTGATGCTCGGACGCTGGGTGCCTCCACCCCGCCGGCCGGTACGGACGATGCGCGAGTATCAGTTCGCCCGTCAGCTGCTAGCGCGGAGCCACCATCTTACGCTCGCGTTCGTCACCGACAATCCGGACACCGCCGGGTCGATCTCGGCCCTCCGTTCGGAGTTCGGAGACCTCGAGTTCTCGGCGGTGCCGCGCGCCTGGAAGTCGCTCACCGGTGCGGTCAGCCTCGCGACCGGCGAGTCCTGCACCCTGTCGTACTTCAGGTCGGAGGCCCTGCGCACGCGACTCGACGATCGGATGCGTCGTACACCCTACGATCTGGTCTGTGTCTCGTCGTCGAGCATGATTCAGTACGCCCTCGCCATCGATAAGGCGATTCCCCTCGTGGCGGATTTCGCGGAGGTCGATTCGGAGTGGTGGCTGCAGCGCGCGGTTCGCGGATCGTTCCCCAGCATCCGCTTCTTTCGGACCGAGGCGGCCAGACTCCGAGCCGCGGAGGCGGCCGCCGCTGGTCGAGCGGCGCGCTGCCTGACCGCAAGCGCGGGGGCGGCCGAGATCGTCAAGCGCTTCGCCCCGGACGCTCCGATGACCGTGATCCCCAACGGGGTAGACGTGGACCGTCCCGTGGTCCCGGCCACGCGCCCGAAGGTCCCCACGGTCGTGCTGAACACCTCCCTCGCAGGAGAGATGGAGGTCCGGGACGCGATCGAGTTCCACCGCGCTGTCATGCCGCTCATTCGGGAGCGCGTGCCCAGCGCGCGGCTCGTCATCGTGAGCAGGGAGCCCGTGGGCATTCCTTCCCTGGGCAACGCGCTGGCGGGTGCCGAGCTGGTGCCGGGAGTCTCGGATCCCGGCGCGTTGCTTCATAAGTCCACAGTGGCCGTCGCGCCCCTTCGCCACGGCACCGATGTCCATCGAACGGTGCTCGAGCCGATGGCGGCGGGTCTAGCGGTGGTCGCCACGTCGGGCGTTCTGCAACGGCTCACGGTGGGCGCGGGCGAGGAGGTCCTCGTCGCCGACGAGCCGAAGGACTTCGCCCGCAAGGTCATCCATCTACTCGGCGACGATGGAGCGCGGGGCGAGATGGGCGCACGGGGTCAGGCTTTGGTCGCGGACCGGTACTCGTGGACCCGCATGGCGGAACAGTTCGCTCACCTGGTCGAGGGTGTCAAGCAGCCGCCCCCCCCTTCCCGACCCTCCGCGGAGCCCCTGGCCCGAGCCCAGCTATGAAGGTTCGCCGCATCGATAGCCGCCAGGGCTTCGAGGCCCTGGCGCCCGTGTGGGCCGAACTCGGTCGAGAGGCGGGACATGCGTCCCCTTTCCTGAGCCATGACTGGTTCTCGTGTTGCTGGGAAGCGGGGACGCCGTCGCGCCGCGCGGAGACGCTGGTGGTGGATGACGCCGCCGGCCCGGTCGCGATGGTGCCACTGGCCCGCTGGCGGAGTGCCTTGCACCGGGCCCCGGTTCGAGTGCTCGGCATGTTGACGGCACCGGATACCGCGTTCACGGACTGGCTGATCACCGGCCGCCCGGAGCCAGTGGTCGAGGCGGTGCTGAACGAGCTGGACCGGCGGAAGGACTGGGACGTACTCGATTTGAGTGCGCTGCCGGCGGACTCCCCGACCGTGAAGGCCCTCGAGACGACGCTGCCCGGTCGCTTTCGCTGGCGGCGCGGGGCCACGCTCCGGTCGCCGCACGTCACGATCGCCGGGACCTGGGATGCGTACTGGACAGCGAAGAGCCAGCGATTCAAAAAGACGATCCGGAGCGTACGGAACCGGCTGGGCAAGGCCGGGGCCGTATCGATCGACGAATACCGGGAGGTCTCGGTCGACTCTCCAGTATTCAGCGAGCTTCTCGATGTGTCACGTCGGAGCTGGAAGGCGGGCGAGGGGGTCGCCATCGCCACCATGCCCGGGATGCCGGCTTTCTTTGCCGCACTCACCGAGCGGGCCAGCCGCCGAGGCTGGCTCCGAGTCTGGATTCTTCGCCTGGACGGACGTGCGATCGCCACCGAGTATCAGCTCGAAGCGGACGGCCGGGTGCACGCGCTACGGGCCGACTTCGACGCGAGCTTGCCGGAGGAGCTGTCTCCTGGCAGCCACCTGAGCTACGAGATTCTACGCACGCTCTTCGGACGAGACAGCGTTCACGAGTACGACATGGGGCCGGGCGAGAACCCGTACAAGGCCCGATGGGCGTCCGGCGCCCACGAGACGATCCAGCTCCGGGTGTTTCGTCGAGGGCTCTACGGGACGATGCTTCACGGCCTCGAAACGCGGGCGGTGCCGGCCCTGCGCCGGCTGCTCGACCGGAGGGAGCCGTGAGCGGCATCGCGGGGCTGATTCACCGGGATTTCCGACGTCCAGTCGACGAGCGTCTCGCCTCCGTGCTCGTCACGGCGACCGGGAGCTCGGACAGTCCGAAGGGTCTCGGCGGACCCGGATCACTTCTGCTGGCCCTGGGAGAGAGCTGCGCTGAGCAGCTGGCCGACGGGCAGATCGTGGCGGCCCTCGACCTGAGCAACGTCGACGAGCTGCGCTCGGCGACCGGCGCCAGCTCGCCCGGCCAGATCATCCGCCATCTCTATGAGCAGATCGGAGCCGACTTCCCGGACCGTCTTCGCGGGGCCCTCAGCATTGCACTGTGGCTCCCCGACGTCCGTACCTTGGTGCTGGTCGCCGACCGCCTCGGCTTGCAGCGCCTCTACTACGCGGTCAACGCCACCGGGGTGGCGTTCAGCTCACGCGTCCGCGGCCCGCTCGCGCTCGACGGAACCACCTCCGAGGTGGAGCCCGATGCGATCTACGCGTACCTCAATTTCGGCACGGTGCCCGCCCCACGGACTCCGTACCGTGCGGTCCGCCGGCTTCCACCGGGGCACGCACTCGTCTGGAAGGACGGCGAGATTGTGGTCCGGCCGTACTGGCAGATGACCTACGAAGAGCGCCGCCGGAGGCAGGATACCGCCGCATCCGAGATGAGGCGCCAAACGGAGGAGGCGGTTCGGCGGGCCCTTCTGGGGGTGGAGGTCAAGCACACGGGGGCCTTCCTCAGTGGGGGCACTGACAGCAGCACGGTGGTGGGGATGATGGGGCGGCTCACCGGAGAGCGGGTCCAGGCCTTCTCCATCGGCTTCCGGGAGGAGCGCTACAACGAGCTCGAGTACGCCGAGCTAGCGGCCCGTCACTTCGGGGCCGCGCACTACACGCGGCTCGTGAGCGCAGACGAATCCTTTGCCGTCGTCCCAGACTTGGTGTCGGCGTACGACGAGCCGTTCGGAAACAACTCGAACATTCCGACATATCTCTGCGCCCGTATGGCTCGGGAGGCGGGGGTGCGCCTGCTGCTGGCGGGCGACGGTGGAGACGAGATCTTTGGGGGCAACGAGCGCTACCGTCGAGAGCAGATCCTCTCTCGCTATGGGCTCATTCCGAGCCCGGTACGGCATGGAGTGCTCGAGCCGTTGCTGCGGCGTCTTCCCCCGGGTGGCCTGAGCCCGCTGGGGAAGGCGCAGCGCTACGTGGAGCGAGCGTCCCTGCCAAACCCCGACCGGTTCTACTCCAGCGAGTTCTTCGTCGCCCGGGAGCGCGCCTGGCTCTTGCACCCGGAGTTCCTGGCCGATATCCACGGTGACACTCCGCTGGACGTGGCCCGGGAGCACTACCGGGGCGCTCGGGCCCGGTCGGAGATGAATCGCCTCATGGGCGTCGACCTCAAGATCACTCTCGGCGACAACGATCTGTTCAAGGTGACGCGGGCTGCCGAGGTCGCCGGTATCATGGTGCGGTTTCCGCTGCTGGACGTCTCTCTAGTCGAGTTCACCGGGACGTTGCCGGTGCGCGACAAGGTCCGGGGTACCGAGAAGCGGTATCTCTTCAAGCGGGCGTTTGCCTCGCTGTTGCCCGCCGAGATCCTCGCCAAGGTCAAACACGGCTTTGGACTGCCAGTCGGCGAGTGGCTCAAGACCCACGCCGGATTCCGCGAGCTTCTGCACGATACGCTGCGGTCGGGCCGTTGCCGGGAGCGGAACTACTATGCGCCCGGGGCGCTCGAAGCCCTGTTCCGGCGCCACGCCGAGGACCATACCCCCTACCACGGTGACGTGCTCTGGACGTTGCTGATGCTCGAGCTGTGGCACCTCCGACACGGAGACGCGCGGTGAGCGTCAAGTCGGAGACGACCCGCGTGCTGTCCACCGTGCTCTACCGGAGCGGTCTGCTCGGGCCGTTGAGTAACGCGGTCGGTTACGCCCGGCGGGTCAAAGGGTTCCCCGTCCTCGGTTTCCATCGGGTCAACGACGACGATGACCCGTTCATGCCTTCGCTGCCGACCGGCCTCTTCGCGGCCCGCATGGAGCACATCGCACGGCACTACACCGTCCTTACCGTGGAAGACCTCGTGGAGCGACTGCGTCACGGTCAAGTTCCGCGAAAGGCCCTCGCGCTCACCTTCGACGACGGGTATCGCGACAATCTGACGCACGCCGCGCCCATCTTGGCCCGCTACGGCTTGCCGGCGACGGTCTTCCTGACCACCGGTCACATCGGCACGTCCGAGATGCTGTGGTTCGACCGGCTGGCCCTCGCCCTCAAGAGGACTGCTCGGCCGCAACTCGCCCTCGGGCGACAGACCGTGCTGCCCCTTGGTTCGACGACGGATCGACTGGGGGCGCTGCAGGTGGCCCTCCGCCATCTGAAGAGTTTGCCGGACTCGGAACGACGGCACACGCTCGATCAGCTCATCGTCGAACTGGGCTCCGGCCCCCTCGAGGGCCCGAAGCGGCTCATGCTGAGCTGGGACGAGGTCGGTGCGTTGCGAGGCCTCGGGTTCTCGATCGGGGCTCATACCGTCAGCCATCCGATCCTGTCGAGGCTGTCGCCTGAGGACGCTTGGCGGGAGATCAGCGATTCGAAGCTCGCGATCGAGCGCGCGCTCGGGACTCGTGCCCGGGCGTTCGCGTACCCCAATGGCGGCGCGGAGGACGTCACCGATCTCACGGTTCGCCTAGTCAAGGACGCGGGGTTCGCCTGTGCGGTGACCACGCGACGAGGATTGAACACATCGACCACTCCGCTCCTGGAGCTCCGTCGCGGCGGACCCTGGGAGCGTCATCTTCCGACGTATGCGCTCAAGCTGGCCCGCTACCAGCAAACGGGCGCCTGAGCCAAGGAGGCAGCTATGTGCGGGATCGTCGGTTATATCGGGCGGCGGGATGCGGTCGGAATCCTCGTGGATGGTCTTCGCCGTCTCGAGTACCGTGGGTACGACTCGTCGGGGATCGCGATTCAGACGCCGACCGGCCTGGACCTCCGCCGGAGCGTAGGCAAGATAGATCGGCTGCGGGAAGCGATCGGCCGGAACCCGCTCGCCGGGACCACCGGACTCGGGCACACCCGCTGGGCCACCCACGGCCGGCCCTCCGACGGCAACGCCCACCCGCATGCCGACTGCACCGAGCGACTGGTGGTGGTACACAACGGGATCCTCGAGAACTACCTCGAGCTGAAGGCCGACCTGGAGCGCGACGGGCACCGGTTCCGCTCCGAGACGGACACCGAGGTGATGGCGCACCTCATCGAGGCGGCCCGAGCGGATGGGCAGGACCTGGTGACCGCGGTGCGCTGGGCGATCGGTCAGATTCGCGGGGCATATGCGCTGGGGGTGCTGGCCGCCGACGAGCCTGGTCTTCTCATCGCGGCCAAGCGTGGCGCCGGCGCGGTGGTCGTGGGGTTGGGGGAGGGCGAGACGTTCGTGGCCTCCGATATCCCGGCGGTGCTGCCACACACCCGGACGGTTCTGATCCTGGAGGACAACGAGATTGCCGAGGTGAGCCGCGAGCGCGTCGTGCTGTCGACGATCGCCGGTCAGCCCGTCGAGCGGGCCCCGTCCCATATTACCTGGGATGCCGCGATGGCCGAGAAGGGCGGCTACCCACACTTCATGCTCAAGGAGATCCACGAGCAGCCGGAGGCGGTCGCCGCCACCTTCCGCGGGCGGGTCGAGTCCGAGAGCGGCACGGTCGTCCTCCCGGAAGCCAACCTGACACCGGAGCTGATCGCCGCGGTCGAGCGGGTGGTTCTGGTCTCCTGCGGCACGTCGTACCATGCGGCCCTGACGGGTCGTTCCATGATCGAGCGCCTAGCCGGACTCCGGGCCGAGGTGGACATTGCCTCCGAGTTCCGGTACCGCGACGCGATCCTGGGTCCGGACACCCTCGTGGTGGCGGTCTCGCAGTCCGGGGAGACTGCGGACACCCTGGGCGCGGTCCGGGTCGCGCGTGAGCAGGGCTCCCTGGTGCTGGCCATCACCAACGTGGTCGGGTCGGCGCTGGCTCGCGAAGCGGACGGCGTGATCTATACGCACGCCGGCCCCGAGATCGGGGTGGCCTCGACCAAGACGTTCACCGCCACGATCACGGCCTGCTATCTGCTCGGGCTGGCGTTGGGTCTCGGCAAGGGTTTCCTCACTACCCGGGACAGCCAGAAGCGGATCGCCGAGCTGCAGGAGATCCCGTTCCTGATGGCTGACGCGCTCGCGGTCAAGGCGGCGGCGGCCAAGCTGGCGGGTCACCTGACCGCGTACAGCAACTTCCTGTACCTAGGCCGCGGCACGCAGTTCCCGATCGCCCTGGAGGGGGCCCTGAAACTGAAGGAGATTTCCTATGCCCACGCCGAAGGCTATGCGGCGGGCGAGATGAAGCACGGGCCCATCGCGCTCATCGACGAGCGGATGCCGGTGGTCGTGTTGACTCCCCGAGACGGTTCGTACGATCGGATGGTGGGCAACGTCGAGGAGGTCAAGGCCCGCGGTGGCCGCGTCATCGCGATCTGCCACCTCGGTGACGCCGAGATGGCCCGACGCGCCGATCATGTCCTGGAGGTTCCGGCTGCGGCCGATCTCCTCTCTCCGCTCCTGACCGTGGTTCCCCTCCAGCTCCTCGCTTACCACATGGCGGTCCTGCGCGGCTGCGACGTCGATCAGCCGCGAAACCTGGCCAAGAGCGTGACGGTCGAGTAGGGGCGACCACTCATGAGCGGACTTCGCGACTACATCCTCCTGGTCGTGGTGGGGGGCCTCGTCCCGGTGAGCCTGATGCGGCCATGGATCGGGGTCCTGGGCTGGTTCTGGATCGCCTACATGGTTCCCCACGCGCTCACCTGGGGCTTCGGCCGCACCCTGCCCCTGGCCGCACTCGTGGGGGGCGCCACGCTCGCGGGCTTCCTCTTCACCAAGGATCGCCGGCCTCTCCCCCGCTCGCTAGCGGTGGCGCTCGTGATCCTGTTCTTCGCCCACATCACCCTCTCCTCGTCGCTTGCGTTCAACCAGGAGCTGGCGTGGGCGAAGTGGAACTGGGTCAGTAAGATTCTGCTGATGACCCTGGTGACCATGTGCCTGTTCCAGGACCGGACCCGACTGCGGTACCTCTACATGGTCCCCGCTCTGGGCCTGGGCTTCTACGGGCTGAAGGGCGGCATCTGGGTGCTGCGGACCGGAGGCGCCAGTCGACTCTTCGGCCCGGACAAGAGCTTCTTCGAGGACAACAACACCTTTGGCCTCGCTCTCGCCATGGTGCTGCCGCTACTCCTCTATCTCTCGCGTGAGGAGCCCCGGGTCTGGCTCAAGAACCTTATGAAGGGGATGTTCGCAGGCACCATTGTCACCGTTCTCTTCACCTACTCGCGCGGGGCCTTCCTCGGACTCGCGGTGACCATCGGCGTGCTGATCTGGCGCTCACCTTGGCGCCTGCGTTTTGCGACCATCGTGCTCGTCACGACCATCATCGCGGCTCCCCTGGTTCCGGCCGGGCTCAAGGACCGCATCGGATCGATCTCCAATCAGGAATCGGCCGAGACCCGGGACAATTCCGCGAAGGGGCGAATCGAGGCCTGGACGACCGCCTGGGGCATCGCGGTCGCCCATCCGTTCTTCGGCGAGGGTTTCAAGGCCCTGTGGAATACCCAGCTGTGGAACACGTACTTCGGCAACGACTATCTCTCGGTTCGAGACGTTCACAGTCTGTACTTCGAGATATTGAGCGAACACGGCCTGATGGGATTCGCGCTGTATTTGGCCATCCTGTTCAGCACGCTCGGCACGCTTCGAAGGCTCCGGAAGCGCTGGCAGGCCGATCCCGAGCACGGCTACCTCTCGCGCTACGCGGAGATGACCGAGTTGGCCATCTATCCGTACCTGGTGGCCGGAGCATTCCTCGGGGTGGCGTACTTCGATCTCTACTTCCTCATGGTCGCCACCGGGATCCTGCTCGGCCACCTCTCCCAGGAGGCCGAGGCCAAGGTCCTGGCCGCCCAGCCGGCGGCGCCGTCGGCGCGAGCGAGACTGGCGGCGCGACGGCAGTCTCTCCCGAGGACACGACATGCTTGACGCATTCGCCAGCACCTGGCGCCACTGGGACCTCGTGGTCAGCTTCGCGCAGCGCGACATCAAGGCCCGATACAAGCAGACCGCGCTCGGCATCTCCTGGGCGTTGCTCCAGCCTCTGTCGATGATGCTGGTGTTCACCCTTGTCTTCTCGGTCTTCGCCAAGGTACCGAGCGACGGCGTGCCGTATCCGATCTTCGCCTACAGTGCGCTCATCTTTTGGACCTTTTTCGCGAACAGCATCAGCACCGGCACCGTGGCCATGGTCGCCAACGCGACGCTGATCCGGAAGATCTACTTCCCCCGAGAAACTCTGCTCACGTCGGTGGTGCTGGCGGGCTGCCTGGATCTCACCATCGCCTGCGTGCTATTCGCGGGGATGCTGCTCTACTACAAGATCGCGGTGACCGCCGCGGTCCTGTGGATCATCCCGTTGGTCGCACTGCAGATCCTCCTCGGCCTGGGCATCACGAGCTTGACCGCGGCGGCGCACGTGAACTTCCGCGATATTGGCCACGCACTCCCGCTGATGCTGCAACTGTGGATGTTCGCGAGTCCGGTGGGATATCCGATCAGCGTGATTCCGGGGTGGCTGCGACCGTTTTACATGTTGAACCCGATGGCGGCGATCATCGACGGCTACCGCCGGGCGGTGCTGCTCGGCGCGACTCCCGACCTGCCGGCGCTCGCGATGAGCGTCGTGATCACGCTGGCGATCGTGGCACTGGCCTTTCCCGTTTTCAAGCGCGCCGAGCGGACGTTCGCCGACGTGATCTGAGAGGGACGATCTTAAATGTCCGATACGGTCATCGACTTGGACTGCGTCGCCAAGCGGTATCGACTGCGGCGCGGCTGGCACGTCACCTCCCTGCGGGACGAGGTGGTGCGGCTCGGTTCTCGAGTGCTGGGACGTGCAGTGGAACCGCGGGAGGAGTTCTGGGCCCTCCGGGACGTGACGTTTTCACTCGAGCGAGGGGAGATTCTGGGCCTCGTTGGGATGAACGGGGCGGGCAAGAGCACGCTGCTCAAGATCCTCTCGAAAGTCACGGTCCCGACCCGAGGTTCGTTCGTGGCCCGCGGTCGACTGGGAGCCCTGATTGAGATCGGGGCGGGCTTCCATCCGGAGCTGAGTGGGCGGGAGAACATCTTCCTGAACGGGGCGATCATGGGGATGTCGCGCCGGGAGGTCCAGGGAAAGTTCGATCGGATCGTCGCGTTCGCGGAGGTGGAGCGATTCATCGACACTCCGATCAAGCACTACTCTTCGGGGATGCAGATGAGGCTGGGCTTTGCGGTGGCGGCGCACACCGATCCCGACATCCTGCTGATCGACGAGATTCTCGCGGTCGGGGACGCGTCATTTCAAGCCAAGTGTTTGAACAAGCTGGCCGAGCTGAAGGAAGAAGACAAGACGATCATTCTCGTCTCCCACAACCTAACGACGATCACCGAGCATTCGAAGCGTGTGTTGTGGCTCGATCACGGCGCGGTCCGCATGATCGGGGAACCGGACGCGGTGGTGGATTCATTCCTTCAGCACGTGACCGAAGAGATCGGAGGTGACGACGAGGGCGGAGGGTTGGGCGCGCGAGAGATCGGCCGGCAGATCAGGATTCTCGACGTGTCTCTGGCGGACGAGTTTCAACATCCGCAGGCGCGATTCGATCGGGGCGACGCGGTGCTGATCGACGTCGCGTACTCCGCTTCGGAGGCGATGCCGGGTGCGGTGTTCTTGATCTCGATCCAGGACGTTCAGGGGTACCCGCTGGGAGGTGTGTCGACGGACCCGGACGCGGTGAGGATCAACGGGGCAATCGACCGAGGGGTGGTGCGGCTGCGGCTCGATCCGTTGATCTTGAACAAGGGCGTTTACACGCTGAGCGTTCACGCGCTGGATCCGGGGACAAAGCGGTACTACGACATCAAGCGCCGGGCGGTGCGGATTCTGGTGGATGGGGAGCTGGCCAGCTCACGGCAGACGAGTGGCCACGTGTATTACCCACACCAGTGGGAGCAGCTCAAGTGACCCGGCGGGAGGCGGTCTGACATGTGCGGGATCGCGGGGATGGTGGACGTCACCGGCCGACCGGTCGACGAAAGGCTGCTGCGGGCCATGACCACGGTGCAGGCGCACCGGGGGCCCGACGGCGAGGGTTTCGTCTGTCGCGCCGGGGCGGGCTTGGGGCACCGACGTCTCGCCATCATCGACCTCGTCACCGGCGAGCAGCCGATGGCCAACGACGACGGGTCGATCTGGCTGGTGTTCAACGGCGAGATCTACAACTTCCGGGAGCTGCGTGGGGAGCTCGAGGCGCGCGGCGTCCGTTTCCGGACTAGCTCGGACACCGAGGTGATTCTGCGCGCCTACGAGATCGACGGACCGGCCTGCGTGAACCGGCTGCGCGGCATGTTCGCCTTCGCGATCCTTGACCGGCGGGCGGAGCGGATGTTTCTCGCTCGCGACCGCATGGGGATCAAGCCTCTCGTCTACGCCTGGGACGGCCGGCGGCTGCTGTTCGCTTCGGAGATCAAGGGGATCTTGGAGGATGGGAGCGTACCACGGGACCTGGACCAGGAGGCGCTCTCCGACTATCTGACCTACCACTACGTGCCGGCCCCCCGGACGATCTTTCGAGCGATCCGTAAGCTACCGCCCGCCTCGACCCTGGTCCTGCCACTGGGCGGTGGCGAGCCGGCGGTGTCGAAATACTGGGAGCTTCAGTTTGCGCCCGACCGCCGGGTCGGGGAGTCGGAGTGGCTCGAACGACTCCGAGACCACCTGGCCGACGCGGTCAAGAGCCACATGGTCAGCGACGTCCCGATCGGGGCATTCCTGAGCGGTGGGGTCGATTCGAGCTCGGTAGTGGCGCTCATGGCTCAGGCGTCCTCGGCCCCGATCCGGACGTTCTCTATTGGATTCGCCGAGGCCGACTTCGACGAGCTTGCGTTCGCCCGCCGGGTGGCGACGCGGTACGGGACCGACCACTACGAGCTGGTAGTGAAGCCCAACGCGGTCGATGTCCTGCCGAAGCTCGCGTGGCACTTCGACGAGCCCTTCGCCGACTCCTCGGCGATTCCCACGTACTACGTATCGAAGATCACCCGAGAGCATGTGACGGTCGCCCTGTCCGGTGACGGCGGTGACGAGAACTTTGCGGGGTACCGCCGCTACGCTCGAGCCCAGCAGCTTCACAATCGCTTCGATCGGGGGCTTGGTCGGCTCGCGCGGCCGCTGCTAGCTGTGGCTGGCCGGATGCTGCCGATCGAGGCTCGCGGCCAGGCCTATGCCGAGCTTCTCGGCTCCGACGCCCTTGGCCGCTACCTGCGCCTCGTGGCCTATGAGCGGCGGCGCACCGTCCGGCGCCTGCTTTCCGGTGACCTCGCCGTGGTCGGACGGGTGGTGGGCGACAGCTCGCTGTTCCGGCGCCTGGCCTCCGAGAGCAGCGCGCCGGACTACGTCTCGATGCTGCAGCACCTCGACATGCGGACCTACCTGCCAGATGACATCCTGACCAAGGTGGACCGGACGAGCATGGCGGTCTCTCTGGAAGCCCGGGTTCCCCTGCTCGATCACATACTGATGGAGTTCGTGGCGACGATCCCCTCGCCATTCAAGCTTCGGAACGGGACCGGCAAGCACCTACTCAAGCGGGCGATGCTGCGGTCCCTTCCGGCCGAGATCCTCACGCGGCCGAAGATGGGCTTCGGGGTGCCGCTGGGTAGCTGGTTCAACGGCGAACTTCGAGACATGACGCGCGACATCCTGCTGTCTCGTACCGCGCGAGAGCGCGGCATCTTCCGGCCGGCCGAGGTTGAGCGGGTCCTCCAGGTCCACGACTCGGGCCGGCGCGACTGCTCGGCGCGGCTCTGGTCGCTCGTTTGCTTCGAGCTCTGGATGCGCCAGTGGGCGACGGGCGCGCCCCGGCGCGACGCACGGACGAGCGCCTGATATGTGTGGCATCGCCGGTCTGGTATGCACAGACCCCCGACACCCGGTGGACCCGGGCCTCCTGAGCCGGATGACCGGCGTCATCCGACACCGCGGTCCCGATTCGGACGGCTTCCACCGCGGGCCCGGGGTCGGCCTCGGCCACCGACGGCTCAGCATCATCGACCTCTCGACCGGGGATCAGCCGATCTACAACGAGACCCGAACCGTGGCCATCGTCTTCAACGGCGAGATCTACAATTTTACCGAACTCGCGCGGGAGCTGGAGACCGCCGGGCACATGTTCGCGACGCGCTCGGACACCGAGACCATCGTGCACGCGTACGAGCAGTTCGGGCTCGACTTCGTTACCCGACTTCGCGGCATGTTCGCCTTCGCCCTCTGGGATGAGCGCCATCGCCGCCTGGTCCTCGGGCGCGATCGAGCGGGCAAGAAGCCACTCTACTACCACGCGGACGCCGAACGGCTCCTCTTCGCCTCCGAGATCAAGGGACTGTTGCAGGATCCGAGCATCAAACGCCGCGTGAGCGTCGAGGCACTCGACGACTACTTCACCTTCGGCTGTATTCCGAGCCCGAACACGGTGTTCCAGGACATTCGGCAGGTGCCTCCCGCCCACGTCCTGGTCTGGGAGCGTGGCGCGGTGCGTCTCCATGAGTACTGGGATGTGACCTTCGATCCGAGGGGCCCGCATCGCGCCGAGGAGGCGCTGGAGGAGTTTACCCAGCTCTTCGACGAGGCGGTCCGGATGCGGATGGTGGCCGACGTGCCGCTCGGCGCATTCCTGAGCGGCGGCGTGGACTCGTCTGCGGTGGTGGCCTCCATGGCCCGGCAGTCGGCACGACCGGTAGTCACCACCAGCGTCGGGTTCGCCGAGAGCACACACAGCGAGCTCGAGCACGCCGGCACGGTGGCCCGGGCGGTCGGGAGCGACCACCACGAACTGATCGTGAAGCCCGACGCGGTGGCGGACCTGCCGCGGCTCGTCTGGCACCTCGACCAGCCATTCGCCGATTCGTCCGCGCTTCCGACCTACTACGTATCGCGGGCCGCGCGCGAGCGGGTGACCGTCGCGCTCTCGGGGGACGGCGGCGACGAGATCTTCGCGGGATACCAGCGGCGCTATGGAATCCACCGCCTGGAGAACCGTCTGCGTAAGGTGATCCCCGGCGCGATCCGGCGCGGGGTCTTGGCCCCGCTCGCCCGGATCTACCCGCGGTCCGAGCAGATTCCGCGCCCGCTACGGCTGAAGCTGGTGATGAGCAATCTTGGGGAGTCCTTCGAGCGGGCCTACTTCCGCGACATGTCGCTCTTCCTGGATGAGGAGCGTCAGGCCCTCTGCAGCCCGGAGTTTCTGGACCAGGTGCGACAGCACGACCCGTTCGAGGCATTCTCGCGCCACTTCGACCGCGTGCGGGATGCGGATCCCCTGTCCCGCGTGCTCTACGTAGACTTCAAGACGTGGCTAGCCAATGACATTTTGGTGAAGGTGGATCGGATGAGCATGGCGTGCTCGCTGGAGGTCCGGGCGCCTCTCCTCGACCACAAGATCGTCGAGTTTGCGGCCCGTTTGCCCGCCTCGCTCAAGTACCGGGGCGCGGTGTCGAAGTACCTCCTCAAGGAGCACCTCGGCAGGCGCCTGCCGCAGGCGGTGGTGCACCGGCGGAAACAGGGTTTCGAGCTGCCGCTGGCCGAGTGGCTACGGGGCGAGCTGGCAGAGGTCGCGGACGATCTGTTGTTCTCACGCCAGGCGACCGCCCGGGGCTACGTGCGGCCCGAAGCGGTGAGGCGGATCTGGGATGCCCACCAACGGCGGTCCCGCAACCATTCCGCCCAGATCTGGGCCCTGATGGTGCTCGAGCTTTGGCACCGCGCCTACGTGGATACGCCGTGAGCGACTTCGAGGAACAGTGGCAGCGGCGTTTCGAGAGGTTCGCGACACGCCACCAGGCTGAGCACCAGGTCTCTGGCTGGTCGCTGGCCGGCCTTCGGCAGCGGGTCGCCACCTTCGAGAGCCTGCTGGACCGGGGCCTGTTGCCCGCCGGTGCCCGGGTGCTGGAGCTCGGCTGCGGCGCCGGAACGTACGTGCGCCTCCTCGGGAAGCGCGGACACGCGGTGGTCGGGCTCGATTACTCGCTCCCGAGCCTCGCCCGAGCGGCGGCGGCCGATCCCGGGCGGCTCGGCCGCTACGTGGCAGGCAGCAGCTACGCGCTACCATTTCCGAGCGGATCCTTCGACGCGGTGACCTGCGTGGGGGTGCTGCAGGTGCTGACCGAGCCGGCCGCGGCGATCGCGGAGATGGGGAGAGTTCTGTCCAGCCGAGGTGCCCTGCTGGTCGAGACCTTGAATGCCTGGAACCCGATCGCGGTGGTGCGGCGCCTCACCGCGTTCGGTCAGGGACACCCCACTCATCTCCGCTACGGCACGGCCCGTATCGTCGAACGTGCGATGGTAGCTCACGGAGTGAGGCCTCTGGAGCGAATCGGGGTAATTGTGCCTCCGAAGTCGCTGCCCGGCCTCGCAGAATCGCTGGGCCGACCTTGGCTGAGGCGCGCGCTCGGCCTGACACCCGGGGTGCGCGCCGTCGCGGCCCACGCGTTCTGGATCGTGGGGAGCAAGGTATGAACTCGGCGGGGGCGCAGGGGGTGAGCGCACCGGAGGGGTCGCTTGCGACTCGGCGACGGCCCGCGCTGATCGCGCACGTGATCCCGACCCTGCGGGTAGCGGGCCTCGAGAACGTGGTCGCCCGTCTGACCGACCAGCTCCGGGCCGGTCTGAGACACGTCGTGATCACCCCGGCGGGGGACGGCCCGATGCGGGCGCGTTTTCCCGAAGACGTGCCGGTGATCGCCATGGCCGAGCAGCACCGGCCCGATCGTTGGAACGCGCTTCGCATGGCACGCCTGTTCCGGTCCCTGCGCCCGGACATCGTGCACAGCCGGAATTGGAGCTGCTTGGACGCGATCATCGGTGCACGCCTCGCCGGTGTGCCGATCGTGATCCACAGCGAGCACGGGCGGGAGGCCAGCGATCCCGAGGGTCGCAATCGAACGCGGCGGATCGGCCGGCGGCTGCTCGCGCCGATGGTCAGTCAGTTCGTCACCGTCTCGCGGGACTTGGCCCGCTGGCTGATCGAGGGCATCGGAGTGCCCGGTCGAAAGGTCTTGTCGATCTGCAACGGGGTCGATACCCGACGTTTCGTCCCCGGGGAACGGCGTGCGGCCCGGGCGGCGCTTGGACTCGGCTCGGAGCTTGTTGTGATCGGTACTGTCGGACGGCTAGATCCGGTGAAGGACCAGGCCGGCCTCCTGAAGGCGTTCAGCCAGCTAGCCGAGGACCCCCGCGCCCTCCTGCTGATCGTCGGTGACGGACCTTGCCGGAAAGACCTGGAGGCCACCGTGGACGCCCTTGGCCTGGGGCGGCGCGTGCGGCTGCTCGGGGAGCGCAACGACGTGGCGGCCGTTCTGTCGGCCATGGACGTGTTCGTCCTTTGCTCGGTCGGAGAGGGCATGTCGAACACGATCCTGGAGGCAATGGCTACCGGGCTGCCGGTGGTGGCGACGCGCGTCGGGGGCAACCCGGAGCTGGTGACCGACGGAAACACCGGCTTCCTGGTGGAGGCCCGGTCGCCGGACGCGCTGGCCGCGTCCCTGCGCCGTTACCTGGAGGACCCGACGCTGCTCACGGAGCACGGCCGCGCCGCGCGCGACCACATCGAGGCCGAGTTCAGCATGGAGCGAATGGTCGGAGGCTACGAGCGCCTCTACCGGCGGCTCCTCGAACAGCGGGCGCGTCGATGAGCGAAGAGCGCCATTTGTTCCGGGTGGTGGTGTTGACCGGCTTCGACTCGCCGTCCACGCGGGCTGCCATCAGGCGAGTCATGACCGTGCCGGGCGTGGCGGTGAGCGGAGTCGTCTTCGACCGCGGAGTCTTCACGCTGAAGACCCGACTTCGCCGCTTCTGGAAGCGCGGGCGGCGGGATGGGTTGCTGTACCTGGCGGGTCGGGTGCTCGGGATTCTGGCCACCCGCGCCTCGCGACCCTTCCGGCGGCCGTTCGACCCGGATCCCATCCGCCGGGCCATCTTCCCGGACGAAGCGCGGTCGCTTCCGGACTTGTGTGCGCGCCACGGTATCCCGCTGGTGACGGTGGGCTCACTCAACTCCGAGGAGGCTCAGGGACATCTCGCGCGGATGGGAGCCGATCTGGGTCTGGTCATCGGCACTCGTATCCTCAAACGTCAGACCTTTGCGATCCCGCGCCTGGGCTCGCTCAACGTCCACAAAGGAAAGGTGCCGGAGTACCGCGGCCAGCCCCCGGCGTTCTGGGAGCTGTACCGCGGGGAAAAGCAGGCCGGAGTGACCATTCACGTGGTCGAGGCCAAGCTCGATGCGGGGGACGTGGTGCGTGAGGGTGCCGTCCCGATCACCGCCACGGACACCGAGCACAGCGTCAAACTCAAGCTGGACGAGCTGGCCGCCGATCTTCTCGCCGAGGCGGTGGAGGACATCGCGGCCGGCCGGGCCACCTCTCGCGCCCAGCAGCCCTCTGCGGTGCCGCCCTTCACCACCCCGACGCGGGCCCAGCGGGCGGTGCTCGACCGGCGCCTCGGCACCACGCCCGAACCCGCCCTGAAGCAGACCCTCAAGCGGGCATTCTACCGGGTCTGCCTGACCGGCGGCCCGGTCTGGCTGCGGAACGTCTGGCTGCGCCTCGGGCGCCGGACCCGGTGCACCGTGCTGCTGTATCACCGAGTGAACGACACGTCCAGGGACAAGCTCACCACCAGCGTGGATCGATTCATCGAGCACCTCGCCATGCTACGCCGCCGCTATCCCGTGGTGACGTTGCAGGCAGCCCGGGAGGCGCTCGCGGCCGGGCACTATCTCGGCCCGAATGTGGTCGTCATCACGTTCGACGACGGCTATGCCGACAACTACGAGTGCGCGGCGCCCATCCTCGAGCACTTCCGGCTGCCCGCGACGTTCTTCGTGACCGCCGGATTGGTCGGCACATCACGTCCGTTCGCTCACGACGCCCGCTTTCCGCATCACTTTCGGACGCTGACGTGGGACCAGGTAGAGGGGCTCGCGGCGCGGGGCTTCGGCATCGGCTCGCACGGCATGACCCATGCCAATCTCGCGCGTTGCCCACTCGAGGAGGCGCGGCGCGAGATCGTCGAGAGCCGGGATTTGATCGTGCGCCGCCTGGGGGCGCCGGTGACGTGCTTCGCGTATCCGTTCGGCGGTCGCGAGGACGTGAGTCCGGCCGTGATCGGCGAGATCAAGGCGGCGGGCTACGAGATGATCGCGTCGGCGTACGGCGGAGTGAATCTCGACCGTCTCGATTCGAGCAACGTGGTCCGCATCGGAGTGAGCGATGCCTACGACACCTGGGCGCTCCGCGCCGAGATCGAGGGAATCAGCCTGCAGGGGCTTCGGCGCGAGTGGGCGCGCCCGGGGGAGCCGGCGGCGGTCGACACGCCGGCGGAGGCCTCGACGAGCTCGTCGGCCTCCCCCGGCCGAAGAGGCTCGGCATGAAGGTCCTTCACGTCCTCGACCATTCGCTACCGGTGGCTAGCGGCTATAGCTATCGCAGCCGCAGCATCGTGACGTTCGAGAAACGGCTGGGGCTGTCGCCGGTCGTCCTCACGTCGCCCAAGCACGGGAGCCCGCAGGACGACTGCGAGATGCGCGAGGGGATCGCCCACTATCGCACCGGACCCTCCGGCGGCCGTGTGCCGTTCGTCCGCGAGGTGGGGCTGATGGCCCGCCTCACCCGGCGGATCCTGCAGGTGGCCCGCCGGGAACAGGTCGGGGTGATCCACGCCCACTCTCCCCTCCTCAATGGGCTTCCCGCCCTCTGGGCCGCGCGTCGACTGGGTATCCGCGTGGCCTACGAGGTACGCACGTTCTGGGAGGACGCCGCGGTCAACCACGGCACGTTCGCGGACGGCTCTTCCCGGTACCGGATCAGCCGCGCGCTCGAGTCCACGCTGCTCCGACGGGCCGACGCGGTGGTGGCCATCTGTGCCGGAATTCGAGCCGAGGTGCTGGCCCGCGGTGTGCGCGCAGAACGGGTAACCGTCGTCCCGAACGGAGTGGATCCGGAGTGGCTCGAGCCGCGACCTCGTGTCGCGGCGCTGGCTGAGCGGTTCGGCCTTGGGCGGGCACCCGTCTTCGGCTACCTGGGCTCGTTCAGTCACTACGAAGGGCTCCCGTTTCTGGTTGACGCGGCTCCGGCGTTCCTGGAGCGCTTCCCCGGATCCAAGCTCCTGATCGTGGGCGGCGGGCGCGACGAGACGCAGTTGCGGGAGGCGGTGCGTCGGGCCGGGCCGTCCGTGGTGCTGACCGGCCGCATCCCGCAGGACGAGGTGCGCGATCTCTACACCCTGATCGACGTGCTGGTTCTGCCGCGTCGGCGCATGCGCCTCACCGAGATGGTGACGCCGCTCAAGCCGCTCGAGGCCATGGCCGCGGGCACCGCGGTACTCGCGAGCGACATCGGGGGCCACACCGAGTTGATCGAGGACGGTGTGACCGGCGTTCTCTTCAAGACCGAGAGCGCGGAGTCGCTCGTGGAGCAGGCGGCGCGTCTGGCCGGGCAGCCGGACCTGAGGCGTTACGTAGCCGACAATGCCCGCAGGTTCATCGATAGGGAACGCACCTGGGATCGCATCGTGGGCCGGTATCTGCCGGTATATCGCGGGGGGGCCTGATGCGGGTCCTGGTGCTCAGCTCCACGTTCCCGAACTCGACGCAGCCCAATCGAGGCGTGTTCGTTCGCGAGCGCGTCGCTCGGCTCGCCAGACGCTGCGACGTCGTGGTGGTCGCGCCTATTCCGTGGTTCCCGCTCAACCGGTGGATTCGGTCGGATCGGGCGGGTGCCGCGCGCGCGGACGACCAGGGTGGCCTCACCGTCTACCATCCGAGGTTCTTCTCCTTGCCGCGCTACGGCAAGTTCCTCGACGGCTTCTTCTACGCGGTCTCGCTGGTGCCGTTCCTGGTGCGGCTGCGGCGGCGCTTCGCCTTCGAGGTCATCGACGCGCACTTCGCGTTCCCGGACGGCGTGGCCGCCACGCTGATCGGACGGTTGTTCCATTGCCCGGTGGTGATCACGCTGCGCGGCAGCATCGCCCGGCTCTCGACCTATCGGCTCCACCGCCCCCAGATCCGCTGGGCGCTCCGTCGGGCGGCGCGGGTGACCGCGGTGGCCGATTATCTCCGACGGATCGCGATCGGGATCGGGGTACCGGGCGAGGGCGTCCGCGTGATCCCGAACGGGGTCGACCTCGGAAGTTTCGCCCCCCGGGACCGCGCGGAGGCGCGGCGGGCCAGTGACCTGCCGGCCGACCGCCCGGTGCTCCTCACCGTCGCCGCGGTGTATGCGTGGAAGGGCCAGCACATGGTGGTGGAGGCGCTGCCCGGGCTCCTCGGGCGGTTCCCGCGGCTGCTCTACGTCATGGTCGGGGGCACCCGGCCGGAGGAGACGGACTATGTCGCGGCACTACGCCGCCGGGTCACCGAGCTCGGGCTCGAGGATCACGTGCGCTTCGCGGGGCCAAAGCCACACGCGGAGCTCGGGCGGTGGTTCAATGCTGCCAATGTTTCAGTGCTGGCCACGCGGTCGGAGGGGTGCCCGAACGTGCTGCTGGAGTCGCTGGCGTGCGGTGTGCCGGTGGTCTCCACCGAGGTCGGCGGGGTCCCGGAGATCGTCCGAAGCGGGGTGGATGGCATCCTGGCCCCCTACGGGGACCTCGATGCGTTGCGGGCGGCGCTCCAGACCGCGCTCGAGCGTCACTGGGATCGGGACGCGCTCGTGCGGCGGGCCCGGGAGTTCGACTGGGCGGACGCCGTCGAGCAGGCGCTCGAGGAGCTCCACCACGCGCTCAAGGAGGACAGATGAACGAGCGCTTGGTACGGGATGTCCTGTTCCCGCTGCACGAGCGGCTCAAGGGCAAGCCCACGTTCCCCTGGCTCAGGGAGCTGGAGCGAACCCAGTGGCTGCCGCCCGCCGCGCTCCGCGAGTATCAGCTTCAGCGGATGCTGGCGCTCGTGGAGTGGGCCTACGCCAACACCCCTTACTACCGCGGCCTCCTGGACGAGCATGGTCTGGCCCCGGGCCGGATGCTGTCCCATGAGGACTTCGAGAGGATCCCGTATCTCACCCGTGAGCACCTAAAAACCCGATTTGACGACCTTCGAGCTCGAGCCGACCTGGTAGGTGTGCATGCGCGCTCTTCCGGTGGATCTACCGGATCTCCGGTGAAGATCCTGGTCGACATGGCCCGCATGGGTATCCAGGAGGCGGCCCGCTTTCGAGCCCATCGCTGGTACGGGGTCGACCCCGGGGCGCGCGAGGTGCTGGTCTGGGGCTCTCCGCTCGAGACGACCCGGCAGGATCGGATCCGCCAGTTCCGCGACTTCCTGATGAACTCCCGGATGCTCGACGCCTTCCAGCTGGGTCCCGACACCCTGCCGGCGCACGCCCGCGCGATGCGGAGGTACCGTCCCCGTCTTGTCTACGGCTACGCCAATGCGGTCTACCTGCTGGCTCGCTATTTTCAGCGGGAGGGTATCTCGGGCCCGGCCGAGCTCCGGGTCGTCTTCACCACCGCGGAGCCGCTTCACGACTTCCAGCGAGAGACCATCCGGACGGCCTTCAGGTGCCACGTCGCCGAGGAATATGGATGCCGCGACGGCGGCCTCGCGGCGTTCGAGTGTCCCGAGGGAGGAATGCATACCTTCGCGGAGGGCTCGTACCTGGAAATCAAGGACCCGGACGCCGACGGCCGAGGGGAGATCGTTCTGACATGTCTCGACTCGCTCGCCTTCCCGACCATCAGGTACCGGACCGGCGACATCGGCCGACTGGACCCCACCCCGTGCGCCTGCGGGCGCAGCCTGCCGAAGATCAAGGCGGTGGAGGGCCGACTCCTTGACTTGTTGGTGACCGCGCACGGTCGAGTCCTGCACCCGACGTCGGTCATGCACATTCTCCGAGAGATCCCGGTAGTGCGGGAGTCACGTGTCGTGCAGGAGGAGCTCGGTCGCATCGTCGTCCATCTCGTACCGGTTCGACCGATGACGCGGGCTGAGCTGGACGACCTGCAGGGCAAGTTTCGCATTCTCTTCGGGGCGGAGATGCGCGTCGAACTTGTGGAGGGCCACGCGCTGCCTCCCGTCCCGTCGGGGAAGTTCCGGCCGGTCGAGTCCCGAATCGGCCGGGACATCGTCGAACAACTACTGAGCGCCAGGAGCTGATCATGAGCGATCCGTTGAAGATCTGTGTCGTCGGAACCGGTCACATCGGCCTGCCGCTGGCCGCCGTGCTCGCCGACGCCGGATTTCAGGTGACCGGCTACGATACCAACGACGACTTCATTAGCCGCGTCAACACCAGCGGGCGGGTGGACTTCCGGGAAGAAGGGCTCGATGAGTTGCTGCGGGCCCACCTCCACAAGGGGCTCACCCTGACCTCGACCCCGCCGGCCAAACAGGATATCTACGTCATCACCGTCGGCACTCCTCTCGAATCGGGGACCGATCGACCCAACCTGGATCGGATCCGCGTCGCGGTCCAGCGGATCGCGGCCGGCTTCGGACCCGACCCGCTGGTGGTGCTCCGCAGCACCGTGAGCATCGGTACCACCCGCAGCATCGTGCTTCCGGAGATCCGGCGCCACCGAGATCGGTTCGGCCTCGCCTTCTGTCCAGAGCGGACGATCGAGGGTAAAGCCATCCCTGAGATGCGGTCTCTCCCGCAGATCGTCGGAGGTCTGGACGAGCAGAGTGTCGAGCGGGCCGAACGGCTGTTCAGTCTCATCACGTCCAAGATCGTGCGAGTCTCGTCGCTCGAGGCGGCCGAGATGATCAAGCTCATCAATAACACGTACCGCGACCTGACGTTCGCCTTCGCCAACGAGGTGGCGCTCATCGCCGAGCGTATGGAGCTTTCCGCGAGCGAGATGATCCACGCGGCCAACGTGGACTATCCTCGCTCGAACGTGGCCCGACCGGGGTTCGTGGGCGGTCCGTGCCTCGAGAAGGACGCCCTCATCCTCATCGACAGCCTGCACCAGATCGATTTTCGGCCGCGGGTCATCGAAGAGGCGCGGCGGATCAACCAGGCGCTTCCCGATCACGTGGCGGATCGGATCCTCGCGGAGATTCGTCGCGGGAGGTCCGAGGGTGGCGCGGCCCGGGTGCTCGTGAGCGGATTCGCCTTCAAGGGGCGGCCCGCCACCGAGGATGTGCGTGGCTCGGCCGCCATCCCCCTCATGGCGCGTCTGCAGGCCGCCGGCGTCGAGGTCTGGGGGCATGACTTCGTAACGTCCGATAAGGTGCTCGCCGAGCTCGGCGCCCGGGCCTGCACCCTCGAGGAGGGATTCGAGGGCGCGGACGGGGCCATCATCATGAACAATCACGCGGGATACCTGACCGCCGGAGTCCCCGAGCTGGCCCGGCGGCTGAAGCGGCCCGCCTTCCTGTTCGACAGCTGGAGCTTATTCGAAGCCCACCAGTTCGAGTCGGTCCCCGGGCTTCGCTACGGGGCGCTCGGGAATCCGTTCAAAGGGCAATGAAGATCCTCTTTCTTTGCCACCGGCTCCCCTACCCGCCCAAGCGGGGCGGCAAGATCCGACCCTTCAACATGATCCGGCACCTCGCTCGCAACCATGAGGTCACGGTCGCCACCCTCGCCCGGACCGCGACCGAGCTGGCCGAGGGGCGCGAGCTCGAGCAGCACTGCCACGCGCTTCACGTTTCGCGCGTCCCCGCCTACGCAGGCTGGGGACGCTTCGCGCTCCACGCGCTCACCGGCTACCCGTCCACCTTTGGGTACTTCTACTCGCCCGAGCTGGCGAGGACCGTGGCGCGGCTGCTCGACACCAAGCACTTCGACGCCATCCTGGTCCACTGCTCCTCGATGGGGCCGTACGTGGCGAGCCATCGGGGATGCCGGCGCATCATGGATTTTGGCGACGCCGATTCGGAGAAGTGGTTCGAGTACAGTCGCACCGCGCCGTGGCCGCTGTCTCTCGCGTTCCGTCTGGAGGGTCGCAAGGTGCGGAGCTACGAGCGCCGGCTGGGTGCCCAGTTCGACGCGTGCTCCGTCAATGCGCCCCGTGAGCGCGATGTGTTGCGCACCTACGTGCCCACCCCGATCCACGTCATCCCGAACGGAGTGGACCTCGAATACTTCCGGTCGCGGCGTGCGCCGAACGACACCTATGTCCCCCACCGTCTGATCTTCACCGGCAACATGTCGTACCGGCCGAATGTGGACGCGGTCGGTCACCTCGTCGCGGACGTCCTCCCGAGAGTGCGACAGCAGGTTCCGGGCGTCGGGCTTTATATCGTCGGTATGGATCCCACGCCGGCGGTCCGCAAGCTGGCCGACGGTGATCGCGTCGTCGTCACCGGACGGGTCGAGGACGTCCGCCCGTATTTCGAGGACGCGGCGGTGGCGGTCGTCCCGTTGCGGGTCGCGCGGGGCCTCCAGAACAAGGTGCTCGAGGCCATGGCCATGCGGGTGCCGGTGGTGGCCAGCGAGGCCGCGTACCAGGGCATCACCGCCGTTCCGGGCCGCGACCTCATGGTGACCGCAGACGCGGAGGCATTCGCGCGGGCGGTGGTGCGCCTGCTGCGCGAGCCCGAGACGCGGGAGCGCTATGCGGCCGCAGGTCGGGCCTGCGTGGAGGAGAATCACAACTGGAACCGACTGCTGCCCCGTTTGGAAGAACTCGTGACCGCCTCGCTGCCTCGGCCGAGCGCACCCGCCTCGGCCGGGCGCGGCGGAGGCTGATATCAAGGAGATGCGCATGAGTGGTTCATATCGCTCGCGAATTGGTGTCGCACTCACCATCCTGCTCGCCCTGCTCGCCCACGCGGTGCCCGCCCGGGCCCAGGGTGTCCCCGAGAGCATGCTCAGGTCGAGCCGGGACACCACGGTGATCAAAAGCCAGCTGAGGCTCGCGGTTACGCTTGGTGGTGAGGTGCTGGCCGGTCTGCAGGCGACCCCGATTGACGACTCGGTCCCGCTCGACCCCGTCATGGTCAAGAAGGCCCGCGAGACGTACGCGCTCGTGCGCGCCGGCCGGCACGGCTTCGAGCTAGAGAATGAGTGGAACGACGGCAAGAAAGGCATACTCCCGGACCCGATCAAGGAGTTGGCGTTCAAGCGGGTCGACAAGGCTTGGAATTTGTCGCGAACTCCGATCGAGTCCCTCACCAGCGCTGGGGTGTCGCGCGCGGACTACCTCCAGCGCTCGACGGAGGACTTGGGCAAGGCCATTCAGCTCTTGAACCAGGCGCTGGCGATCTTGCCGTGAGGCGTTTAGCTGTCGTCCTCGTAGGGCTCATCGGGGCGACGGTTGTCAGCCTGTGCAGCCCGGGCTCGGGCACTCCGGCGGACGCTCCCGCGTCTCCGTCTGGCGCGAGCCTGAGCGCCGACCCGCAGGGGTGGGCCTTTCACCCCAGCGTTGCCGTCGCGAACGACGGGACGGTGTACGTCGCCTGGACGCAACACACGAGGCCGGAGAGCTGGCAGCACGCGGGGACGTGGGTCAAGCGCTGGGCGCAGGGATCCTGGCAGGCGCTGGACGGCCGTATCGGACACACCCACCGTGATCCGGGGGGGCGGTGGACCGAGGGATACGCGCCCTCCCTGGCGATCGTGGACGGCACACCGTACGTCGCCTGGTACGAAGGGGGCGGGTACGGCTGGGGAGTGATCGGCAGCACGGACATCCGGTCTTCGGTGTTCGTGGCCCACTGGGATGGCTCTCGTTGGACGCTCGACGCCAATGCCGGGATGCCCAACGGGGCGCTCAACACCGATCCGGACATCGCGGCGCGAACTCCGGCCCTCAGCGCGGTAGGCGGCGTGCTCCACGCGGCCTGGATCGAGGTGCGGCGGATCCCCGAGCGCGGGACCTACAACGTGGTAGTCGTGAAGCGCCTGACCGGTGGGCGCTGGCTCTCGGTCGGCCCGGATCTCCGGGCCGAATCGGCGGATAGCACGCGGATGCTGGATCTGGCGCTGGTCGACGCGGGTGGTTTGCCCCACGTCGCGTGGTCGGAGGCGGCGACCGCGAATGCAGGCGGGCGGGCGCAGGTGCACGTGGCGAAGTGGACGGGCCGCGAGTGGACGCGGATCGGCCGATCGCTGAACGTCTCGCGCAGTGGATTCGCGAACTACGTTGCCCTCGCCGCATCCAGGAATGCGCTGCATCTCGCCTGGCAAGAGCGCACCGTGGCCGGGAACAACCAGATCTACGTCAAGAACTGGGACGGGAGCGGATGGACCGCTGCCGCCGGGAGCCTCAATGTCGATCCTGCCCGCGGGGAAGCCGGGCGCCCGGCGCTCGCGTCTGATGGCTCACGGCTCTGGTTGGCGTGGACAGAGGGCACGCCGGGGCAGCGGGGCGGACTCTACGCCCGCGCCCTGGGCCCGGGGGGGTGGGGGGCTCCCGTTGGCCCCCTGAACGCGGACCGCGAAGCCGGCGCACCTGACGGACCTGCGCTCGGGGCCGGGGTGGGAGGTGTTTTCCTCACATGGGCCGAGAAGAATCCGCCGCCCGCGACCAAGCAGGTCTACGTGCGGGCACTGCCGTGAGGCTCCGCGTGCGGTACGGGCTCGTCGTGGTGATGCTGTGCGTGGCGGCCGGGGGCTTGTTCGCGTCGGGTCGGGCCCAGCAGCCGCTCACGCCCAGTAGCCTGCCCGCGAACACCTGGGTGAATCTTCAGGCCGGTGGCGTGGCCGTGGGGAACGGCATCGGCGATGAGGGGTACAGCACTTTCGTCTACTCCCCCGGGCTGAAGAAGGGTCTCGTCTTCGCGAAGTACCACGCCTTTGAGATGGGCGGGGGCGAGGACCAGAACGCGCTCCTCGCCTACGACTTCGCCCTCAACCGCTGGGATGTCCTGGAGATCACCGAGGACGCGTGGAGCGAGCACCTCCCGGGTGTCGGGCACGATCAAGGCAACGTGGCCATCGATCCGCGCCGTGACTGGTACATCACACGCGGCAACATGACCCTGCACGGCAATACCGGATACCAGACGTACATCTACGACATCCGCGCCGGGCGCGGGAAGCGGATGACCCCGGCCTCGGAACCGAACCTCTACCACAGCGTAGCCAGCGCCTTCGATCCCGACCGGGGCGTCATGTTGTCCACGCGCGGACCGGCCTGGCTCTACGAGCCCGACAAGAACACGTGGACCGAGGTCGGAGGTAGTCCCTCCGACCGCGCGGCCCCTGCGCTCGTGTACGACGCCCGCAACCACGTGTTCGTGATGTTCGGCGGCGGTCAGTCGGGAGAGACGTGGACCTTCGATGCCGGGGCGCGTCAGTGGCGGAAGCGCAAGCCGCCGGTATCACCACCCGCGCGTTACGCGGGCAATATCGCCTTCGATCCTGACACGGGCACCATCCTGCTGGTGGGGGGAGCGGCCGGAGACCCCCTGAGCGACATGTGGGTGTACGACACCGCCAAGGACGTATGGACTCCTCTGCCGTACCAGGCCCCCTTGCCCTCCACGACCGCATCCGGCAATCGACTAATCTACGACACCTTTCACCGTGTGTTCCTCCTGAAGGACGTGATCTCGCTGAGGAATGTGTGGGCCTTCCGGTACGTGCCCCAGGCCGCCTCCTCCTCCCCCTGACCCGGGCAATGCGCGTATTCCGATCGGTCGACGTTCCCTGCAACCCTTGCGTGGAGAGCTCTCTGCTAACTGCTCAATTTCACAGTAGTTCCTATCCGAGCTTCCGTCCGGGCGCCGTGATCCGCGCAACATTCGTCGATTCGCTGAAACGCCTTGCCTATTCACGGGAACGAAATACTCTTGCGGCCAGGTTCCAACCGTCAATTTCTCAATGGGTTACGGGGTGTCGTGCAACTTCCGCTGGCACCTGGCTTGCTGTGGGTTCCTCTTGCCACCTGCACTCTCCAGCCTGAGATCAACGAGATAGGAGCCCAATGTTAGATCGCAACGTGTCGGAGGCAGGCGTGGAGCTGGCGGAGGAGCTGGGCGAAGTTCCGCTGCTGAGAAAGTACCTTGAGGCCGTGATCTCAAGCCTTCATGGCGCGACCGACCGCACCCCGCCGGATGGCGCCGAGGCCGCGCAGGTGCCCGAGCGGGTCTTCGACGTGCTGACCAACCGTGAATTCTGCTACCTGAGCAAGACGCGGGTCGCGCCCTACCGGGCGGGCGTCCTGGGGGCGGTGGCCGAAGCCCAGCGTCGCGCGACGCCTATCCATTTCTTCTACGACCTGGGAGGCGGCTACCATGCGAGCACGCAGCCCGGCCACGATGACCTGTGCTTCGACGTCGGCCTGGCCGAGCTCCTCGTCCTGAGCCAGATCTCGACCTTCGCCGCGAGGGCTACCCGGTTTCACCCCCCTGGGGTAAAGTTCTCCCTGGTCATCGACAACATGTGCGCGCTCTTGATCAACGATATCCCGCTCACCAGCACCCTCGCCTACTGCGACCGCTTTCGGGGCCTGATCCGGGAGCTGCGCTTCGATGACGTGATCGACATTCTGGTGGAGTCGGAGCACTTCTCGGTGGACGACTTCGAGCGCGTGCAGGCGCAAGGCGCGACTCACCCCGGACCGAGCGAGGTCACCCGCAAGCAGCACGACAACGTGGAGCGCTTCCTGGGGCGCATCTGCGACCCCGCCGAGGCGGTCGAGCGCACCCGAAAGTATCAGGCCGTGATCGACGCGTCGGAGCGGCTGCTGGAGCCGCTGATCACGGGCATCCACATGACCCAGCGTGCGACCGAGACCACCCTCTGCTTCCGCCCCTTCGCCGGCGCGGACTCCCGCATCCAGTGCGGCGAGGTCGTGCTCACGACGAATGCAAAGCAGAAGCTCTATCCGATTCTCATGACGAGCAGCAATCGAGCGGACTACATCTGTCGGCGCCATCGCTTCCCTGAGCTTCTCCCTCCGGCGATCCAGCACGTGACGTATGCCGAACCGACCGCACGAGGGCCAGCCGGTCCCAGTGCGACCTAGTTGCGGCAGAGACGAGCTCCCGACGATGTCGCGCGCCGGCGCGGTTCTCGACAGCGACGCCCGTAGCTTCCCCGAGCTTCGGATTCGATTTCGCTGGCCCGGTCAGGGTCCGTCCGGCGAATGCGACAATTTCTTCCTCGGGGTCTGGCATCCGCGCCGCCGCATCCAGGTCGAGTGGGTGAGTGCCCCCTCCGTGCCCTACGTGTCCCGCAGCGGGCCGAACTGGCTGCTCGCCAGCGCCGCCTCGCCGGTCCATCCCACGGGGACCGGGCTCGTGCACGGGGGGGAGAACGGCTCGGGCGCCGCGTTCCGCGGCTACGTCGTTCCGCGGTTGCACTCGTACGCATCCAGCGCGGACATCCTGCAATACTGGGATCGGGAGTTGCGCTCCGAGCATAACGGGGTCTTTTCTGCCGCGGTGATCGGGGCAGGAGGCCTGACCCTCACCCTGCTGACTGACGTACTCGGGATGGGGCCGCTCTACTATCGTCGCCTGGGCGAGGCAACCGTCTTCGCCACCAACTCCCGATTTCTGTTGACCGAAGCGGACAGCCCGGACCTCGTGGCCTGGCGGTCGCTGGTACAGACGTCGTGGATCGTCGGCGACCGCAGCCTTTGCCCTGGAGTGAAGCGGCTGCCGGCCGGGCACGCCCTCTCCGTATCCCGTGAAGGAGAGAAGGTCTGGGCGTGGTTCGACTTCCAGCGTTTGCCGGGGGGCACCCGGGCGGTGGGACCTGCCGCGGTAGCCGAGGTGGAGGAAGCCCTGGAGCAGGCGGTGGGGCGGTGCCTCGAGCTCCAACCCGGCGGCGGGGTCGCGCTGCCTCTCAGCAGCGGGTTCGACAGCCGGCGCATGCTCGCGATCCTGATGAAGAAGCGGGTCGCCTTCCAGGCGATCACCTGCCGGACCTACCAAAAGAATCACCGGGAGCTCGACGCACGTTTCGCCTCCGAGATGTCCCGCGATTTCGGATTCTCGCACCAGATTGTCGAGGCTGGGAGCTACCAGCAGTATGTCGCCGCCGACGTCGCCCGGCGGGTCCTCGTGGACGCGGAGACCCGCGAGCATTCCTGGGCCATGAGCGTGATGAAGGCCCTCCCGGCGGGCCCGAACGTCTTCTTCGACGGAATCGGGGGCGACATACTCGGCGATCCGGTGGGCTGGAGCGTTCACGTCGGGCTCGCGATCGAGGACCGCTCCCCCGAGCTCGAGTTGGATGCGATCGCGGAACACAGTATCCGCGACACTTTCGATTCGATCCTGAACCCCGGGATCTGGCCGAGCGTCGACGATCTCCGCGAGACCGTGAAGAGCTACGTGAGGCCGTTCCTGCCGAGGCAGAATCTCAGCGAGCTGGCCTTTCTGCTGCTCCGGCAGCGGCGGGCGATCGCGCCGTGGTCGCAGCAGCTCCTGCCGCCGGGACACGTGCCGGTCTGCCCCTACCTGGACCTCGACTATCTCCGGCTCCTGCTCGACTTCACCTCGGTAGACAAGCACGCCACGAAGTTTCAACGGGCCTGCCTGCGGGAGTTCTGGCCGCAGCTCTACAAGTATCCCGGGAACCGCGACATTCCGGAAAGCGTGCCGCCCGGCTCGCCGGATCTCGAGGACACTCGCGCGCTCAGCTGCTACGCTCCGATGCGGGACGAGATGAGGGCTCGTGACCGCATGCATCTTCTCCGGGAGCTGTTGACACCGAAGGGGCGCCTAGTCCTTCGCATGTCGGAGTGGAGCCGCTCGGCGCAGATCCGTGCGCTCTGGTATCTCCACCCGCTCATGGAGCTGGTCTTCCGGCAGGCGCACCTCGAGCCGTGCTGGAACTGGCGCGAGGAGTAGAGCCCGACGCGTCTGCTACTGACCCATCGGGGCGTATCGATAGAGGAACAGGTAGGGATTCCCCGGCTCCAGGCCGCCCAGCAGCATCAATACGTTCTCGTCGGGATCAAACACGGCCGCACGCGCTCGGAGTCGCAGCCCGGGTGGGTTGGTCACCACGGGCACCGATTCCCACTGTTTACGATCCGGATGATAGATGTGAAACGGCTCATTCTCTGCTCGGTACCAGAGCAGCACCCGGCTGACGCTGTTCCAGACCGGATGGGTGATGTTCTCGCTCCCGAGACTGCCCCCGGGCACCGGCCCGAGGTCGGCCAGAGTGCGGCGATCCATGCTCCAGCGGTACAGTCGCCCGGCGAGCCCGTCGATGGCGTAGATCTGCCGATTGGCGAGATCCGGAGCGAGATACTCCTTGTTGAGGCGGATCTCGCGGCCCTGCCCGCCCAGCCCGAGGGGCACCACCCTCCACCTCTTCGCGGACACGTCTAGGATGTTGGCCACGCCCCCGGTCCCGCCGTTGAATCCGAAGCGGACAATCTCGTCCCGAACCGGATCGTAGACACTCATCCACGTCTCGCCGATATCCGGCCCGGCGGTGTAGCCGTTGGGGGTCTGATCGGTCCAGGTCCGCGTGCCAGGGTCGAACGTCATGACCTTGCCCAGAGGAAACCCGGGATCGCTCTTCGAGTCCACCGTCTCGCCCGGGCAGGTATCGTTGCTCGCCACCATGGTCCCAGGCATCATCCAGAAGAGGCTACGTTTGGCGTCCCACATCCATCCGACGAAATCGGGATGCTTGGGCTGGATCTGGTCGGCCGGGCCGCAGTACGGATACTCGAGTCGCCACCCGGCGGCCGGCACCTCTCGCTTCACCCATCGCTCGGCGAGAGACAACGACCAGACTTCCTGGCGGTACGACTGCTGGTAGGCCTCCCCCGCGTAGTCTCCACCGACGGCGTAGAGCCGCTTGTTGATGGGGTTGTACGCCCAGGTCACATGCTTCATGCCATGCCCCGGAATGCCCTGGCCGAGACCCGGCAGCTCGAGCGCGACGAACATATTGGCCGGCAGGTCCGAGAGGCCGGCCGGCCCCCTCGTACTCGCCGTGGGCGTCTGGGAGGCGGCGCTCGACAAGACCGCACTCGAGCCGCTGCCGGCCAGGAGCAGGGCGATACCGAGAACCCAGACTCGGCGCCGCCCCGTCATGAGACCGGTGGGCGGCCGTTCACCGCGAGAACACGGTCCAGGCGTGCAGATCATAGAGATCGTTCCCTCGTTCCCCTCGGAGCTGGCGCGCACGCCGCTTGAGCCCGGATAGCCACGCGCGCCATCCTCCCGGCCGGGGCTTGAGCGCATCGCTCCCGGGCTTGACCATCGCGGTCAGCTCCCGGTGCAGATCGCGGCGCGTGGCCGACGCATGCGCATACTCGAAGACGCCGCCCGAGCCGACGAACAGCGTCTCGTGCCCGTACTCCGTCGTCAAGCTCGATAGCAAGTAGGCCAGTCGGGTCGTGAAGACGAGATCGTAGCGGCGTGCCCTGGACTGGACTGGATCCAGCAAGTCGATCGAGATCTGCGCTCCGCGCTTGTCAATCTCGATGCCGGGACCGCTCTGTCGGAGTCGGATCAGGAACCGGTAGTCTCCGTGAAACGACGAGAAATAGGCGTGTCCCGTCCGCACGTTATCCCGGAGTAGCGACACCACCCGGCCGAGATCGGTGCGATCGAACGTCGCTTCTCGGTTCACGCGCCGGATCGAGTCGCCGAAGACCCGGCGCAGCTCCGCGCTGTGGAGCGGCGCGTGCAACTTCTCCACCAGCGGGGCCCCACTCTCGATGACGAAGCCCGCGGTGGCGTCGATCACCTGGGTGGTCGAGGCGGGATACGCGCGGCGGAACGCCGCGGTCGGGCGCTCGTTGTTATGGGTGGGCTCGTTGGCCCAGAACAGATCCTCCTCGAGAAAGACGAAATCGGCCGCGAACGGCAGGCCCAGGCGTGGAGAGAGATCGTTGATCACGTCCGCCCACGCGCGATTGAAGTGTCTCTGGCGCGCGGCCGCGGTCGCCTCGCGATCCTTGCCCGGGATCACGTAGCAATTCGGGAAGTGCGAAGCGACTCCGTAGCCGCAGAACACCCAGTCGATCGCCCCATGGGCGTCGCGGAGACGCTTGGCGAACTCCAGCTGTACCGAGCGCGGGGATGAATGCAGGGCGTCGTTGACGTTGATCCCGGTTTCCCGCCCATCGGAGAGCACCATGAGCGAATCGTCGCCGTCGGTCCGCATGATCTGGCAAGTGAAGCCGGGCGCGAGCTCACGGCGCTCGTCGTCACTCAGCTCAATCGGATCCAGGCCCATCTCCTCGAGCGGCCGCACGAGGCCCAGTCCCTTTGCCACGAGAACCCGGGTTCCGGCTGGGAAGGTCCGCAAGGTTGGCGGATGGAAATGGTCGTGATGGCCGTGGGAGACGTACAGGTAGTCGATCGGACGCGCGTGGACGGCCTCGAGAAAGGGAGCCGGATACAGCCACCACTGTGCCCCGAAGCAGGGGCCCTTCCACCAAGGGTCCGACAAGATGCGGACCCCTCCGGCCTCGACGAGCAGACTGGCGTGACCCACCAGGGTCGTTCTCACGGGCTGACCATTCTCGGCCTCGCCAGGGCGTCGAACTGAGCGGCGAGCTCCCCGGCGAGCCGCTCCCGCGTGAACCGCTTCAGAGAGCCGGGGTCGGCGGCCATGGCCTCGAGGGTTCCGGTCACCCACGCCCGGTAGGCGACACTCACCGCCTCGCAGAGCGCCTCGGGCGAGCCGGGGTCCACGACCCATCCCCCTGCGGTCTCCTGCATCAGCTCGGCGGTGGCTCCAGACCCCACCAGCGCGAGGACTGGGCGTCCAGCTCGGAGGTATTCGTATAGCTTGGCCGGGACGAGATCCGCGGTATCCGACGACGCCTGCAGCAACAGGAGGAGCCGGGCGTTCGCCTGCTCCGCAAGCGCGTGCTCGTAGTCCACGCGCGGGAGAAACTCGACCCGGCCGGCCAGGCCCGCCGCGTCCAACGCTCGTCGCATCTCGGGCGATCCCCCGAAGTCCCCTCCGCCCAGAAAACGGAAGCGCATGTTCGAGATGTCGATGAGCCCTCGGACCGCCGCCTCTCGAACCGCCGCGAACAACGGGCGCGGGTCCCGGAACACCGGGTTGAGACTACCCACGTGAACGATCAGCAGAGCGTCTCCGCGATCTCCGGCTTTCTGTGGCATGCGGGCGAAATCCGCCTCGTCGTATCCGTTCGGGATTGCACAGAACTTTCCGGGCGGCTCATCCCGGTAGCGTGACGCGAGCGCGTGTCGCAACCGCTCGGTGCTCGCGACCACCCGCGAGGCGCGGTGGACGACGCGGCGTTCCAGGTGTCGCCCCGCCCAGTGGATGATCCGAGGCGTTCCCGCCTCCGGCGGCTCCTCGTACCACGGATCGCGAAAATCCGCGACCCACGGCGGGCCGTGGCGGCCCACGAGCCCCATCGCGACGATGTGCGCGGTGGCGTGGGGGCTCGTCGAGTAGACGAGATCCACCGGATCCGTCCGCATCAGCTGCCGTCCCGCCCGGATTGCCCACGGCCGCCAGCCGATCCAGCGATCGGGCACGGCCAAGCTTCCGGGATAGACCCCGCGGATCGACAGCGTGCGCTTGAGGTCCAGAAAGGGGGTCCGAAGCACGCGGACCTCCGGAGGGACCTGTTGCTCGAGGCTCGCGTCCTGTACGTCGTAGGCGCGCCGGTCGAGCGTGAGCACCGTCACCCGCCAGCCATGGACCCCGAGATACCGGACATACTTCAAGGTCCGCAGGACTCCGCTGCTGCTCGCCTCGGGCGGGAAGTGAAAGGCCACGAACAAGACATGCTTGGGTCCGGGGTTCGAGGTGACCGGCGCTGGCCCGCTTGTCCGCGTATCACGCGCCCGGAGGACCTCGTCGTACACCTCCTGGACGAGCCGCGCATTCGTCGTCGCCGCGAACCGCCGGATCACGTCCCGGTGTCCGCGGGTGGCGAGCTCGGCAGCCCGCTCCGGGTGCACCAGGAGATCGATGACGGCGGCGGCGAGGTGCTCAATGTCCCCCGGGGTCACAAGGAGGCCGGTCTGACCATCCTCGATGATCTCGGTCGGCCCGCCCGCACGAGTCGCGACGACCGGCCGACGCATGACCATGGCCTCCACGATGACGCGTCCGAACGGCTCCGGCTCGATCGACGCATGTACGACGACGTCGAGCACCGACAAGACATCGGCCACGTCGGATCGGAAGCCGCTGAAGATGACGCGGTCGCCGATGCCGAGTTCCCTTGCGAGGTCGCGTAGTTCGCTCGCATAGGCCTCGCCTCCGGACGGGGGTCCACCCACGACTACCGCACGTGCATGCGGGAAACGCTCGAGTACGCGCGCGGCGGCGCGCAGGAATACCGAGTGGCCCTTCCACGGCAGGAGCATCCCGATCATGCCAAAGCAGGGCCTGCCGGCCGGCAGGCCCAAGCTCTCCCGGACCTCTTCGGCTGGCCGGTTGGCGGTGAAGCGTTCGAGGTCGACCGGCGGGTAGATGACTCGGACGCGGTCGGGAGGGATGCCGATGGCGGCTAGGCTACGCCGCGTGGACATCGAGTTGGCAATGAAGCGGCTGACCCGCGTGGCCAGCCAGCGAACGGCGAGCGAGTTCCACTCGTCACCGCGCTGGTAGGCCACGAGGGGAGCGCCCAGCATCGCGCTGAGGAACACGGCGCCGATGTCGAAGCCATTGTTGTGATGGATCAGGCTGATCCCACGGCCGCGCGCAAACCGCCGCAAACGGAGCGAATAGGGCAGAGTGACGAGCAGCATATCGAGGAGACCCGCAGCTTGCCAGACCAAGCGCCGGAGGCCACGGACGTGGATTCCGGATGGGCCGAGCAAACGGCGGAGCCACCGGGCGCCTTTCAGTCCACCGCTCGGCCTGATCAGAGCCACGTCGGTGGGCTCCCGGAGTTGCTGCCGCAGGTATGTCGCCTGCTCCGGTCGGGAGACGACGACGTGCGGCGCGAAGATACTCCGATCCAGATGGTTCAGGAGCGTCGTGAGGCTCACGGTCGAGCCGGAGAGGCCAACGCTATTCTCGATGAACAGAACTTGCCGTGGCGTGGATGGCAACACACTGGGGGCCGCCACGCCCTAGCCCACCTGACCGGCCCGGCCGAGCAATCGGACGGCGAGGCCCAGCACCTGCTGTGGATGAGTGAGGGCGTATCCCCAGTAGGGCAGGACCGCCTTGAGCATTCGCCCCCACTCCAGCGGATAGCCCGCCTCGCGTAGCGCGGCTCGATGGTAGGCCCACACGTCGGCCACTCGCGGTTGCGTGAGGCTCTTGGCCAGGAAGCGATAGTACCGGGTGATGGTCCGCTCCCAGCACTCGGTGTATTCCTCCGGTGTCAGGTAGTCGGGGCCATAGCGGAGCAGATGGCGAAGCTCCCCGGCGATATACGTGTTCATGATCTCGGCGTAGGTCGTATTGGCCACCGGGTGCCGGCGCGTGTACGTCAAGACCTGGTGGACGAAGCCGAAGTCCCACGTGCGCAGGATGTCCAGGCAGGCCGCCATATCGGCGTGGTTGTCCGCCTCGTCGTACATCTCACTCCGTGCCCGGACACACTCCGAACGGTACAGCACCGAGCTGCCAGACCCGAACACCCCGACCGTACCCAAGAGGGTCAGCCGACCCAGCTCTCGCCCGGAGATGAAGGGTGTCGGATACGGGAGACCGTCACAGCCGACCTCGTCCCCGTCGATTCGATAGGCGCCAACGATGCCGATCGTCGGATGCGCCTCGGCGACCTGAACCATCCGCTCCAGACACTCCGGGAACATCCAGTCATCGGCGCACAGCAGCTTGCAGTACGTGCTGTCCGCCGCGATCTGCCGGCACGCGACATTGTGGTTTCGGTAGGTGTCTACGAACTCGGTGTTGTGGTGCACCCGGATGCGCGCATCCTTCCGTGCGTACTGCTCGGCGATGGCTCCCGATCGGTCGGTGCTACAGTTGTCGACGACCACGAGCTCCCAGTGCTCGTAGGTCTGCGTCAGGACACTCTCGATACATTCGGGGAGATACTGATCGTAGTTGTAGACCGGGATCACAACGCTCACCCGAGGTGTCGTTGTCATCCGACTCGTCTCGCCTCCGCGGTGCCAGGACCGTTTGGCGGGGGAGTGACGTCCACTGGACCCGTGACGGCACTCACGTCTGGGCTAAGCCAGACCTCCCGCCAAAAGGGATACTCGTGCTGCGCTAGGAGTCGGAGAAATTCGCCTGATGCGTCCGCTCCGTCCAACAGGATACAGGGGGCTTTCATCTCCAGCATCTGGCCAGTGGCGTCGTCGATGAGTCGCTCGACCCGCCTCAACACGCGATAGGACAGTCCGCAGCGCTTGACCATGTCGTCATCAAACCGCAGACCGCGGTTGCGACCCCGCGCGTCCAGGGTGGCGGCAATCTCGTCCCGCCGGAGGACCCGGACGCGGTCGCCCGGAGCCACGCCGTGGGCCACACGAGGGGCTCTCGCGAGAGGACCTCGCCACGGTGCCGGATAGCCCGTGCCGTGTCGCGCCTCTTGCACCTCGTTGAATAGACGGGTCAGGACCGCCACCGAGAAAGCCCGAAGGGTCACGTTGCCGGCCAGGAGCGGCCGCAGGTCCTGGCGGATGTCCCACGGACTCATGGGCTCAGAGGCCGCGGCCAGCTGGGTGTACTGACACGTATACCGAGGCGGCTTCGTCGACCCCTCGTGCTCGGGCGCTCCGCCGACCGCGGACATCATCGGGCGCACGCGACCGGGCTGCGAGAGGGGCTCGCCCGTCGCGTCCTTGAACCAGGCGGTCTTCCACAGCAGATAGCAGGACGCCTGGCAGCCGCCGTGGGCGCGTCCGTCACACCGAAGACCCTCGAGGAGCACGACGTTCCGGAGGCGCCGCAACGTCTTGCTCCGACCGTAATCGTAGATCTTGTCGACGCACCGGAAGACGGACCCGCGTTGCCCGCAGAACCTGGCCATCTCGGGCATGAACGGGAGGCCGTCCAGGCAGCCGTCCGCATCGAGTGTCTTCTGGATCTCCTCGAGCGTCCGTATCTCGACCTGGTCGCCCACCAGAACCCACCGGCCGCGGGCGAGACTCCTCACCCGGCGGCGAACCCGGATGCCGAACGCGGGACGCTCGAGCGTCGAGGCCAGTTCGGAGTGTGCCTCGTTGGCACGGAGGAAGAGATCGGTGCGCCCCTTTCGTTCCTCATGATCTCGATAGAGGGCGATCACCCCGCCCAGCGCCACGGCCTCGAAGAACGCGCCGATCAGCCAGCCGATCGCATCGATGACGGCCCTCAGACCGGGGAACCGGCTGGGGACGATCAGCTGACTGACGACGATGACGGACAGGCCGGCGACCGCGGCGATGAGCACCGTCTTGACGAAGCTGCGTTGGTACGCGGTCATGGTCGCTCAGCGCCCGGCGAGGCGAGCGACGAGGGGAGCCGCGTTCTCGATGTCGGTGCCGACATGGATATAGCTGACCCCGTAGCGCTCCCGGCACTCGAGGAGCCGGTCGACACACTGGTCGAGTTGGCCGACGAGCACGGCGGGCGACGCGGCGACCGTCGTTGGGGATACCCTCCATGCGGTCGCGGTTCGGTCGAGTACTTCCTGGGTCTCGCGCGCGGACGCGACCACGCGACAGCGGAGCAAACTGAGCTCGAGCTCGACGTCGGCCGGGTCGCGACCCGCCGCGCGCGCCCCCGTTCGCACCCATTCGACTTTTGCCGCGACGCTGTCCGGACTCATGTCGACCACCTGATGCACGTCATGCGACCCTCGCGCGAGAGTCGCGTAGACTCCCACGATGTCCGCGACCCGGCCGGCGAGCTCGAGCATCCGCGGGCCGCCGCCCCCGATCGCGATCGGCGGGTGCGGCTTCTGCACCGGCTTGGGGAGCCCGTCGAGTGCGGCGATTCGGTAGTGCGCCCCCGTAAAATCGAGGGGATCAGGGCCGAACAGGCCCTTGATCACCGCCACGGACTCCTCGAGCCGCTCCCGACGAGTCTTGGGCCCATCATAGGCCAGTCCAGCCGCTTCGTATTCCGCGCGCAGCCACCCCGCCCCCAGCCCGAGCTCCAGGCGTCCGCCCGAGATGACGTCGATGGTGGCGGCCGCCTTGTGGACCAGAACCGGGTGCCGGTAGTCGTTCCCGAGGACCAGGGTGAGCAGGCGCACCCGTTCGGTCTCCGCCGCGGCGGCGGCCAACGTCACGAGCGGCTCCATGGCCCAGCCCTGGGTGAAGTGGTCCGAGATAGCAACCGTCGAGTACCCGAGGTCCTCGATTCGCCGAAGCGCGGATTGCCAGGCCGCAACGCCGTCGGCCAGGCGCGGCATGGAGACGATGAAGCGGAAGGGACGCGTCATCCGGTCAGCGGACGGCCGCCCCCAGCTGGTCGAGCGCCCGCTGCGCGGCCCGTTCGCCGCTCTCGAAGGCCTCGTCGGTCCAGAGATGTCGCCAGTCCCCGTACCGGCCGCAGTAGAGCACCCCCACGTCGTCGAGGTACCCGTGCACGGTCGCCAGGGCGGCCGGATACTCCTGATCGAAGATGATATTCGCGTAGTCGTTCACGTGCGCGTTGGTGAAGACGATCTGATCGTCCTCGCGCAGGAGGCCGCACCGACGCAGGTCCGCTACCACGGGGGCGATGCAGTCTTCGGAGGTCCGGTCGAGGGGCCGATACTTCTTCGAATAGTAGCACTCCGCCTGCACGGCGCTCACGCCAGCCGGGACGTTGTGGGGCGACAGCAGATGCGGGAAGTTCACCCGGGTGAAGAACATGTCCTCATCGTAGAAGTAGGTAATGTGGGCATCGGAGAGGTCCGGGCGGGCGACCGCGACGTTGACGATGACGCACGTGGTGCAAGCCAGACGGTCGGCCGCCGCACGGACGTCGGCCGGCGCGCCCTGAATCAGGGGCACGAGGGTGGGCAACGGAATCGAGGAGACCAGCTGCTCGTAGGCGACGACCGCGCCGTTGCTGAAGGTCAGCCGTCGCTCACGCGGATCAAGACGAACGAGCTGATGGCCGAGCCGGACATCCCCGGCGTTGGCAAACGGGCGAATGTACGAGACGAACCCTCCGCGCGACGGATACCGGAATTCGGTCACATAGTGGACATCGGGCGTCTCGACGCTGAGTGCCCCCATCAGCACCTCGTGCAAGCTGGGCCGGTACATCCGCGGCCCGAGCCAATCCGTGGTCATGTTGTCGGCGGTGGTCGTGTGGTACCGCCGCCCGTACACGAGGGGGAACGTCTCGGCGAACGTCTTGCCATATGTGCTGAGCAGCCAGTCGCGATAGTTGCGGATCTCGACAGGTGGCGCGTGCTGAGCCTCGACGAAGTCGCCGATGATCCGCGCCACGAGCGCGGGCGGGAGACCGTGAAGGTTGCACTGAGGCGGGTGCTTGATCCAATGGCCGTGCCAGTAATTGTTGATATAGGCGTGGACCGTCTCGAACTCCCCGCCTACGTTGCGGGCGAAGAGCTCCTTGAGTCGTTCGTTCTTCGTGAAGGAGACGTGCCCGCCCTCATCGAACACGTAGCCGCCCGCGTGTGCGAAGGAGGCGGTATGGCCGCCGAAGTAGGCCGCCTTGTCGAAGACGACCGGCTCGAGGCCCTCGCCGGAGAGCCGGTGGATCGCCCCGCAGCCGGCCATCCCGGTCCCCAGGACGGCGACAGTCGTTTTCTGGCTCATGCTCGCAGTTCTCTCCAGTACGTTAGCCGCGGTTTACGGCAAGACCTTGACATCTGGGAGCGGGATCACAAAGCGACCGCCCCAAGAGCGGACGTCGGACATCTGCTCGACGATTTCCTCGGCGAGGGGCCAGGCCAGGATGAGGACGTAGTCAGGCTTGAGCTCGGTCAGGAAGGCCGGCGCGTGAATCGGCACCCGGCATCCGGGCAGTGCTCGTCCCTGCTTGAGGGTCGACCGGTCGACAGTGGCCGGGAGAAGGTCGGCGGTCACACCGCAGTGATTGAGTAGCGTGCT